>OLOZ01001424.1_pt1 | contig 16450 bp, 12 predicted proteins | sample 1673021 | NCBI WGS metagenome assembly OLOZ01 (sample SAMEA3136747, study PRJEB25190) | human gut metagenome | biome: human gut; feature: human-associated habitat; material: faeces | place: Austria | collected 2013
TGACCAGCGCGTCGTAGACGTCCGCCATCGAGACGATCTGTGCCGAAATCGGGACGTCGTCCCCGGCCAGGCCGTCGGGGTAGCCGCGGCCGTCCCAGCGCTCGTGGTGCCAGCGGCAGATGTCGTGGGCGGTCTTGACAAGCGCTTCGTTTTTATAGCGGCCCAGATGGTCCAGCATGTTCGCGCCCACAACGGTGTGGGTTTTCATAAGATCGAACTCCTCCGGGGTAAGCCGCCCGGGCTTGTTCAGGATCTTATCGTCTATCGCAACCTTTCCGATGTCGTGCAGCGCCGATGCCATGACGATCAGCTCCTGCGTTTCGGGCGGCAGGTCATACTTGTCGGTTTTCTGCGTCAGCCGCTCCAGAAGGCGCTGGGTCAGCGTGCCGATGTGCAGCACGTGCTGGCCGCTCTCGCCGTTGCGGAACTCGACGACCTCGCTCAGGATCGAGATCATCATCTTGGTGTTTTTCTCTTTTTCCTTGATCTGGCTCGTCACCAGCGAGGCGCGCCGCTGCTTGGCGTAGAGCTTGATCGTGTTGAAAACGCGGCGGTAGACGATGCCCGCATCGAACGGGCGGCTGACATAGTCCGAGACGCCCAGCTCATAGGCGTGGCGCACAACGGTGTCGGCGTCCTCACTCGAGATCATGATGACGGGGATGTCCTCGATCCAGTGGCTGCGGTTCATCTCGCTCAGCACCGCAAAGCCGTCCATGACCGGCATGACGATGTCCAGCAGGATCAGCGCAATGCCGGTGCCGTACTGCTCCAGCATGGCCAGGCATTCCCTGCCGTTCGTCGCCTCCAGAATGTTGTAGTCGCTGCCCAGGATCTCCGCCAGAATGGCGCGGTTCATCTCGGAGTCGTCCACAATTAAAATGCTCTGGCGGGAATGGCTTTCGCGCCCGGCAGCGCTCAAAGCGCCGTCCCGGGCGTTGTCCTCGGTCACGACCATGTTTTTGCGGTTCTTGGCCTGGTACATCAGCTTGTCGGCGCGGGAGACTGCCTGCTCCACGGTCTCGCCGGGCTGCGTTATCACGCCGCCGATGCTGGCGGACAGCTGCAGACGGGAATACCCCGGCACGCTGGCAGCGTGCAGCTGCGCCCGGATGCGGTCCAGCTTGGCCAGGAACGCCGCGCGCTCAATGCCCGGCAGCACCAGCAGGAATTCGTCGCCGCCGTAGCGGATGAGCACGTCCGATTTGCGGATGCAGGCGCGCACCACGTCAACGCAGGTGCGCAGCGCCGTGTCGCCGGCCTGATGGCCGTAGGTGTCGTTGATCAATTTAAAGTCGTCCAGATCCAGCACGGCCACACCGGCGGGGTCGGTCTTGTCCTTGAGCGCGTCCTCAAAGTAGAGGCGGTTGTAGCTGTCGGTCAGTGCATCGTGGTAGAGCTTGGTGTGGTAGCTCGCGATGCTGTCTATCAGGCGGTCCCTGTTTTCGGGGTCAATGAGGGTCTCGCCGTCCAGCTTCTGGATCAGCTCCATGACACAGGGAACGCCGTCGACCTCGCGGTAGACGGCGGTGACCTGAAAGACCTCGCTGCCCATGTATTCCAGCTTGGTGCGCTGGCGGTGATCCTCCAACACCTGCCGGGAGATGCAGTTCCGGCAGGGGGTGTTTTTGCCCCAATAGCTGTAGCAGCTGCAAAAGCTGTTGACGGACTCCTCGCCGCCGACCTGCGCAGCATCCAGCAGCCGCACCACAGTAAAGATGGTGCGGTATTGGGCCATTTCCGTTTCGACCTGTTCTCTGGTCATAATGCTTCCGCCTTTGTGTGAAGGAATGGGTAGATAAAAATTGTGTTACATATAAAAACATTATAGCATTGCGGGGCGTTTTTTGTCAATGTGGCAAAGGGGGACCCCATGACCGCCCGGCAACGGGCAGCCTCCCGGCGGCCCTGTCCTATCCGCTGCCCGCCCCGCATATACATACCGCAGGAGGTACATGCCATGCGTCGGATCGGATTCTACTTATTTATAATGGCCGTCTTTCTGCTTGCGCCGCTGCTTGCACTGCCGCAAAAGGCTGTCCCGGCCCCCGCCGCGGTGCCGACCCCCACCCCAACCGCCGTCGCCCGGGCCGCCGCGCCCTACCGCGCTGTGTGGGTCAGCTATCTGGAATGGGAGCAGGTCGATTTCTCGTCGGCGGAGGCGTTCACACAGGCAATCGGCACAATGCTGGACAATATACAGTCAATTGGCGCAACAGTCGTGCTGGCGCAGGTGCGGCCCTTCGGCGATGCGCTCTACCCCAGCGACTACTTTCCGTTCAGCCACCTCTGCACCGGCACGCAGGGGCAGGACCCCGGGTTTGACCCGCTGGCACTGCTGGTGGACGCCGCCCACGCGCGGGACTTACAGCTGGAAGCCTGGGTCAACCCTTACCGCATCCAGGCCGGGCAGACCCCGGCGCTGTGCGGCGCAAGCCCGGCGCGGCTGCACCCGGACTGGGTCAGGTACACCGACACCGGCGCGTATCTCGACCCCGCCAGCGCGGACGTGCGGCAGTACATTGCCGACGGGGTAGGGGAGCTGTGCGCAAGGTACGCTGTGGACGGCATCCACTTTGACGACTATTTTTACCCCACCACCGACCCGGCCTTTGACGCGGCGGACTACGCGGCCAGCGGCAGCACACGGACGCAGGACGACTGGCGGCGGGAGAACGTGAACGCCCTGATGGAGCTTTGCCACGCCGCGGCCCGGCGGTACGGCGTGCGGTTCGGCGCAGCCCCGGCGGGCGACCCGGAGCAGAACTACACCCTGCAATACAGCGACGCGGCCCGCTGGCTGCGGCAGGGGACTGTGGATTACCTAATGCCCCAGCTTTATTGGGGGCAGGAATATATAAAAAACGGCGATGCGTCGCACAGCTTTGCGCAGCTGGCCGCCGCGTGGGCCGCACTGCCCCGCGCGGCGGGCGTGAAGCTGTACGCCGGGCTGGGGGCCTACCGCGTCGGCGCAGGGGATGGGTCCGATGCCGGCTCCGAGTGGTTTTCCGGCCATGCGCTGGCCGACCAGCTTGCTTTGCTTGCCCGCTTAGGGGTACAGGGCGCGGGGCTCTACCGCTACGGCAGCCTGTTTGCCAATTCCGACGCCCCGGCGCTGGCGGAAAGTGAAGCGGAGGCAATAAAAGGTGTCTGGCAGGGCTGACCGGAAAATCCGGTGGTGCCGACAAAGATTTGGTACTTGCAAAAGCGGTAAAAATGCAAGATAATAGAGAGGCGGGCGGCTTGCGGCTGCCCGCAGGACCCAAGGGAAGATAAAGGAGAAACTCCATGAACAATACAAACGACCTCTATAACCGCTGGCTTGCCCAGCCGGATCTGGACGACGCCGTCAAAGCCGAGCTCGTCTCCATCGCGGGCGACGGCGACGCCGTCACGGACCGCTTTTACCGCGATCTGGAATTCGGCACCGGCGGCCTGCGCGGCGTGATCGGCGCGGGCACGAACCGGATGAACCTCTACACCGTGCGCAAGGCAACGCAGGGGCTGGCGGACTACCTCAATGCGTCCGGCCGCCAGCGGCCTGCCGAAAAAGGTCGCCATCGCCCACGACAGCCGCCATAACGGTGCGCTGTTCGCCCGCGAGACCGCCCGCGTGCTGGCCGCGAACGGCATTACCGCCTGCATGTACCCCCGGCTTGAGCCGACCCCTGCGCTTTCGTGGGCGGTGCGGTACCTCGGCTGCGGCGCGGGCGTCTGCGTGACGGCCAGCCACAACCCCGCTAAGTACAACGGCTACAAGGTCTACGGCGCGGACGGCTGCCAGATCACGCTGGAGGCTGCCGAAAAAATTCTGGCAGCTATCGAAAAAATTGATTGCTTTGACGATGTCCGGCTGGCAGATTTTGACGCTGCCGCCGCCGCGGGCCGCATTGTGACAATTGACGAAAAATGCCTCGATGATTTTGTGCAGGCTGTCTATGACCAGCGCGTCGGCGACGGCGCGGGCATCGACGCGCTCAAGCTCGTCTACACTCCGCTGAACGGCACGGGTCTGGAATGTGTGAAAAAGCTGCTGAAAAAGCTCGGCGTGACCCATGTGACCGTTGTGCCCGAGCAGGAAAAGCCCGACGGCGACTTCCCGACCTGCCCCTACCCGAACCCTGAGATCCGCGAAGCTATGCAAAAAGGCTTGGAGCTGTGCGACAAGGTCCGCCCCGATCTGCTGCTGGGCACCGACCCCGACTGTGACCGCTGCGGCACCGCCGTGCCCGACGGCAAGGGCGGCTACCGCCTGATTACCGGCAACGAGATGGGCATCATCCTGCTGGACTATATCTGCCGCACCCGTCTGGCACAGGGCACGATGCCCGCCGACCCCGTGGCGGTAACGACCATCGTTTCCACCGATATGGCAACGCCGGTGGCAAAAAAATACGGCGTTGAGCTGCGCCGCACCCTGACCGGCTTTAAGTTCATCGGCGAGCAGATCGGCAAGCTGGAGGCCGAGGGGCGTCCCGAACGCTATATCTTCGGCTTTGAGGAGAGCTACGGCTACCTGTCCGGCGGCCACGTCCGCGACAAGGACGCTGTCAACGCGACGCTGCTGGTCTGCGAGGCCGCGGCCTGGTACGCCCAGCAGGGCAAGACGCTGCTGGACGCCATCGAGGCGTTGTACAGGGAGTTCGGTTACTACCGCAATGCGCTGTGCAGCTTTGCCTTTGAGGGCGAGAGCGGCATGCACACGATGCAGGAGCTGATGAAGAAGCTGCGCGCCAACGCCCCGGAGGACATTGCAGGGTACAAGGTGGAGTCCGTCGTGGACTACGACACCGACGGCACCGGCCTGCCCCGCGCCAACGTGCTGGAATACCATCTGGACGGCGGGCATAAGCTGATGGTCCGCCCCTCCGGCACCGAGCCGAAAATTAAAGTGTATCTTTCCGCCGTTGGCGACAGTGAGGCAGCCGCCGATGCCGTGAACGCCGCGCTGGCCAAAGCCGCCGCGGACATGATGAAAGCGTGAACGGCATGGCAATTCTGAAATTGACCCCGAGCTGCAAGGATTATCTGTGGGGCGGCAGCCGCCTGCGCACCGATTTCGGCATCAAGAGCGACCTTGAACCGCTGGCCGAAGCGTGGGTGCTGTCCTGCCACCCGGACGGCCCGAGCTATCTGCCCGACGGCACGACGCTGGCGGACTACGTGGCCGCGCACCCCGAAGCCCTGGGCACGGACTGCGCAAAATTTGAGCAGTTCCCGGTCCTGACAAAGTTCATCGACGCCAGCAAGAACCTGTCCATTCAGGTGCACCCGTCCAACGACTACGCGCTGAAAAACGAACACCAGTACGGCAAAACCGAGATGTGGTATGTGCTGGACTGCGTGCCGGGGGCGTATCTCTACTACGGCTTTACGCACGAAATCTCCAAAGAGGAGTTTGCGGAGCGCATCAAAAATAACACCCTGACCGAGGTCCTGAACGCCGTACCCGTACACAAGGGCGACTGCTTTTTCATCCCGTCGGGTACGCTGCACACCATCTGCCAGGGCATCGTCGTGGCCGAGGTGCAGCAGAACTCCAACGTGACCTACCGCGTCTACGACTACGGGCGCGTCGGTGCGGACGGCAAGCCCCGCGCCCTGCACATTGAAAAGGCGCTGGACGTGACCCGCCGCACGCCGCCGCAAAAGCACGACTTCGGCAGCCATCTCGCGCAGTGCGAGTATTTTACGGTGGACGCGAAAAAAGGCGCGTTTGACGGTGCGGCTGACGAAAAGAGCTTTGTCTCGCTGCTCATCACCGACGGCGCGGGCACGCTGACCTGCGGCGGCGAGACCGTGAAGGTCAAAAAGGGCGAAAGCTATTTTATCCCCGCGGGCAGCGGCAAGTACGCCGTGACCGGCGACTGTGAGACGCTGGTGACGGTGGTGTAAATGGTTGCTTGCCGGTAGGTTCTCTCCCCCACCGCCTGCGGGCGGAGCCCCCTCGCAGAGGGGGCCAAGGTCCCTTGCCTCCCCTTGCAGGGGAGGTGGCGCCGCAGCGCCGGAAGGGTAGAGCTTGCGGCTGCCGCAAACACCCCGGGAGGGATAAATCCCTCCCCTACAAAAAAAGACGCACCCCGGTTTTTGACCGTGGTGCGTCTTTTTTGTAACCTTTTAGCAGAAAGCAGCCCTCGACGTGTTCCGCGGGCGGCGGACGGTATACTCCCAATTGACCCGGCGGGGAGACAAGCCCCGCGCGGGAAACCAGCAAAGGAGGAACCGTACATGAAAAAACGTCTGTTGGCTGTGCTGCTGGCCTGCTGTATGGCGGCAGGCATGGCCAACGCTGTGTTTGCGGCGGATGAGCTGCCCGCCACGGCGGAGTCTGCGGCGGCGATTGCGCCCGCCGACCCGGACCCGCCTGCCCCGGAACCCGAAATGGAGGCGGAGCCGACCCCGGCGGCTGACCCCGCGGCAACGCCCGAGACCGCACGCACCCTCGTGATGGAGACGCTGCTCGCCGCGCCCGACACCGTGGCGCAGACTGCTGTTGTCACAAGCGCAGAGCTGGTGGACAGCATTCGGACCGACGGCTGCTTTACAGCGAAGGTCAACGGCAGCACGGACAGACTCGACGGCGCTGTGTACACCTGGTACCGCAGCAAGGACGGCACCAACTGGGAGGAGGTCCCGCAGCAGCTCTGCTCCGGCGATGCGTGGAACATCACGCCGGGCAGCGAGCACCGGCTGAACGCTGCGCTGGATGCCTGCATTGCCGGTGTCAGGGATGCGGAACGGCTGTACTATAAGGTCGAGGTCACCGGCACCGACGGCGCAAAACTCACCGCCGCGGCCATGCAGGTGCCCTACTGCATCCAGCTGCAGAACGGCAGCTTTGAAACGCCGGATATTGCCGGGCTGAAGGCGTATCACAACAAAAACAACAATACGCCCGCATCCCGGCTGTATTATTCCCCGGACGGTGAGACCGGCAGCTTCTTTACCCAGTACCCGTCGGGGGAAGGGGGCATCGTCTGGCAGACCACCGGCGTGGCCAGGCACTGGAAAACCGGAAGCGCCGGCCTGTACATTGAGCTGGCGGACGGCTCCAACCGCAGCTATAACGGCACGCGGAACTACCCCGAGGCCAGCTACAGCATCGACGGCGCTTACGACGGCCAGCAGTTTGCCGAGCTGAACTGCGAGGCCTACGGCGCACTGTATCAGGATGTGCTGACCGCGCCCGGCACCACGCTGCACTGGTCGCTGGCCCACCGCGCCCGCGGCAGGGGTATGCAGGACTCGATGGCGCTGCTCATCGCGCCGGTGGATGTGGCAGCGCAGATCACCGACATTCTGGCGGGCGTTTCCAGCGAGGACGACAACAGGGGACTTCTGGTGCGCGCGGCGCTGGACCGGACCGTGCAATACAACGGCGAGGAGGTCCCCATCCGCAGCTTCATGGTCGGCGGTGAGATCACCGACGGCAACGACCAGTGGGGCGTCCACAGCGGCGACTATACGGTCCGGGCAGGGCAGTATGTCAGCCGGTTCTTCTTCCTGGCGCTGTCCAGCGGCAAGGGGGACCGGCGCGAGGGCAACCTGCTGGACAAGGTCTGGTTCAGCACCGAGCCTGCGCCGCCCGTGGCCGGGCACGCCAACCTGACGCTGCGCAAGACGCTGGCGGGCAGCCTGACCGCCGACGAGCTGACCGCCGTGCGCACGGGGCTGACCTTCACCGTGACCCGCTCCGACGGTACGGCTGTGGCCGTCATAAGCGGCGCGGATATGACCGTCGGCACCGACCCGGCCCAGTGCAGCTATACCATACAGGATCTGCCTGTGGCGTCGGAGAGCGGCACACCCTACACCTACACCGTGACCGAGACCGCCCACGCCGCCCCGGCGGCGGTGCTCTATTTGGCGAGCCGCGCCGCCGTCAACGGCGACGCGCTGCAGCCCGCGGGCGACCCGCCGACGCTGACCAACATAACGCTGCTGCAAAACGGCACGACCTACGCCGATTTTGAGAACACCTACGCCCGGCAGACTGGCAGCCTGCGGCTGACGAAGGCCGTGGACGACACGGCCCTGCGCGATGAGGCCGAGGCCGTGACGAACACCTTCACCGTCGGCAGCCTGCCCATCGGCAGCTATACGCTGGTCTATGACGACGGCACGGCCCGCACCGTCACGCTGGACGCGCCCGGCGCACTGACCGTGCCGCTCAAGGGGCTGCACAGCGTAACGGTGGAGGATGTGCCCGTGGGCAGCTACACCGTGACCGAGACCGACCACCCCGACTTAGCCGGCTGGTACTGCACGACCACCGCCGCCGCGGCGGCCGGGACGGTGCAGGTGCCGTCCGGCGGCGTGGGGGAGGCTGTCATCACCAACACCTACGCGCCGTTCCTGCGCGTCACCGTGACCAAGCAGGTCACGGGCGGCATGGGCGACACGCGCCGCGGCTTTGCGTTTACGGCGGCCATTGACGGCGCGGCGGTCACCGCGGATACCCCCTATGTCCAGCCCTATGGCGGCGCGGCGCTGACCGCGGACGGCTTCACGATCCCGCATAAGGGCAGCATTGTCATCGGGCATCTGAAGCCCGGCCAGACCGTGACCGTCACCGAGGAGACGCTGACCGACTACGAAACGACAATGGACGACGGCAGCAGCGTCACGCTGGGCAGAAGCTATACCGCGACCCTGACCGGCGACGAGGCGCTGACCTGCGTCAACAATAAGGACGGCGTGCCGCCCACGGGTCTTGCGCAGGACGCGGCCCCGGCAGTCTGGCTGCTGGCGGCGGGCGCGGCGCTGGCCGTGGTCTGCCGCCGCCGAAGGGAGGCTGCACCGTGAACGAGACACAGCGCCGCCGTGCGCTGGCGGACGTGAAGGAGTTTTTTCTGCGCGCCGGGGCGCTGGCCGCACTGCTGCTGGTGCTGTTCGGCGTTGTGTTCGGGCTGGCGATCCAGCCGGACGACACGATGTACCCGCACCTCAAGCCCGGCGACCTGCTGTTCTACTACCGGCTGCCGCGCAGCTTTGCAGCGGGGGAGGTTGTCGTCTTTACACAGGATGACCGGCGCTGCACGGGGCGTGTTGCGGCCCGCGGCGGCGACACCGTGGAGGTGACAGAAAACGCGCTGCTGCGCATCAACGGCAGCCTTGTGGCCGAGCCGGACATTTACGAGACGACCCCCCGCTACGACAGTGACGTGACCTACCCCCTGACCCTGGCCGACGGCGAGTATTTTATCCTCTGCGACGCCCGCGAGGGTGCGCCCGACAGCCGCCGGTACGGCCCGGTGACGGCAGAAAATATCGCCGGGCGGGTCATTGCGATTGTGAGGAGGAATGAGATTTAGAGACTATAGAGAGGAAGGGTGCAGAGATACACTCGGCCCTCATCCGGCCTCGGGCGGGGCCTCGGCCACCTTCCCCCGCAGGGGAAGGCACCCAGCCCCAAGCCTTCCCCCGCGGGGGAAGGTGCCGCCGCAGCGGCGGATGAGGGCCGACCTACCGGCAACCACCCACATAACCATACACCACCCAGAAAGGAGCACATACTTATGAACATCATCAAGATTTCCGCCGTTCTGACCGCTGCTTTGCTCACGGGTGCACTCTCCGCCACGGCGTTTGCGGCAGAGACCCTGACCACGACCACCGGCAGCATCACCTTCCGCAAGGCCATCGACGTGACGAACGCCGCGGGCGCGGGCGGCATCACGGGCACGATTGCCTTTGACGTCACCGCCGCCGACGAGAGCGACCTGCCCGACGACGGAGAGAAAAACTATGTCGGCAGCGTGGATCAGCTGGACGGCAGCGACATCATCGCCACGTTTGCGGCGGATGACAGCGGCATTGCCAACAAGGAGAGCGATGTAAGCGTCGGCTTTGACACCTCGAAGTTCGAGGCCCCAGGCATCTACTACTACCACCTGACCGAGCGCGACCCCGGCATCCACGGCCTGACCGCCACGACGGCGACCTACCTGCTAAAGGTGCGCGTTGTCAACGACAATACGTCCGACCCGGACGGTGCAACGTTTAAGATTGACTACGCTACGCTGACCTCGCTCGATGACAATACCAAGAGCGACCTCATCACCAATACCTACACGACCCACGGTCTGACCGTGACCAAGGCGCTGGCGGGCGACTGGGCCGACTACACCGACCACTTTATCTTCACGCTGGAGATCACCGACCCGGACGCGGACCCGGGCCGCATGGCGTCGGTCACGGTCCAAACCACAAGCGCGGCGGGTGTGACGAGCAACGCCGAGGTGAAGCCCTTTACAAACGGCAAGGTCAGCTTCTCGGAGACGATCCGGGGCGGCGATATGATCGAGGTGACCGGCCTGCCCACCGGCGCGGCCTACACGATCACCGAGAGCGGCCTGGACGCTGAGAAGTATACGACGGCCTGGACGCTGAACGGCGAGACGCTGAGCACCGAAAGGGCCCTGCCCACGCAGACGGTGGGTGCCGCCGACACGGCCCTGACCGTCACGAATACCCGCAGCTCGATTGCCCCCACCGGCCTGCTGCTGGACGCCGCCCCCTACGGCGCGATGCTGGCGCTGGCCGCGGGCAGCGGGCTGGTGTTCTTCCGCAAGCGCCGCCGTGAGGACTGATGCTGGACCGTGCGGCGCGGCTGGCACGCCTGGGCACACGGCTGGTCAGTGCGCTGGCCGGGCTGCTGATGCTGGCACTGCTGGCTTTCGGCGGGTTCGCGCTCTGGCAGGACGCCGCGCTGCGCCGCGGGGCGTTTGTGGGCGCGGGGCTTTTACAGTATAAGCCCGCCGCACCGGCTGCCGACAACCCGACGCTGGCCGGGTTGCAAACCGTCAACCCCGATGTCTGCGGCTGGCTGACGGTGGACGGCACGGGCATCGACTACCCCGTTGTGCAGGGCGCGACGAACATGGACTACGTCAACCGCGACGTCTACGGGGATTTTTCCCTGTCGGGCGCGATTTTTCTCGACAGCCGCTGCGCCGCCGACCTGACCGACCCGTACACGGTGATTTACGGCCACCACATGGACAACAGCGCGATGTTCGGCGATGTGGCGCGGTTTGCGGAGGCAGACTATTTTGCCGCGCACCCCGCGGGCAGCATAAGTCTGCCCGACGCCGCCTATACGATCGAGCTGTTCGCCTGTGTGGTGACCGATGCCTACGACACCGCCATTTACACGCCGGAGCGTTACCCCGACGACGTGGGGGCGCTGCTGGACTATGCGGCGGCGCAGGCCGTGCAGCAGCGGGACATCGGTGTGACGGCGCAGGACCGGCTGGTGGCGCTTTCGACCTGCGCCGGGAGCGAGACAAACGGGCGGGTCGTCGTGCTGGGGCGGCTCTGCCCCCTGAAAGAAGGAGATGAAATGCAATGACCTTTGGCAAAACGGCCCTGCGGTGCTGGCTGCCCGCAGCGGCCCTGCTGCTGGCGCTGCTCTGCCCGCTGCCCGTGGCGGCTGCGCGGGCGGGCACGGCGATCCCCGTCAGTGTCCGCACCGACGGCGCAGCGGCGGACGCCGTCTATACGGTGGAGCTGACGCCGCTGGACGCGGCCCCCGCGCCTGTGCAGCGTGCCCTGACCGTAAAAAACGGCGGCACCGTGTATTTTACGGGCTTCGCCTTTGACGAGCCGGGGGATTACCGGTATCTGGTTGCCGAGCGCAGCGGCGGCGCTGCCCACACGACCTACGATGCACACAGCTACACGGTCACGGTCCGGGTGACGGGCCGCCCGGACGGCGGTCTTGCCGCCGGGCTCTGGGCCGTGCGCAGCGGGGAGACCGCGAAGGCCGACGGCGTGCTGTTTGTGAACCGGTATGACCCGCCGGAGACCGCCGCGGCAGCGGTGACTGCGTCAGCCGCGGCGGCTGGCACACGGACCGTGAAGGCTGCCGCCCCGGCGGCGCTGCCGCAAACCGGGGACGGGTTCCCCATAGAAGCGCTGGCCGCCGCGTTTTGCGCAAGCGTCATCGGGTTTGGCACGGCGTGGAAAAGGCGGTGAACCCATTAACGGCTGCCTCCCGGGAACTTGTTCTTTCTTTTGGCAGCAAAAGAAAGAACCAAAGAAAACTGCCGCTGTTTCGACGCGGTGCGGGGTTGTGCGCGTGGGGCCACAGTTGAGCGCAGCGAAACTGGGGAGCGCACAATGATTGCCCCCGCGGGGCAATCAACCGCAAGAGCGGGTTTGCGCAGCAAACTGGCGGCGCTCGTTGTGCGCCGCCAAGCGCCCCCGAACCCCCGCTGCCGGAAACAGCAGTCCGTAGGGGCCGGGCATGCCCGGCCCGCAACCTACCGTGGCAACCCGTCAACGGGCAACCACCGCACACTACGAAGGGGCGGGCTGCCGCCCTCCCTTACCCCTCTCGTCCGCAACCCGTTCACGTCAGTCCGTAGGGAGGGGTCTTGACCCCTCCGCTGCTTTCCGACCAACTATCGTGACCGGGTCATCCGTAGGGGAGGGATTCATCCCTCCCGGGGCGTTTGCGTTTCCACTCGCTTCCGGCCCGCTTCCGCCTATACTATCACAACTCTATCATACCCTCTTTCCCCCGCCGTTGCAAGGCGTGGTCAAAATAAGTTTACAAATTTTCCTGTCGATTTGTGTTATAATAGAAAAAATATGATAAAAGGAGCGTACCCGCACTATGGCTTGGGTCACAAAGGACAGTACCGAAACTTACAATCAGACGCCGGAACCCCCGCGCGAATATACAAAAAAGGAAAAAGCCGCCAACTGGTGGCACTATCACTGGATGGCCGTGGTCGTGGCCGTGCTGGTCGTCGTGTTCGGCGTGTGGATCATCAAGGACACCGTTTTTCAGACGCGCCCCGACGTGCAGGTCGCTTATGTCGGCACCAGCGACCTGCCCACCGACACCGTCACCGCGCTGCAGGACGCGCTGACGCCGTTCTGCTCCGACCTGAACGGCGACGGCAAGGTCGTTGTGCAGGTGGACAGCTACACCGTTGACTTTGACGCCGCGAACGAGAACACCGACGCCTACTACCAGATGGCCGGCGTCACCCGGCTGAGCGCCGAGCTGTCGTCCGGCGGCAAGACCTACATCTTCCTGCTGGAGGACCCCGAAGGCTTTGAGGCCCAGACCGGCGCACTGCAATATCTGGACGGCACGGTCCCCGACGACCCCGAGACCACCGACGCCGACTGGCGCGAGATGGTCTACCGCTGGACCGACTGCCCCGTGCTGACCGGGCTGGATCTGGGCTGCTATGAGGGTCTCACCCTGATGGACGACGTCACCGGCACGAACCAGAGCGTGCTGGCGCACCTCTACGTGGGACGCCGCGGCGTCTGGGACGAAAAGCAGGTCCCGACCTACGAGGGCTGCGCCGAGCTGTGGGACACCCTGACCGCAGGGGCTGTCTCCACCGCCGCCGAATGAGCCGGGCGCTGCCGCCCCTGAAGGGGCATCTGCGCAAAAAGGTGCAGCCCCGGCCCAAAACGCCGCCCCTGCCGGACAACCCCTACAAGCGCTTTTTCACGGAGAATCGCAGCTTTGAGGAGCTGGCGAGGAAGCGAAAGCTGTAGGGGAGGGATTTATCCATCCCGGGGTGTATGCGGTGCTTGCGCCGTTGAAACCTACAGGTCGAACTACATCCTACCCGCAAATTTCTGCTGCCCTGCGGGGCGTCGAGGACGCCGCCCCCTACAGCTATAACCCGCAAAGCTGCCGACCGCCGCACACGGGCACGGCGGCCAGAGGGCTGGCCGCCCTACAAACATCCCATAAAAAGTATTTTTCTTCTCTGTCGCATCCCACCCGGGATGCGACATTTTTTATATTTCCCATTCGCTACAATAAACTATGCAACAATTTTTGTAACGGAGGGATTCCCAACTATGCTGCAAACTCTCGAACGTACCAACATCTTTGACGCCCGCGTACTTACCGCCGCCCATGCCGATGCCCTGCGCGCGCTGGCCGGGCCGGGCGGGCTGCCGCTGCTGCCCTGCCTGCACCCGGCCTTGGAGGAAGGCCAGATCGTCGGCGACTACGCCGGGCAGGACGAATTACAGGCCGCCGCCGCGCTGCTGCCGCTCTACGCCGAGGACCCGCTGCCCACAAGTCTGCGCGCCGCAGGCTACGGGGCCGACGGACAGGGTGCGGTGCTGACGCCGCCCATACTGCGCGAGGATTACACGCAGCTGCGGCATTTTCTGCGGTTGGCGCTGCGCTGGGCCACCGAGCGGTACGCCAGCTACCATGTCTGGGCCGTGCTGCCGCTGGACTTGGAACACCCGGAGGCGTGTGATGATCTGTGTGCGCAGTATCTCTCGGCAGGGCTGACGCTGCGCGGGATGCGGCCCATGGTCGGGGCCGACCAGATGCTGATTTTTTCAGCACATGGTCTTGTGAAATGGCGCGACCCGCTGCGCCGGTGCCATCTGGCTGACCCGGCCCTGCCGCGGGTGCTCGAGCGCGGGTACGCCGCCGCGGATTTCGGCTGGGGAAAGAACGGGCTGGAGCTGGTGTTGAGGCCGGTGTGAAAAAGGAAAACGAACGGCCACATGAACCTGCGGCGGGGTGAGGGCACCCCGCCCTACGCACAACCGGGAAAGGGGATTGTAGGGCGGCCTGCCCACAGGCCGCCGCGGAGGTTTTCGTCGGCGGAAAGCTGCCGGGTCGTCGAGGACGCCGACCCCTACAGAATAAACCATGTAAGGGGCTGCACCGGCAGGTGCACGGGAGGGATGAATTCCTCCCCTACAAATTGAAGATTAAAGCGATACAGCGGCGAAGTTGCGGGTCGGGCATGCCCGGCCCCTACGGCTCTACTAAAAAAGTGCCCCACGCATTTCTGCGTGGGGCACTTTTTTATTTAGCGTTAGCCGTTAAGCAGCCCTTGCACAAATTACTTGTACAGGTCGACCAGCTTGGTCAGGTGCTCGTAACGGGCATCGGCAGCAGCCTGGTTCTTCTCGAACAGAGCCTTGGCGCGATCCGGGAAGGCGCGAGCCAGACGGCTGTAACGAGTCTCGTTGGCCAGGAAGTCCTGATACTTGCTCATGTCGCCAGCCTTGGAGGTCAGGGTGAACGGGTTCTTGCCCTCGGCCTTGGCAGCGGGGTTGAAGCTGAACAGGTTCCAGTAACCGGCAGCAACAGCCTTCTTCATCTCGTTCTGGCAGTTGGTCATGCCGCCCTTGACACCGTGCAGCTCGCAGGGAGCGTAGCCGATGATCAGAGACGGGCCGGGATAAGCCTCAGCCTCGGCGATGACCTTGACAGCCTGAGCCATGTTGGCGCCCAGAGCGATCTGAGCAACATAGATGTAGCCGTAGGTCATGCAGATCTCAGCCAGAGACTTCTTGCTGATCTCCTTACCGGCAGCAGCGAACTGGCAGACCTCACCGATGTTAGAGGCCTTGGAAGCCTGTCCGCCGGTGTTGGAGTACATCTCGGTGTCGAAGACCATAACATTGACGTCGTGGCCGGAAGCCAAGACGTGATCCAGGCCGCCGTAACCGATGTCATAAGCCCAGCCGTCGCCGCCGAAGATCCAGAAGCTCTTCTTGGCCAGGTACTGCTTGTCCTTCAGGATCTCCTTGGACTCGTCGCAGCCACAGGCCTCCAGGGCAGCGATCAGGGCCTTTGCGGGCTCGTCGTTGGCCTTGGTGTTGTTCTTGGTCTCCAGGAACTTGTCGATGACAGCATCCAGCTCAGCATTCTTGCCCTTCAGGGCCTCGACCTTGGTGATCAGGTTGGCGCGGACGGTCTCGTAACCGATCTGCATGCCCAGGCCGTGCTCAGCGTTATCCTCAAACAGAGAGTTGATCCAGGCGGGGCCGTGGCCAGACTCTTTGTTGGTGGTGTACGGGCTGATAGAAGCGGTACCACCCCAGATAGAGGAGCAGCCGGTAGCGTTGGAGATGAACATCTTCTCGCCGAACAGCTGGGTGATCAGGCGGGCATAAGAGGTCTCGGCGCAGCCAGCGCAGGAGCCGGAGAACTCAAGCAGCGGCTGGTTGAACTGAGAACCCTTGACGGAAACCTCGGAAACAACACCGGGGACGTTGTCCTTCTTGCGGATGTTCTCGACGCAGTAGTCGAAAGCAGCCTGCTGCTCGGACTGGCTCTCCTGCGGCTTCATCTCGATAGCGGCAGTCGGGCAGACGGTGACGCACTCGCCGCAGCCCATGCAGTCCAGAGGAGACACGGCCATGGTGAACTTGTACTCGCTTGCCTTGGGCTTGGTGTCGGCCAGCTTGGTGGAAGCGGGCGCAGCCTCAGCCTCGGCAGCAGTCAGGCAGAACGGACGGATGGTGGCGTGAGAGCAGACGAAAGCACACTGGTTGCACTGGATGCACTTCTCGGCGTTCCACTCAGGAACCATAACAGCCGTGCCGCGCTTCTCGTAAGCGGAAGCACCCTGCTCCCACTCGCCGTTGACGTTGCCCTCGAAGGCGGAAACAGGCAGGCTGTCGCCGTCCATACGAGCGATGGGCTCCATAA
>OLOZ01001425.1_pt1 | contig 16420 bp, 16 predicted proteins | sample 1673021 | NCBI WGS metagenome assembly OLOZ01 (sample SAMEA3136747, study PRJEB25190) | human gut metagenome | biome: human gut; feature: human-associated habitat; material: faeces | place: Austria | collected 2013
AAATAAAGATATATAATATTAGAAAAGTAGCGGGCATTATGATACGCCCCGGTCATATAGACAGGGGCGTATCATGAAGCCCGTTATTTTGGCTTAAAAACAACAAAGAAGCAACGTTTATTTTTGTATTATATAGATTGCCAAATTTAAATATCCTGCAAATGAAGGTAAAAAACAATATTGACCAAAAGAAATTAAAAGCAAGTTAAATAAACAGATAAGGCTTTATCATTAGGTTAATCTGAAATTACTGCAAGATCGGAACTGATACCCATAAGGACATACAGAATAGTCCAAATAATTGGGAAAACACATCCCAGTGGAGAGAAAGGCAGCTTGTTTATCATCTCAAAGGTCTGCATATTTCCCCGGGTTAAAAGGGCAGATAAAACACCCCTATGGAATTATTGTATATTAGAGAACAGGATTTCCATCTGGCTAGTGGAGAAGAGTAGGATGATATTCTGAATCATTATGAAAAAAGAATAGAAAAATTACGATTTGGAAAGAGTAGCCAATGAAAAATACTTGATTCAAATTAGTTGTCGATATTGTCAATAAGTTTGAAATAAACTTTTATATGTGGAATTTTTAAATATATATTACACATATTAATTCAAAAAATAAAAAAATATCGACAATATCTACAGGACAAAAAAGAGAGGAGAAAGCATACGCGTAGGTTTTTAGCGTTCATAAAAAGTCTTAGAAATAATTTGCAAAAAATGAACAATCTTCAGATTTACAGAATGATGAAGAGTACTGGAACTATTTGTTTAAAATGGCTATAGAATACGAAGAAGAAGCTAACTGTAATATAAGTATAGGACAGGTAAGGTCAGAGTTGCATTCTATTGCAGAGTAAGTACGCAACACGAAAGCCAGATAGGAGCTTTAGAAAACCAAATTCAGTACCTATCATACCAGTATGGGAGGTGGGTGACAACTACCCTAGGCTAGAGGGTTTCATTTCTCACTTCTTTCTTACGCTGGCGATTTCCAACTTCTTCATATAAATACTCTAAATCATGCAAAGCAGATAATTTTGTATTTTCAAGTTCTCTTTCTCCTTCATCTCTAATCTCTTCCGATAATTTTTGTTCACATTACTTAACTATATTTTCTAACTTTCCTATCTTTTTTGAGGAGATTCTTTTTCTTCTGATATAGTCATCTCTTTAGTTCTTTTATATTTATTGTATTGATTTTCTAAAGAATTACAAATTTCAATACTCTGTTTAATGTTTTTAAATAGTTAAAATTTAATTTTTGTAAAACGTAATAATTTTTCTACCAATTCTAGTAAAATTGTGATAGAATATTGATAATAGGAGGAAAAAGAAATGAAACAAAAAAAATTTTTTATAATAGGTTTGATATTATTAGCAGTTATCTCATTTATAATATTCATACTAGTATCAGGTAGTGGTAAGAAAGGTAATGTTGAGACACCAAAAAACGTTAATGACATTATTAATACCATAAATAAAAATAACAAAAATGTTTTACCCGAACTTGAAACTATTAAAGTAGATATAAAGAATATTGATGAAGTTACTAGTTATACTGGATTAAAAACAAATGATGGAATCGAATCAATTGTTGTATCAGAACCGTTGGTAACAGCACAAGCTTATTCAGTTGCTATTGTTAGGGTTAAAGACAATGCTGATGTAGAAAAAATTAAACAAGAGATGTTAGATAATATTGATATGAGACGTTGGATTTGTGTTTCTGCAGAACAATTATATATCACAAATAGTGGTAATGTAATATTCTCTGTAATGGCTGATAAAGATGTTGCTAAAGCAGTATATAATGATTTTAAGAAATATGTAAATAATAATATTGGAAAAGAATTAGAAAAATCAAATAACTAAGAAAATATAGAACTTCCATCAGAAACGCCAGCAGAAAAATAATGAAGAACCTTTTAAGGTGCCTTTTTAAAGGAGGATAAGATGTTATTTAATAGTATTAGTTTTTTATATTATTTTTTACCAGCATTAATAATTATATATTTTATAACACCTAAAAAATATAAAAATATTATTTTATTAATTGCATCTTTATTGTTTTATCTTTACGGAGAACCTAAATATGTTTTCTTAATGATTGCAGAAATTATTATTGCTTATATAGGTGCTATTTTAATTGATAAATATAAAAATCAAAGTAAAAATATATTAATAACAACTTTAATTATACATATATTTTTATTAATAATATTTAAATATACTGATTTTATTATACAATCAATTAATGATATATCTAATGCTAATATTAAATTATTAAATATTGCATTACCAATAGGAATATCATTTTATACATTTCAAATTATAAGTTATCTTATTGATGTATATAATGGTAAAGTTAAAGTTCAAAAAAACATTATAAATTTAGCAACTTATGTGTCTTTATTTCCACAGTTAATCGCAGGACCTATTGTTAGATATCAGACAGTAGAAAAAGAATTAGATGATAGAGTACATAGTTTTAATAATTTTGCATATGGTATTAGAAGATTTTCTATTGGACTTGCTAAAAAAGTATTAATAGCTAATGCTTTAGGAGAACTTTGTACTAAAGCTTTTGCTCTAAATGAAACAACCGTAATATTTTATTGGATATTTGGTATAAGTTATATGCTACAGTTGTATTTTGATTTTTCAGCTTATAGTGATATGGCTATTGGTCTTGGAAGAATATTTGGATTTAATTTTCCTGAGAACTTTAATTACCCATATATATCAAAAAGTATAACTGAGTTTTGGAGAAGATGGCACATCTCTCTTAGTACATGGTTCAAAGATTATGTTTATATTCCACTTGGAGGCAATAGAGATGGTAAATATAAACAAATAAGAAATATTTTAATAGTATGGTTATTAACTGGAATATGGCATGGTGCTAATTGGACTTTTTTAATATGGGGATTATTGTTTGGAATTATTCTTATAATAGAAAAAATATTCCTTAATAAATTTATGGAAAAATTGCCTTCTTTTATAAGAAGAATATATGTATTATTTATTGTTATGATATTATTTATTATATTTAATTCTGACAATATGTCAGTGGCTTTGACTAATATTAAAGGGTTATTTGGTATGAATGGAGAAGTTTTTATTAATGATTATACACTTCATTATTTAAAGAGTTATTTACCAATATTAATTATTGCTTTATTTGGGGCTACTCCTTTTATTAAAACATTAATAGATAAATTAAGAAAAAATAAATATCTAAATAGCATAATTAATATTTTAGAACCAATTTTAATAGTTATAATATTATTTGTTGTTACTTCTTATCTGATAGATAATTCATATAATCCATTTTTATACTTTAGATTTTAAGGAGGTTATATATGAACGATAAAATTAAAGATATAGTTGTAACTTTAGTATTTCTGTTTACTATAATTTCATTATTTTTGATTAATGTTATAATAAAAGATACTGATATTTCTATAGCAGAGAGAAGAAAACTTGCTACCATGCCAGAATTAACTACTAAAAGCTTGTTTGATGGTACATATTTTAAGGAATTTGATTCCTATGTTACGGATCAATTTATCAAAAGAGATACTTTTAGAAAAATTAAAATAGATATAGAATTATCTACTAAAGGTGAATACAACAATTTATATATGAATGATGATTATATTGTTGAAGAAATATTTCCTTTAAATACTAATTCTATTAATAATTTAACAAATAAGATTAATTATATAAAAAATACATATTTGAATAATAATAGTAATATATATTATACTATTATTCCTGATAAAAATTACTTTGTTAATAAAGGTAATTTAAAACTTGATTATAATAAATTACAAGATATGATGAAAAATAATTTAACAAATCTTAATTATATAAATATATTTGATAAATTAACACTTAATAATTATTATAAGACTGACACTCATTGGAAACAAGAAGATTTATTTAATGTTGCAAATACTATTGCTAATCAAATGAATTTTGATATAACTAATAACAATGTTGAAAATACAATTACTACTTTTAAGGGTAGTTATGCTGGTAGACTATCAGTAACTAAAGATATTGATACTATAAAAACCATATCTAATCCATCTATTGATAATAGTAGTGTGTATAATTATGAAACTAAAAAATATACAAAAATATATGATTATGATAAAATAAAATCATTAGATAAATATGATATATATTTATCAGGAGCATCTTCTATTATAGATATTGTTAATCCTACTTCAAAAAGTAATAAAGAATTAATTGTTTTTCGTGATTCTTATGGCAGTAGTTTAGTTCCTCTATTAATAGATGGTTATAGGAAGATTACTGTTATTGATATTAGATATGTTTCTTCAAAGATTCTGAATAATTATATAAAATTTGATAATCAAGATGTTCTTTTTATGTATAGTATATTATCTATAAATAATAGTTTTTCTATGAGATAAGGAATCTGGTTAATTAGATTCCTTTTTTCTCTTGTTAACTAATAAATAAACAATCTATAACACTTTTTTATTAAATTTTTTCGAAAACGGAAATTTTGACTGAATTAAATTAAAAGTTCCTGTTTTAAAAGAAAATGCAATTTCATAAGAAATTTCCCGCAAATACAGAACATTTTACTCAAATTTTTAGACTAAATGCAAGTTTATAAAAAAATATTTAATTTATCATACTTATTTCATAACAAAAACTCGGAGTTATTTCCGCTTTTTTCAGACTTATTGCAGTTTTTATTAGTAAACGTCAAACCACCCGCCTTAACAGATGATTGACTTTATGCCATACTATAAGAAATCTAAAAAATCAATGTAGTTTTTAAAGTTTTTATAGGAGGCTAAAAGCTATGGATAAATGTACACGCGAAGTTCGCAAACAAAGCTGGAAAAACATCATCACGCAGTGTATGCAAAGACCGGAAGGAATGACTGCCAAGCAGTGGCTTGATGCAAATGGCATCAGTGAGTAGTCTTACTATTGCTGGCTCACATTCTTAACAAGGAACATTTTTAATTACAATGATACTATTTTTGTAATTAATAACATGAGTTGTAGTACTTTGTTTAACTGTATCACATTTGCAAAGTTTACACATATCTTTACTCCTATTTAATCTTTTAGTTTTGTTACCACTCTTTTATGTTATCAAGATACATATAACTTCTTTCATATTTTTCTTTAATAAATTTTAATCTTTTATTCTGTTTTACTTCATCAATATTATTAATATTTACTATTTTTAACAAAAGTAATAAATCTTTTTTATCTGTTTTTCTGAGAACCAAACCACCATCAACGCAAACTGTCAGCCACTGCCAAACGAAAGAATTCCATCAAGGAGGAGATTCTCAAAATCTATAATGATTCAAAGCAAAAGACGCTGACTTTAGCAGTGAACTCCATAACATACTTAAAGAACAATTCAATCCCGAACGGTCAAATGCTGTCTGGTGTACTGACATTACATACGTATGGACCAATGACGGCTTTGTGTACCTTAACTGTGTAATGAATCTGTTTGCCAGAAAGATAATTGCATGGACTCTTGCCGACACAATGGAAGTTTCCACTGTAATAAAAACAATTGAAAAAGCCAAGGCAATACGTAACACTGATTTACCATTAATAATACACACCGACTGCGGAAGTCAGTATGTGTCACAGGCATGGCGTGAAGCCACAAAAAACATGCAACGCAGTTATTCACATAAAGGTTATCCTTATGACAATGCCTGCATTGAACTCAGTGCCAGTTCTTTTTTTACATAAATATGCTCTAATATATCTGTCAAAAAATAAACAATAATTGCTATTTAATATGTTAGAAATTATAATATAAATAAGGGAAAAACGCAGCAAATATACCCAAAATTGAAAGGAAGGAACATATGAAAAAAACTTTGAAAACACTAATGCTAATTGGAGCAATAGCATTAGGAATGAATTTTGCGGGGGTAAAAGCCCAGGCAGTAGAAGAAACAACGGTTGTGGCAACTACGGTGACAGAGGAAACAACTACAGCACCGGAAACCACTACAAAGGTGGAAGAACCAACTACGAAGCAGCCTACTACTGAAAAAACAACAACGAAACCTAACGTGGACACAAAAGGAACAAAAGTTAAAAAGGTGGCTATGTTAAGAAATCAGTTTATGCATATAATTTAAAGTTGGAGAAAGTAACAAAGGTCAAAAAAGGAGTCCGCTACTATGTTTATAAGAAATGCAATAGCGGATATTCAATGTTAAAAGTTGGAAATAAGAAGCTATTAGTAAAATCAAAATATGTTGTCTACAAATGTAATGCTAAAAAAATAGTAAATACATTAGATAAGAAATATTCCTATGCAGATATGAAATCTGACCTTAAGAAATTAAAACAAGCCTACGGCTCAATATTGAAAGTTGAAGTTGCAGGAAAAAGTTTAGATAAGAGAAATTTGTATTACGTTACTTTAGGTAAGGAAACGGCTAAGAAGACTGTTTATGTAGAAACGTCAATACATGCAAGAGAGTATATGAATACTAAATTTATGATGAAAGTCATTGAAGAGTATTGTAGAGGATATGATACCAAAAAATATCAGGGAAAGAATTACAGTACAATTTTTAACAAGGTAAAATTAGTAATTATGCCAATGGTAAATCCGGATGGTGTAACAATTAGTCAATATGGACCTAAGAAAATAAGAAATATTAATTTACGTCAGAACCTTTACAAAATAGCAAAAGGAGCTAGTTTTAAAGAATGGAAGGCAAATGCAAGAGGCGTGGATATCAATAGAAACTTCGCCGAAGGCTTTGGAAGAGAAAGCGCAAAAGCACCTGGTCAAAAGCTATATGCAGGAAAGAAAGCTGTATCTGAACCTGAGACAAAGGCACAGATAGCCGTAGTTAAAAAAGTAAAACCTAATGTAGTAATTTGTTATCATCAGGCTGGAGAAGTTATGTATCACCGTAAAAACACAAAACTTAGCAATATGTTGTATTCCATGACAAAATATACTCACGTAATAAGTGAGCCAACAGCTTATGGTACATTTAGCGATTATTTAGATGCTAGAAATATTTATAATTGCACATTAGAAACTGGTAAAGTACCGGCGCCTGTAAAAAATAGTGAATTTAAGAAAATATATAAATTAAACAGATATGTATTATTAGCAGTTGCAAAAATGTATTCATAAAATCAAGTGAATACAGTATTTTAACAGTGAGAAAAGGTGGTCACATATGAATAAAAATACGATTAAAAAGATAATTGCATCAGGACTAATTATAGCAATAATAGCTGCAGGAACAGAAATTGCTGATAAAAGTTCGCAAGTGACAGGAACAAATTCCATAAACACCATTGTTGGGGCAGAAGAGATTACTAGATCAGCTACAGATTTTGAAAAGGAAAGACCCACAATAACATCCGTTATAAATAATAAAAACAGCACAACTATAAAATGGAACAAAATAGAAGGTGCTAAGGGATATGATATTTATAGAGACGGAGAAAAAATTTGTCAGGTAAAAAAATCAATACAGTATACTGATAAGAAAGCAAATAAGAATGGAAGCTTGTACACTTTTAAGGTTGTGGCATACAAAACAGCAAAAGGTAGGAGATACGAGAGCAAACCTTCTTTAGAAGTTAAAAACTATTTCCTTAAAGGAAGCAGCATTAACATATTATCAGGAAAATCTGGAAATAATCAGATTTCATGGCGCAAAAACAGTAAAGCAAACGGATATGAAATTCAATATTCAACAAAAGAAAATTTTACAAAGGGTAAAACTATAAACGTACAAAACAAAAATTCTGCAAAGCTTAGTAAATTAAAGAAGAAAAATTACTACGTGAGAGTCAGGGGATATGTGAAGAAAGGAAAAAACAAATATTATTCAGTTTGGAGCACCTGCGCCGAAATAATTGCATGGAATTCTAAATGGGAATTTGCAGGTTATTCCAAAATACATACAGACGCAGCAACATTATATTTTTCAACAGCATCTAAACTTAAGCAGAAAACAGTTTGCGTAAATGCCGGTCATGGAACAAAAGGTGGCGAAAGTGTTAAGACATACTGTCATCCTGACAAAAGTGCAAAGGTGACAGGTGGAAGTACAGCTCAGGGAGCTGTAAAAGCTACTTCAATTAACGGTGGAACTACTTTAAGTGATGGAACATCGGAGGCAAAGGCAACACTTAAACTGGCAATGGTTGTGAAAAAGAAACTTTTAAAAGCAGGCTATAATGTTTTGATGGTAAGAGAAAGTGAAGATTCACAGATAGACAACATAGGAAGAACGGTATACGCAAACAACAATGCAGATTACCACATTGCCCTACATTATGATTCTTCATCAGCAAATAAAGGCGCATTTTATATTAGCGTTCCAAATAACAAGTCTTACAGAAACATGTATCCGGTTTCAAAGAATTGGAAAAAACATAATAAATTAGGACAAAATCTTATTTGGGGAATGAAAAATGCTGGTGTAAAAATTTATGGAAATGGAGCTATGGCAATTGACTTAACACAAACATCTTATTCAACAATAGCATCTGTTGATTTAGAAGTTGGGGATAAACGAAGTAATCATTCAGGTAAGGCATTAAATAAGATTGCCAATGGAATTGTGAAGGGCATGAATAAGTAGGTAAATAGCTAATTAACTCGGAACAACCCAAGTCGGAGATAACCGAATAAAATTAAAGGCTTGACTTTGCCTATAGGGCAAGGTTTACTATTTACACATAGATAGTTACAACTTCTTAAAAAATCGGCAATTACACTGATACAGAAAAATTTGTGTTGAAATTGAACGAATTTAGAGGCATAACAATATAAAACTGCAAATAATTGTTCACTGTGTGGAAAAGCAATCTTTACAATTTGCCCTGACTGGGGTAGACGTATTTCAGTAAAAGATAAATATCGCAATGGTTGTGGCAGGAAAAATGAGAATGTTACGGGTGAAAATTAAATAAACTTAAATAACTTTCTCCCAATGCAATATTTTTCAAAATGCCAACGTTTCATAATTAAATTAAAGAGAAAGGAGAGTAACGATTATGAGAAATTTTAAGAAAAAGTTATTAGTTGGTTCATTAATTATTACGATGGCATTAGGAGGTGTATGTCAGGGAACACCGGTTGGTGCTTATGTAAACTATTCCAGTGACACATCTTTTAATAGTGCAGGTGGAAAGAATTTGACAATACATTATGGAACTAAAACAAAATTAGGCAAGTACACCATATCCACTGGAAAGAATAAAGATAACAAACTTTGCATTTATTCAAAAAAAGCAGGTAAGAAAAAAGAATGTTTGGGCAGAGTGGTAAATGGAAATCAATACTTTACTTACAAAAAAAGTGTTTTTTTCTTGGGAAAACAACATGGAACATACAAATATGTTCCAGGTAAGAAGGTTGAGAGAGTAAAGGCAATAAAAAAAATCACTTACATAGCGGGAATTTATGGGAAGAAGAATTTGATTATTCGTAGTAAGAATGTTTTGAAGGCTTATAATGTTGCAACAGGTAAAATGAAAGTCCTTACAGATAAGTTCCCAAAGAATGTTTATAATTTTGGCATTTATGGAGATTACGCATACTGCGAAAAGTATGTTAAACATCAGGAAAAATTATATGCGTATAATATGAAAAAAGATAAAATGATGTTAACAAGATTGCCAGTAGGAATGTTTATTAAAAACATAAAGATGAATAACAATATATTATATTTTACAGGTAATCAAACTACTGTAAAAAACGAGAATAGAGAAATAGCAACATATACATCAGATGATTATAGAATTTTCAAGTGGGATTTGAAGAATGAACCTGAAGAAATGATAAGTAATGCACAAATTATTAATTTCGATGGTGATAATATGTATTATTTCAATTATAAAGCAGACGAAGAAAATAAGATTCAGGCAAAGACAATCCATGAGTACAACATGAAAACCAAAGCTGTGAAAGTAATTAAAACCCCAGAAGAAGTAGATGTTGAATATGCAAGCAAAATTATCAAAAAAGGAAATGTTTTAAAAATCTACATTGCGGGTGAACATTATGATGAAAGTAGAATTTATTCTATAAAAGATGATGGAACCGGTTTTAAATTAGTTAGAACAGAAGAAAAGAAATAACTAATAATAAAGGAAATAAACTTAAGCGTTTACAATGAAAAAAGAAAAGTCGGTAGAATAAAAAGTGCTTACAAGGATAAAGAAATAGAATAAAAGGTGGTCAAAGATAAAAAATAAAAAGTAATAAAATAAAAGAGAAGAAGGATAAAACAAAACCTCAGTTGATAAAAAAGTCAACTGAGGTTTTAATGTATGCGCATTTACGTAAAAAGAAAATGTTGCTAAATAGGCACGCGCTGGTTGCGTAGAATGTGGCAAGTGACATTCCAGATTCTTTTAAAAGAATTTGGAAATTAACCCATTTACAATAATGAATATAATCGTAATAGGGAGAATCCATTTACAGTAAAAACGAATTTGTTTTGGAACTTTCAAACCTGAGCCTGAATTAACTTCCTTAATATAATTATCCCATCCCCAACCATATCTGCTTGTGCAGAATAGAGTGTAAATAAGTGAGCCAATTGGAAGGATTAAATTACTTATTAAAAAGTCTTCTAAATCCATAACATTTGTATTTTTTCCAAAAGGCATGAATCCTGACCAAACGTTAAAACCAAGAACGCAAGGGATGGAAGTAACAGTTATAATAATTGCATTTATAATTGCAGTTTTCTTACGTGACCATTTCCAAAGATCCATACATGATGACATAATGTTTTCAAAAACGGCAATTACAGTTGAAAATGCTGCGAAAGCCATGAAAATAAAGAAGCAACTTCCCCAGATACGACCACCCGGCATCTTTGCAAAAATATTTGGCAAAGTAACAAATATAAGTTTTGGTCCCTGATCAGGGCTAACACCAAATGCAAAGCATGTTGGGAAAATAATCAAGCCTGACACAATGGCAACAAATGTATCTAATGCAACAATGTTAATTGATTCTCCAAGTAGTGAACGGTCTTTTCCAAGATAGCTGCCAAAAATTGTCATAGAGCCCATGCCAATACTAAGTGTGAAAAATGCCTGATTCATTGCAGCTACTATAACATTAATAAGGCCAACCTTTTTAATTTGTTCAAAGTCAGGTACCAGATAAAAATACAAGCCCTTGCCGGCACCTTCAAGAAAAATACTGTTAATTGCCAAAACAACCATAATCACCAAAAGGGCAATCATCATTACTTTGGAAATTTTTTCAACTCCGTTTTGTAATCCAAGTGAACAAACTAGGAAACCTACAATAATAACAAGAGTTGTCCAAAATATCATTTCCGAAGGAATGGCATTCATATTTGAAAAATGATTTTGAACAGCATTAGTGTCTGCGTTTACAAAGTCACCTTTTGCTGTATCAAAAAAGTATCGTAGCATCCAACCGGAAACTGTTGTGTAGAACATCATAAGAATATAGTTACCTGCCATTCCGCTGTAACCATGCAGATGCCAATACTGACCTTTTTTCTCAAGAGTCTTAAAAGCTCTTGAAATACTTTGCTGACTACCACGACCAACTGAAAACTCCATTGTTAAAATAGGAAGCCCTAAAATAACAAGGAATAAGATGTAAAATAATACAAAACATCCACCGCCATTATTTCCAACAACATAAGGAAAACGCCATACATTTCCAATACCTATGGCACAGCCGGCAGAAATAAGAATGAATCCAAGTCTGGATTTAAATTTTTCTCTTTCCATATACAATCTCAATTCTATTTTTATTACATCATTCCAAAGTCAACTAAAATTAAAAAAATTATTTTACAATGGATATGCTGCAAACAACATCTTAAAGAAATAAGAAGAATTTGTCAATTTAACGTGTTAGTGTTGTAAAGCAGTAAGGTTGATACACATTTTGCACCAATGCAAGTACCTAAATTGATTTACATTTAATAGGAATAACAGTGCAGGTTATTTTAGTTGTTTTTGGAATTGTATTAACAATTTATGGAATATATGAGATTATATATTCTGGAAGGAATCACTTTGATAGTAATAAATTATATCAATCAATAGAGGAGCAGAATTTAATGAAAGAACATCCACATTCAATTGTATTAATTAAAGATACATTTAATCAACATACTAATAGATATCTTTTATATTATGATTCAAGATGGAATTGCAAACTATTTTTAAATTATTCGACTATAACTTCTGGAATAAAAGAAGATGAGGCAAATATTAGTAAGCACTTGCAAATGGAATTGAAAGTCGCAGATTACGATATTAAAGGTGCTTATGAATTTGAAAAAGTGCATGAAAAATTTTCAATAAGTTCGCAGGAAAATAAATGTTATAGACATCGTTTCTATAAATATGTAATAAGTAATTTTTCTGAAAATTTGAAGAGAGATTGCTTCGAAATAGATGGCAAAAAATTCTATTGGATGTCAATTGCAGAGATGGAATGTGATTCAAGAATAATGGAAGTCAATAGTGATATTGTTAATATGGTAAAACAGCAGGATATAAAATAAGTGAAAACCTCTACACCTTAAAAGTGTGGAGGTTTTCTATTGCAAGTGCCAAAATGTGAATTGCTAAAGATAAAAAAAATAAAATCAGGGTGTTAAACTGAATACGTCTAAAAAATAAACGTTCCACTAGGGATGCACATTTGCACGAAAGGAAAATGTTTCTAACGGGTACGTGCTTGGTGCAAAGAATGTCGTAAGCGACATTCTTTGCTATATGGAATAAACTTGGGTGGTGTGGTAAAATAAATAGCAAGGAAATTAATTTGTGAAAGGACAAAAAATGAGTAATACATTTATTGCACCGTGGGGCACATGTGGTTGGCAAGGTGACAATAGGAGAGAATGTAGGTATATGGTACAATACAGTTGTTCGCGGTGATATGGAAGAAATAATAATTGGTGACAATAGCAACATTCAGGATAATTCCATGGCTCTTGGAAGTCAGGCAAGAGTTGTTAGAAAACTTACAGAATCTGAGATTGAATCAAACAAGAAAAATGCAGAAGAGTATGTTAAGTTAATGAAAGCAAGTAAAGAGTTAAATTAATGCATACAAATAAGGAGCAAAATTTATGCAAATGACTACATTGTGTTACATAGAAAAAGATGATAAATATTTAATGTTACACAGAATCAAAAAGAAAAATGACATTAATGAAGGTAAGTGGATTGGAGTAGGAGGGCATGCTGAAGGAAGCGAGAGTCCGGAAGAATGTTTAAAAAGAGAAGTACAAGAAGAAACAGGATTAAAACTTTTGTCTTATAAGTTAAGAGGGTTAATAACTTTTGTAAGTAATCAATGTGAACCTGAAATGATGTGTTTATTCACGGCAGATAAGTTTGAGGGACAAATTACATCCTGCGATGAGGGCGATTTAATGTGGGTGCCTAAGAAAGATGTTTTGCAACTTCCAACTTGGGAAGGAGATGCTGTTTTCTTGAAATTACTACTTGATAATGAAGAAAAATTTTTTACATTGAAATTAATTTATGAAGATGAAAAGTTAGTTAAAAAAAATATTCAGTTTTATTAGAAAATCAGAAAATTGCAAATGTTTAGACATACAAGAGTAAATTGTGTAATAAAAAATTCCTGTAATGAAAACTTGAGTGAAAATAAATCACGCATAAAGGAATCAGATTTTTAATACGAAATGTATGATTAAAAAAAAGAAAATGAAAATTAGATAAGAAAAAGGAAAATAGGATGAGAAAAAGAAAAAATAAAATGAGAGAAAAATTTATATTAAAATTAAAGAAATGCTTAGTCTTGGGAATGTGCTTGTGCATATTCCAAACTACCGTAAGTGCAGCTACACCATGGTCCCAAAGTAACGGTATTTTTTATGACGGTAATGGAAATGAAATTAAAGGTGCAATTGCAAAAGGAATAGACATAAGTTACCATCAGGGAGATATTGATTGGGCGAAGGTTAAAGCTGAAGGTTTTACTTTTGCACTTCTAAGATGTGGATACGGCGATAATATTGAATCTCAGCATGACAGCAAATTTGTGCAGAATGTAAAAGGCTGTGAAGAAAATGGAATTGAATACGGCGTGTACATATATTCTTACGCAGTGAATACACAAATGGCAAAGAACGAAGCTGACCATGTTTTAACAATGCTTGATGGTGCAGGTGCAAAACCTACCATGCCAATTTATTATGACATAGAAGATGAAAAAACTCAGGGTAATCTAAAGGCTTCAAAGTTAGGAGATATTGCAGAAACTTTTTGCAATATTATGAAAGAAAAAGGTTATAAAGTTGGAGTTTATTCCAATTATTATTGGTGGACAAATAAGCTTACCGATGCCAGATTTGAAAATTGGGCAAGATGGGTTGCAAGATATAATAATGAAAGTGGTTACGAAAAAAAATATGATATTTGGCAGTATAGTGAAAACAGTACAGTTAACGGAATCGGTGGAAATAAGACAGATGTAAATATATTGTTGTCAAGGGAATGTAGTGTGACAGGTCATAACTACGCAGTGGAACAGTTAATTACAAAAGGAACAATATCAAAGTCAGGTAAAGCTACATATTATTGTAAAACCTGTGGTCACAAGAAAACAGACATAATACCAAAAGTAAAAATCGTAACTTTATCAAAAACAAAATATGAGTATACAGGCAAGTTAAATAAGCCTACAGTGAAAATAACTAATTCAAAAGGAAGTCTTTTAACCCAAAATGATTATTCAGTGAGTTATAGCAAGAATAAAAACGTAGGAGTTGCTACAGTAACAATAACCCTTAAGGGCAATTATCAGGGAACTACTAATAAAACTTTTAAAATAGTACCTGGAACAGTAAAGAAATTAACGGTAAAAAACAACAGCAAACAAAAGGCAAAGATAAACTGGAAGAAAGTATCGCAGACATCAGGCTATGAAATTCAATATGCTACAAATAAGTCAATGAAGAAAGCAAAGACTGTAACTGTTAAGAAGACTTCAAAAGTATTATCAAAGCTTAAGAAGAATAAAACATACTATGTAAGAGTAAGAGCATACAAAACAGTTTCAGGTAGCAAGTTTTATGGCTCTTACAGTGGAAAGAAATCTGTGAAAATAAAGAGATAATTAGGAAGAATGACTATGACGATAAAAAAGAATGTGGATGCTTCTTTGAGAGAACACAAAAAATTAGAAGAACAACATAATTCAGAAAAACAAAATAAATTAGAAAAACAGCAGAATTCGGAAAAACAAAATAAGTTCAGTGAACAGGATAATTTAAAGAAGCTGAATTCTGTTGAGCAGCAAAGTGATTTGAATGAAGTGTTAGATGAGGACATTTTGCTTAAGTTAGAACAATTGTTGGAACAGAATCAATTCGAATTGGTTTCAGGCAAAGTAAAACAAAATAAACTGAAATTAATTTATCTTATGAATGATGCAGTTGAAAGTTTTATTGTATTTGAAAATGCCAAAACTACAGGTGAGTACCTGAAAGAATATCAGGGTGAAATATTTTACTCATTAAGCAAAGAAGATGCAAATAAATATGTTTTGGTTGTCCATCAGAGAGATGTGGTTTTAACAATTTGGTTTGAAAAATTATCCATGGAAATTAATTTGTACCAATACGGTCGAACAGGACATTTCTGGGTGAAAGGTTACGAAAACATAAGACAGTTAGAATATAAAATCGCAATCCTAACAGACAAAAGAGATTATTTAGGAGAAGAATATTGCAATAAGGAAGAATTGGAACTTTCAAGGTTGAAGGATTTTCCACCACTTAATTATTGCTGTTATCCATCGGTGCCGGAAAAATATCTTGTGCCAAAGGAAAATCCATGGGTGCCAACAAGTGAAGCAATAGACATAATGAAAAAATATGCCCAGCTTGTTAAAGACGAATCGTTGGTTAAAGCCCTTGAAAAGTACAGAAACAATCCGGGAAAAAAGCAGGCTAAGAAGATTGCAACTATGCTACACCGAAACAGTCATAAACAAATAATTGACTATATAACAAACCGTTTTATAGAAATTACAGATGAATATCCAAAAAGACATTTCGGAAAAGCAAATGACGAAAAGTATAAGCTAATTATAAATAAAGGGAAAAAGCTCCAGAAACAGTTTGCAGAAAAAAATGTAAAAACGCAACTTTATATTGAAGAACCTTTTGTAGAATTAAAGGATTCAATAGAATTTAAAGTATATGTTTTGGTGGAAAAGAAGAGTATTCTAAATCAGAAAAATTACTATATTAAACTAACAGACAGTAATGATTTTAGAATGTTATAAAGAGTAAGGAGTTGTGAGTCTGTGAAATAAAGTCTGTAAATAGACATTCTATGATAAGTGATGGAGC
>OLOZ01001436.1_pt1 | contig 16292 bp, 12 predicted proteins | sample 1673021 | NCBI WGS metagenome assembly OLOZ01 (sample SAMEA3136747, study PRJEB25190) | human gut metagenome | biome: human gut; feature: human-associated habitat; material: faeces | place: Austria | collected 2013
TTCCGTTCATTCCGTCATAAAAACAGCGAACTGAAAACTGTCACAACTGTCACAACTGTCACACTGTAACGCTTTCTGGGTAAAAAGGAAGTAGTCAGAAGAAATGGCTTTTTTCATAGCATCTCATTGTTTTCTTGCTCAAAACGCACAGAGAAACATTTTACAAAATATAGTTTTCTCCCCCGCAACTCTACGACTTTTTTTGTTTAACTACGAAAGCCGGAATGTTAAAATCGGTTTAACATAACTCTGCAGGGTGAAATTTGGCGGTTCAGAAATTTTGTAGTACTTTTGCACCGTATTTTTTTTCCATGAAGCGCAGACCTTGATGTCGCGAAACGCGACATCAAGGTTTTACACCAAATGAAATGCAAGGGTTGACGCTGTAAAACACAGCCTCAAGGTATAAAACAAAAAAAAGCCCCCGATGCAGAAAAGCACCGGGAGCCTTCGTAAGCAAATTATTATTATCTTAAAAAAGATCAATTGAATATGCAGCACATCACAGTATACACCATGACGCACCGACAGAAAGGCTTAGATGAGGTTCATGCCCGCTTTCTCAGCCTCCTTGCGCATCTCCTCAGGCCAGATGCTAGCCTGGATCTCACCAATGTGAGCCTTATGAAGCAATACCATACACAGACGGCTCTGGCCGATACCGCCACCAATGCTCAGAGGCAACTTGTCGTTCAGGAGCTGCTGATGGAAGTAAAGCTTCTCTCTATCCTCCTTGCCCTCCAGCTTAAGCTGACGCAGCAGACTCTCCTTGTCGACACGGATACCCATAGAACTGAGCTCGAAACTGCGACCCAGAACAGGATACCAGATGAGGATATCACCATTCAGTCCCATCTTGCCGTTCTCAGCCACGGTGCTCCAGTCATCATAGTCAGGAGCTCGGCCATCATGCTTCTTGCCATCGCTCAACTTACCTCCGATGCCCTCTACAAATACAGCGCCGTACTTCTTGCAGATAGCATCCTCACGCTCCTTAGGAGAAAGGTCTGGATACATATCGAGCAAATCCTGCGCATGAATAAAATGAATCTCCTTAGGCAGGAAAGGCTTCAGCTGAGGATAATGCTCGCAAGCCAGGAACTCGGTACGCAAGATGGCACCATAGATGCGGCGCACGATATTCTCGAGGAAGGCGATGGTACGGTCTTCCTTGGTAATCACAGCCTCCCAGTCCCACTGGTCAACATAGAGCGAATGAAGATTATCCAGCTCCTCGTCAGCACGGATGGCGTTCATATCTGTATATACGCCATAAGCAGGCTCAATCTCATACTCGGCAAGCGTCAGTCGCTTCCACTTGGCAAGAGAATGAACCACCTCAGCCTGGGCTTCGCCCAAATCCTTGATAGGGAAACTCACAGGGCGCTCTACGCCGTTCAGGTCATCATTGATACCAAGACCCTTCAATACAAAGAGTGGAGCGGTAACGCGACACAGACGGAGCTCGGTGCTCAGGTTTTGCTGGAAGAATTCTTTTATCATTTTAATACCCATTTCGGTCTGGCGCATATCCAGCAGCGCCTTGTACCCTTCAGGTTTTATCAAATTGCTCATTTTTATTTCATATTTAGTATTTGCGCTGCAAAGGTACAAAATAATAATTAATCTGCAAGCATTTTTCCGTATTTTTTCGCAAAATGATAGCATTTTTAAGTTTTTTAGTAGCATTTTGTAGAACGATTTGCAAATACACATTATATATATGAAAAAATCTGCCCCAAATATTTGGTTATTTCAAATAAAAGCAGTAATTTTGCAGTCGACTTCCGTTTCGATGTCATACAACCGGAGAAACGGGCGGCAGAAAAGAGGGTCTCGTAGCTTAGCTGAATAGAGCGTCAGATTCCGGTTCTGAAGGTCGTGGGTTTGAATCCCACCGAGATCACCCGAAACAACAGAAATGATTAATAATTGAAAACATGGATTTAGTAGAACGATTTATAAACTATACGAAATTCGACACACAGTCGAGCGAAGAATCGACCAGCGTGCCTAGTACGGCAAAACAGCTCGAATTTGCCAAGTACCTGAAGAAGGAACTTGAGAACGAAGGACTGAGCGATGTCGAAATGGATGACATGGGCTATATCTATGCCACTCTGAAGAGCAATACCAAGAAAAAGACTCCTACCATCGGATTTATTTCACACATGGATACATCGCCTGATGCCAGCGGAAAGGATGTAAAGGCGCGCGTCATCAAGAACTATGACGGCAACGACATCGAGCTGAGCCCGGGCATCATCTCAAGCGTTGAGACTTTCCCAGAGCTGAAGGCTCACAAGGGAGAGGATATCATCGTGACAGACGGTACTACCCTGCTGGGTGCCGACGACAAGGCGGGCATCGCTGAAATCGTACAGGCTATGTGCTATCTGCGCGACCACGACGAAATCAAGCACGGAGATATCCGCGTAGGTTTCAATCCTGACGAGGAAATCGGTATGGGTGCACATCATTTCGACGTAGAGAAGTTTGGCTGCGACTGGGCTTACACCGTAGATGGCGGCGACCTGGGCGACCTGGAATACGAGAACTTCAATGCTGCCGGAGCTAAAATCATCATCAAGGGCGTGAGCGTTCATACAGGCTATGCCAAGGGAAAGATGGTGAATGCAAGCCGACTGGCTGTGGAATTCCAGAACATGATTCCTGAGAACGAGACTCCTGAGCAAACTGAAGGCTACCAGGGTTTCTACCACCTCATCGGCATCGAGAGCCGCTGCGAGGAGGCAAAACTCAGCTACATCATCCGCGATCACGACCGCAACAGGTTTGAAAACCGCAAGGATTTCATCGAGGACTGCGTAAACAAGATGAACGAGAAGTATGGCGACGGAACCGTAAAGGCGGTTATCTACGACCAGTACTATAACATGAAGGAGAAGATTGATCCTAACATGCACGTCATCGACATCGTGCTCAGAGCGATGCAGGAGAGCGGCGTTCCACCTCGCGTAGAACCTATCCGCGGCGGTACCGACGGAGCCCAGCTGAGCTTCAAGGGTCTGCCTTGTCCTAACATCTTCGCCGGCGGTGTCAACTTCCACGGCCCTCACGAGTTTGTGAGCATCCAGGTAATGGAGAAGGTAGTGAAGACCATCGTGAAGATAGCGGAAATCACAGAAGAATTTAATGATTAGTTTATAGTTAATAGTTTATAGTTAATAGGGCATTCTTGCTGCAAAGAAAAATTTCTATTTACTATAAACTATTATTTTTATCAGCTTCCCCCTACTTTAAGCGATGCCGCTATAAACTATAAATTACAAACTATAAACTATAACTAATGGCAGAAATTCCATTTTTAGTAAAAGACCTTGCCCTCATCCTGATGGTGGCAGGCATCGTAACCCTCATCTTCAAGAGGCTCAAGCAGCCGCTGGTGCTGGGATACATCATGGCGGGATTCCTGGTTTCGCCACATATGCCCTACACCATGTCGGTAGTCGACGAGACGGATATCCAGACCTGGGCCGACATCGGTGTCATCTTCACCCTCTTCTCGCTCGGTCTCGACTTCTCGTTCAAGAAAATCGTGAAGATGGGTGCCTCTCCCATCATCGCCACCGTGGTCATCGTGTTCTGCATGATGATACTGGGCATCAGCGTAGGCCACGGCTTCGGCTGGGGAAGGATGGACTGCATCTTCCTGGGCGGTATGCTCGCCATGAGCTCCACCACTATTATATATAAGGCATTCGATGATATGCGGCTGCGCACCCAGAAGTTTGCCTCGATGGTGATGAGCGTACTGATACTGGAAGATATCCTGGCTATCGTGATGATGGTGATGCTGTCGGCGATAGCGAGCGGAAGCAGTCCCGACGGCGGGCAGATGCTTGCCTCTATCGTGAAGATAGGCTTCTTCCTGGGCGTGTGGTTTATCGTGGGCATCTTCGCCATTCCGTGGTTTCTGCGTTCGGTGAGGAAACTCATCAATGCCGAAACCCTGCTCATCGTTTCGCTGGGTCTGTGCTGCGGCATGGCGGTACTGAGCACCAAGGTGGGGTTCAGCAGCGCCTTCGGATCCTTCGTCATGGGCAGCATACTGGCAGAAACCATTGAGGCAGAGAAGATTATCAAACTCGTAGAACCGGTAAAGAATCTCTTCGGAGCCATCTTCTTCGTATCGGTAGGTATGCTGGTAGACCCGAAGATTCTGGTAGAATATGCCGTTCCTATCCTCGCCCTGGTGGGCACGATACTGGTAGGTCAGGCGATATTCGGCACCTTCGGATTCATGCTCGGAGGTGAGTCGCTGAAGTCGGCGATGCGCTGCGGTTTCTCGATGGCTCAGATTGGTGAGTTCTCTTTCATCATCGCCTCGCTGGGTCTGTCGCTCGGCGTCATCAGCAAGTTCCTCTATCCGGTAGTGGTAGCAGTGAGCGTCATCACCACCTTCCTTACACCTTATATGATTCGTCTTGCCACACCTACCTATCAGGTGATGGAGAAACATCTGCCAGACAAGCTCATCCATATTCTGAACCATTTCGCGATGAGTCATCCCCAGACGCAGCAGCAGAGTAAGTGGAAATCGCTGATCCGACAGATGCTGGTCAACACCACCGCCTACTCCATCCTTTCGGCAGCCGTCATCGCCCTGATGTTCACCTTCGTGCTGCCGCTGATGCGCAATCTGCTGCCCGGCTGGCATCTCCACTGGTATGCCAACGCCATCACCGGTCTGCTCACCGTCCTATTCATCTCGCCGTTCCTGCGCGCCATCGTGATGAAGAAGAACCACAGTGCCGAGTGGAAACGCCTCTGGGTGGAGAGCAGCATCAACCGCGTGCCGCTGCTCTTTACGGTGTTCGTGCGCTTTATGATAGCACTGGCTTTCATCTTCTACATCATCAATTTCCTCTCGCGCTTTACCAATGCTCTGATTGTCTGCATCGGTGCAGCAGTAGTGATGCTGATGATAACCTCCCGCCGCATCAAGAAGCGTAGCATCGTGATGGAGCGCGTCTTCGTTCACAACCTCCGCTCGCGCGATATTGCGGCTCAGGTGAATGGCGAAAAGCGGCCGCTCTACGAGGGCAGACTGCTAGACCGGGATATCCACATCTGCGAATTTAAAGTGCCTGAAGATAGCAGTTGGACTGGCAAATCGCTGCGAGAACTGCATCTGCGCCAGCGGTTCGGTGTAGACCTGAGCAGCATTCACCGCGGCTCTCACCGGCAGAACATCCCGAACGGCAACATGATCATCTTCCCGGGCGACAAACTGCAGGTAATCGGCAACGACGACCAGCTGCAGAAATTCAATACCGCCCTGCAGAGCGACCTGCTGCCTGAGGAGGCTGAAATAGAAAAGCGCGAGATGAAACTCAGCCAGCTCATCATCTCTTCTTCCAGCGAATTCCTGGGCAAGACGCTCATCGAAAGCGGTATCAGAGACCGGTACAACTGCATGGTTGTAGGACTGGAAGAAGGTCGTGAGAATCTGACGCACGTATCCCCTACCCGAGTCTTCAAGAAGGGAGACATCATCTGGATAGTGGGAGAAGAAGCAGATTTGAAGAGAATCAAGAATTAAATAAGCCTTACTTGGCATCCGGGACCAGTTGGTCCGGTGTTCAAGTAAGGCTTATTTCGTATTTATCTGAGGCTCAGTTAAAGTTTACGTAAGCCTCATTCCAAGTTGGAATACTGCTCTACTGACAGGATAGGAGCTACTTCACGGTGATATGGAAGCAACCCTGCTTCACCTCATATTTAATATAGCAGCGGTTCTTGTTGCGGAAATCGCGGAGCACCTCGGAGAACACCCATTTCAGGGTATCATTCTGCACCTGTCGGCGAGGCTGTTCACGGGTCTGAATCTGCTTGTAGCGGTTGTAACAGATATCGAAGGTAGTACCATAAAGATGGCACGAATTCTCGGTAGCATTACCGTTTCGGGTACGCAGTTTCGCCACATCATCCTTGGTGCGCAGAATGCTCGTCACGATAATCTTATGCAGCGGAATGCCCTTGATCTGCAGCGAATCGAAATAGGCACGGCCGATATCCTGGAGCAGCACAGAGGCACGAGGCACCAGGTAAGGAATACTGTTGTTCAGCTTGTCGACATAAAAGAAAGGGTTGCTGCCCACATACACCAGCTTGCCCTTGCTGTTCTCCGCCTCCAGACGGTTCTGTACCGGTTTCACACCATGCTTAGTAGCCGCCAGAATCTGTACATCCTGCTGGTCGGGGAAAGTATTGCCGAAATGAGGCACCGAGAAGATGCGATGCTTCACCTCCTTGCCATCCTTGTCGAAGAAGATAGAAGGCTTGCCGCTCTGTGCCGTATCAGGCATAACAGAGAGTTCATCCTTCTTCAGGTCCTCAGCCACATTCCCTTCAGCATCAGCCGATGCATCAGAAATCTCAGCAGAAGAAGCATCAGAAGCAGCCGAATCCTTCGCTGCCACGAGCGTAGAATCAGCCGCAACCTTCGGTTTTGCTACTCCCGGAAAGATGACTCTTACCAACGCCAGAAGCAAAACCACAATACCAAAACCCTGTAAATATCTGTTCTTACTAATCTTCATAATTATCTTATTTTCACGAAATAATATTCTATATTCTTCAGGCAAAACGGGAACCGCATCGCCAAATTTAGCTGCAAAGGTAACAAAATCTCTCGAAAAAATAGCTTTTTTAATATTTAAAGAATGTTTTATTCGCCGAAATTTGCTCATTTCATGGAAAAGTAGTAATTTTGCAGCGTTATATAACAAAATATTAGATAGGATAGTTTAAACTTTATAGAATTAAGACATTTTGATAGAGAAACATATTGTACTCGAAGATATCGATCCAGTGATGTTCTACGGTGTGAACAACGCCCACCTGCAGATGATTAAATCGCTGTATCCTAAGTTGCGTATCGTAGCACGCGACAACGTGATTCGTGTGCTCGGCGACGAAGAGGAAATGGCAAAGGTGGAAGAGGATATTGAGCAGATGCGCAAGCACTTGCTTAAATACAACATGCTCAATGATGAAGACATCCTGGACATCGTGAAAGGAAAACAAACCAAGGCGGACAGCGTGAAAGGCGTACTGGTATACAGCATCAGTGGCCGACCTATCAAGAGCCGCAGCGAAAACCAGCAGCAGCTGATAGATGCTTACGAAAAGAACGACATGGTATTTGCCGTGGGACCAGCCGGTACCGGTAAGACCTATCTCAGCATCGCCCTTGCCGTAAAGGCCCTCAAGGAAAAAGCCATCAAGAAAATCATCCTCTCACGACCAGCCGTAGAAGCCGGCGAAAAGCTCGGTTTCCTGCCTGGCGATATGAAAGACAAAATTGACCCATACCTCCAGCCGCTCTACGATGCGCTGGAAGACATGATACCTGCCGTAAAGCTGCAGGATATGATGGAAAAGCACATTATCCAGATTGCTCCGCTCGCCTTTATGCGCGGACGCACACTCAGCGATGCCGTCGTCATCCTCGACGAGGCGCAGAACACTACCTCCCAACAGATTCGCATGTTCCTAACCCGTATGGGCATGAACACCAAGATGATTATCACCGGCGACCTGACACAGATTGACCTGCCACGCGAACAGCGAAGCGGACTGAAGGAGGCGCTCAAGATTCTGGACGGAGTGGAAGGCATCGGAGTGGTGAAGCTGGGACAGAAGGATATCGTGCGCCACAAACTCGTAACCCGCATCGTTAACGCATACGACAAGTATGACAAGGAGAGAACGGAAGAAAAGAAAACAATTAAAAATTAATAATTGATAATTAATAATTAACAGTACTGCTCTAGGGGCAGGCTCAATTATAAATTGTAAATTATAAATTATAAATTAAATAAAATGAAAGCATTAACAAAGACAGATTTCCATTTTGATGGACAGAAGAGTGTTTACCACGGTAAAGTACGTGATGTGTATGACATTAACGACGACCTCCTCGTGATGGTCGCTACCGACAGAATCTCAGCGTTCGACGTTGTTCTGCCTAAGGGTATCCCTTTCAAAGGACAGGTGCTCAATCAGATTGCAGCTAAGTTCCTGGACACAACTACAGACATCTGTCCAAACTGGAAGTTGGCTACTCCAGACCCAATGGTTACCGTAGGTTTGAAGTGCGAAGGTTTCCGCGTGGAGATGATCATCCGTTCTATCCTCACCGGTAGTGCATGGCGCGAGTATCAGAAGGGCTGCCGCGAGATCTGCGGTGTGAAGTTGCCAGACGGTATGCGCGAGAACCAGCGTTTCCCAGAGCCTATCATCACCCCTACTACAAAGGCCGACGAGGGCCACGACATGAATATCTCTAAGGAAGAGATCATCGCCCAGGGTATTGTTAGTGCAGAGGATTACGCTGTGATGGAGGACTACACACGCCGCATCTTCGCCCGCGGTCAGGAAATCGCTGCCAAGCAGGGCTTGATCCTCGTAGATACCAAGTACGAGTTCGGCAAGCGCGACGGCAAGGTTTACCTCATCGACGAGATCCACACTCCAGACTCTAGCCGCTACTTCTATGCTGACGGTTACGAGGAGAAGTTTGAGAAGGGTGAACCACAGCGCCAGCTCTCTAAGGAGTTCGTTCGCCAGTGGCTCATCGAGCACAACTTCATGAACGAGCCAGGCCAGACCATGCCAGAGATTACCGACGAGTATGCAGAGAGCGTATCCGACCGCTACATCGAACTCTACGAGCACATCACCGGCGAGAAGTTTGACAAGGCTGCTGAGGAAGGCGACATCGCTGCCCGCATCGAGAAGAACGTAAGCGAGTGGCTTGCTGCACACAAGTAGTTTTTAGTTAATAGTTAATAGTTAAAAGTTTATAGCATGAACCACTTTGGCAATCTTGCTAAACGGCGAAGCCGCTATAAATTATAAACTATATATAAATGTATAAGCAAGAACAGATAAAGCCCTACGAGGGCACAGGAGACAAGGGCAAGCTGGTAGAGGAGATGTTCGACAACATCGCCCCTACCTACGATACCCTGAACCACCGTCTCTCGTGGGATATCGATAAGGGATGGCGCAAGAAGGCAATCAGGCGTCTTGCGCCCTTCTCTCCTAAAAAGATGCTCGACATCGCTACCGGTACCGGCGATTTCGCCATCCTAGCCGCACAGATGCTACATCCCGACCAGCTAATCGGAGCAGACATCTCGGAAGGCATGATGGAGATAGGCAGACAGAAGGTAAAGCAGCTGGGACTGGAAAACACCATCTCCTTTGCCAAGGAAGACTGCCTCAACCTCTCGTTCCAGGACGAGAGCTTCGACGCAGTAACCGCAGCCTTCGGTATCAGGAACTTCCAGAACCTGGACCAGGGACTGAAGGAAATGTGCCGGGTACTGAAAAAAGGCGGACATCTCTGCATCGTAGAACTCACCACGCCGGTCAGTTTCCCGATGAAGCAGCTGTTCAGTATCTACAGCAACACTGTCTTGCCGATGTATGGCAAACTCATCAGCAAAGACCAGAGCGCCTACAGTTATCTCAACAAGACCATCGAGGCATTCCCTCAGGGCGAGGTCATGATGGAGGTGTTCAAAAAGGCAGGATTCGCAAAGGCAGAGTTCAAGCGACTCACCTTCGGCATCTGCACACTCTATTTCGCAACCAAATAAAACAAAAATATTATGGACAAGTATGGACTCATAGGTTACCCTCTGGGGCATTCGTTCTCAAAGAACTATTTCAACGAAAAGTTTGAGAACGAGGGCATCGATGCCCAATACATCAACTTCGAGATACCTTCTATCGAAAATCTTACCGAGATTCTCGACTCAAATCCTGAACTAAAGGGGCTCAACGTCACAATACCTTATAAGGAGAAAGTGATCAGCTATCTCGACGTGGTAAGCCCTGAGGCGAATGCTATCGGAGCCGTCAACGTGATCAAGGTGGAGCACAGAGGCGAAGATGTTTATCTGAAAGGATATAACAGCGATGTAATCGGTTTTACCAAGAGCATCGAACCTTATATCGAGCCTTATCACAAGAAGGCTCTCATCCTGGGTACAGGCGGAGCTTCAAAGGCTATCAACTTCGGTCTGAAATCGCTCGGACTGGAAACAGCCTTCGTGAGTCGATACGAGCGTCCGGATACTATCCAGTACGAAAAAATCACCCCTGAGGTTATCAAGGAGTATAACGTCATCGTAAACTGTACCCCAGTGGGCATGTACCCACACGTAGACGAGTGTCCTGCGCTGCCTTACGAGGCAATGGACAGCCACACCCTGCTCTACGACCTCATCTACAATCCCGACGAAACCCTCTTCATGAAGAAGGGCAAAGAACATGGAGCCACAGTAAAGAATGGCTTGGAAATGCTCTTGTTGCAAGCCTTTGCATCATGGGATTTCTGGCACCAGGAAAAATAAGCATATCATAAAGTTCAAAGATCAAAGTTCAAAGTAAGAATATGAGTAACAATAGATATATGATGCGCGGTGTTAGCGCAGCAAAGGAAGATGTTCACAACGCTATCAAGAACATCGACAAGGGTATCTTCCCACAGGCTTTCTGCAAGATCATACCTGATATCTTGGGCGGCGACCCAGAGTATTGTAACATTATGCATGCCGACGGTGCAGGTACCAAGTCGAGCTTGGCTTACATGTACTGGAAGGAGACGGGCGACCTCTCTGTATGGAAAGGTATCGCTCAAGATGCTATCGTGATGAATACCGACGACCTGCTCTGCGTAGGCGCCGTAGACAACATCCTCGTAAGCTCTACCATCGGACGCAACAAGATGCTCATCCCAGGCGAGGTAATCTCAGCTATCATCAACGGTACTGACGACCTGCTCCACGAGATGCGTGAGATGGGTATCGGCATCTATCCTACCGGCGGTGAGACTGCTGACGTAGGCGACCTGGTTCGTACTATCATCGTTGACTCTACCGTTACCTGCCGCATGAAGCGCAGCGATGTCATCAACAACGCCAACATCCGTCCAGGCGACGTCATCGTAGGTCTTTCTTCTACAGGTCAGGCTACTTACGAGAAGAAGTACAACGGCGGTATGGGCAGCAACGGACTTACTTCTGCCCGCCACGATGTATTCGCCAAGTATCTCGCAGAGAACTATCCTGAGAGCTACGACCACGCCGTGCCAGACGAGTTGGTTTACAGCGGTAAGTATAAGTTGACTGATGAGGTAGAGGGTTCACCTATCAATGCCGGCGAGTTGGTTCTCTCTCCTACCCGCACCTACGCTCCTGTCATCAAGAAGATTCTCGACGAACTCCGCCCAGAGGTTCACGGTATGGTTCACTGCACCGGTGGTGCCCAGACCAAGGTTCTTCACTTCGTAGGCGAGAACTGCAAGGTAGTGAAGGACAACATGTTCCCAGTACCTCCACTCTTCAAGGCGATCCACGACTGCTCAGAGACCGACTGGAAAGAAATGTATCAGGTATTCAACATGGGTCACCGCATGGAGATCTACGTACGTTCTGAGGTTGCCGAGAAGGTTATCGCCATCAGCAAGAGCTTCAACATCGATGCCCAGATTGTGGGTCACATCGAAGAAGGCAAGCGCAGCCTGACCATCAAGAGCGAATTCGGAACATTCGAATACTAAAAATAGAATTAAGATTAATGGATAATAACAACATATTACAGAAGCTAGAAGGCTTAGAGAGCCGATACGAGGAAGTAAGCACCCTCATTACCGACCCAGATGTCATCGCCGACCAGCCACGCTACGTGAAGCTCACCAAGGAATGGAAAGACCTGGGTGACATCATGGACGCACGCAAGCGATACATCAACTGCCTGAACAGCATCAAGGAGGCAAAGGACATCCTTGCCAACGAGAGCGATCCGGAAATGAAGGAGATGGCTCGCGAAGAACTCAACGAGAACGAGGCGCTGCAGCCTAAACTCGAAGAAGAAATCAAGATTGCGCTGGTACCTAAGGACCCAGAAGACGCCAAGAACGTACAGATGGAAATCCGAGGCGGTGCCGGAGGCGACGAGGCTGCCCTCTTTGCAGGCGACCTATTTAATATGTATAAGAAATACTGCGAATCGAAGGGATGGACCGTCAGTGTGACTTCTGTTTCTGAAGGCGCAGTAGGTGGATACAAGGAAATCGACTTCGCTGTAAGCGGTACTGACGTTTACGGTACATTGAAGTACGAATCAGGTGTTCACCGTGTTCAGCGTGTGCCTGCTACTGAAACACAGGGCCGTATGCACACCTCAGCTGCTACCGTGGCCGTATTGCCAGAGGCAGACAAGTTTGAGGTGAACATCAACGAAGGAGACATCAAGTGGGATACCTTCCGAAGTTCAGGTGCCGGTGGTCAGAACGTGAACAAGGTGGAGTCTGGTGTACGTCTCCGCTACCCTTGGAAAAACCCTAACACAGGCGAGGTAGAGGAAATCCTCATCGAGTGTACCGAAACCCGTGACCAGCCAAAGAACAAGGAGCGTGCCTTGAGCCGCCTCTATACATTTATCCACGACCGTGAGCACCAGAAGTATGTTGACGATATCGCCAGCCGCCGCAAGAGCCTCGTTTCTACCGGCGACCGCAGTGCGAAGATCCGTACCTACAACTTCCCTCAGGGCCGTGTTACCGACCACCGTATCGGTTACACCACTCACGATCTCAACGGTTTCCTGGCAGGTGATATTCAGGACATGATTGATGCCCTGACCGTAGCCGAGAACGCAGAGAAGCTGAAAGAAACAGAATTGTAAAACCCCGATTCATCGTTCCGTACATCGGGGCGATGAATCATCATATCAATCCATTATGAACAGAAAAGAACTCGTAGAGCAGATTTTCGCCAAGAAGAGTTTCTTGTGCGTAGGTCTTGACACAGATATCAACAAGTTGCCTAAGTGCATCACCGAGAGTGAAGACATCCAGGGAGCAGAAGCCGAAATGATATTCAGATTCAACCAGGCTATCATCGATGCAACAGCCCCATACTGTGTGGCTTACAAGCCAAACCTGGCTTTCTATGAGAGCCGTGGCATCGATGGCATGATTGCCTTCGAAAACACCATCAAGTATCTCCACAGCCACTATCCAAACCACTTCATCATCGCAGATGCCAAGCGCGGCGATATCGGCAACACCAGCAAGATGTATGCCCAGACATTCTTCGAGGAGTACAATATCGACTCTGTAACCGTAGCACCTTATATGGGTGAGGATTCAGTCAAGCCATTCCTCGAGTATGACGGCAAGTGGGTTATCCTCCTGGCACTAACCAGCAACAAGGGTAGTCACGACTTCCAGCTCACCGAGGATAAGGAGGGCGAGCGCCTCTTCGAGAAGGTTCTCAAGAAGAGCCAGGAATGGGGCAACGATGAGAACATGATGTATGTAGTAGGCGCTACACAGGGCAAGATGTTCGAAGATATCCGCAAGGTGGCTCCTAACCACTTCCTCCTCGTACCGGGCGTAGGTGCACAGGGTGGCAGCCTGCAGGAGGTTTGCAAGTATGGCATCATCAAGGACTGCGGCTTGCTCGTCAACTCTTCCCGCGGCATCATCTATGCCAGCAACGGCGATGACTTTGCTGAGGTAGCAGGTCAGAAAGCTAAGGAGTTGCAGGCAGAAATGGCAGCAGAACTTGCTAAGTTATAAAAACTCGATTTAGGCGCAAAGTATCTTGAAAAAGAGGCTTTGCGCCTAAAAAATACCCTTTTATGGGGCGAAAAAGCAAAATATTACAAAATAAAGTCGAGAATCTAAATCTTTTTTGCTATTTTTGCAAACAAATTGCGGTTACCTAAAGGTAATGATGCCTTGGGAACCTAAATAAAACAAACTAGAAGTCAGATAAATTATGGAATTTACCGCTCAACAAATAGCCCAGTTCGTTCAGGGCCGTGTGGAAGGTGATGAGAACGCAACAGTCAACACCTTCGCAAAAATCGAAGAAGGTAAGGAAGGCGCCATCTCGTTCCTTTCTAACCCTAAATACACTCATTATGTTTACGAAACCAAGTCAAGCATCGTACTCATTGATGAAACCGTAGAATTGGAACACCCTGTCAGCACAACCCTCATCCGTGTGAAGAATGCATACGAGTGTGTGGCTAAGCTCCTGCAGATGTACGAATCCATGAAGCCTAAGAAGACCGGCATCGATCCGCTGGCTTTCGTATCTCCAAAGGCTAAGGTGGCTGAAGGCGTATATGTAGGTGCCTTCGCATATATCAGCGATGGTGCAGAGGTAGGCGAAGGTAGCCAGATTTATCCTCATGCCTACATCGGAGAGGGTGTGAAGATTGGTAAGAATGCACTCATCTATCCGAACGTTACCGTATATCACGGCTGTAAATTAGGCAATAACGTTACGCTTCATGCCGGTTGTGTAATCGGTGCCGACGGATTTGGATTCGCTCCAGGTCCTGAAGGTTACGACAAGATTCCTCAGATTGGTATAGTTACCATCGAAGACGATGTAGAGATTGGTGCCAACACTTGTGTAGACCGTTCTACAATGGGTTCTACCTATGTTCGCAAGGGCGTAAAGCTCGACAACCTCGTACAGATTGCCCACAATACCGACATCGGCGCCAACACCGTGATGTCTGCACAGGTGGGTGTAGCAGGCAGTACAAAGGTAGGCGAATGGTGTATGTTTGGCGGTCAGGTGGGTATTGCCGGCCACATCACTATCGGCGATAAGGTGTTCCTCGGTGCCCAGAGCGGTGTTCCGGGCAGCCTCAAGAGCGGCCAGCAGCTCATCGGAACTCCTCCTATGGAGCAGCGCGCTTACTTCAAGTCACAGGCCATCTTCCGTCGTTTGCCTGACATGTACAAGGAACTCAACGACCTGAAGAAGCAGATTGAAGAATTAAAGAAAAACAATTAAAAATAATAAGGCACGGATGACACGGAGGCTAACGCCACTAAGGAATCCGAAGAAAACGCAGAGAAAAAAATCCGTGTAATCCATGCCTAAAAAATGAATATAATTATGTCAAAACAGAAGACACTGAAAGGTAGTTTCTCTCTTTGCGGAAAGGGTTTGCATACAGGCTTGAGCCTCACCGTAACATTCAATCCAGCACCAGAGAACACCGGTTATAAAATACAGCGCATCGACCTCGAAGGCGAGCCTGTTATCCAGGCTGTAGCTGAGAACGTTGTTGAAACACAGCGCGGTACCGTACTCGGTAAGGGCGATATCCGCGTTTCTACCATCGAGCATGGAATGTCAGCACTCTATGCCCTCGGCATCGACAACTGTCTCATCCAGGTAAACGGTCCTGAGTTCCCTATCCTCGACGGTTCTGCTGCTCTGTATGTAGAGAAGATCCAGAGCATAGGCATCCAGGAGCAGAATGCTGAGAAAGACTACTACATCATCCGTCATAAGATTGAGGTGAAAGATGATAATGGGTCTGTCATCACCATCCTTCCTGACGAGGACTTCAGCATCACAGCCATGTGTTCTTTCGAGAGCAAATTCATCAACAGCCAGTTTGCTACCCTCGAAAAGATGGAGACATACGCAGAGGAGATTGCATCAGCCCGTACCTTCGTTTTCGTACGCGACATCATGCCTCTGCTCCAGGCTAACCTCATCAAGGGTGGTGACCTGGACAATGCCATCGTTATCTACGAGCGCCAGGTAGAACAGGCTCAGCTCGACCAGCTCGCCGACCATCTCAAGGTGCCTCACATGGATGCCAACAAGTTGGGTTACATCCAGCACCGTCCATTGCAGTGGGAGAACGAATGTACACGTCATAAGCTGCTCGACATCATCGGCGATATGGCACTCATCGGCAAGCCTATCAAGGGCCGCATCATCGCTACGCGTCCAGGCCATACCGTAAACAACAAGTTCGCCCGCCTCATGCGCAAGGAGATTCGCAAGCACGAGATTCAGGCTCCTATCTACAATCCTAACGAGGAGCCAATCATGGATAATATCCGCATCCGTCAGCTCCTGCCTCACCGCTACCCTATGCAGCTGGTCGACAAGGTCATTGCTATGGGTCCTAACAGCATCGTGGGCGTAAAGAATGTAACCAGCAACGAGCCTTTCTTCACCGGTCACTTCCCTGAAGAGCCAGTGATGCCAGGCGTTCTCCAGGTAGAGGCGATGGCACAGTGTGGCGGTCTGCTCGTATTGAACCAGCTGGAGGAGCCTGAGCGCTGGAGCACTTACTTCATGAAGCTCGATGATGTGAAGTTCCGCAAGAAGGTGGTTCCGGGCGACACCCTCCTCTTCCGTGTAGAACTCCTCGCACCTGTACGTCATGGCATCAGCTCTATGAAGGGCTATATGTTC
>OLOZ01001438.1_pt1 | contig 16244 bp, 9 predicted proteins | sample 1673021 | NCBI WGS metagenome assembly OLOZ01 (sample SAMEA3136747, study PRJEB25190) | human gut metagenome | biome: human gut; feature: human-associated habitat; material: faeces | place: Austria | collected 2013
TTGTCGCTTTGCAAGCAAAATCCCACTAAACCCTATAGGTTGCGGATTTGAGGTTCAAGATATAGTCCGTTTAGCTTTTCCAGGAAAACACAAACTTCATCATTTATCATTTCCATGAAACCATGAGTCTTCTTGTTCGATACACCAGGATATGGAGTATAGTAATGCTCCTCAATCGGTTCTCCCTGGTTTCTGCCAAACATCAGGTAAGCTATGTGATGCTGCTTGAGTACTGTAAGCAATGTCTCTGAAAAAATACTGGAATCACCAATAGATTCTACTCCTGTTGTCAGTCCGAAGGCATTGTTGTGGTCTTGGGCAAAAGGCAGAGCCTGCTTCACAATCTCCTTGATGCTCTTCTGGTAGAGTGGGAGGTCGATGGCATTTTTGCTTTGCAGATATGTCACGTTGATCACATCAATCTTGTTGTCCGGATAGCGATCCATCAGATTCTTGCCCGGCTGGTAGGTTTCAGAATAACTATAAACTACATTCGTTACATCCTCGTCATCCAAGAGATCCTGTATCTTCTTGTAAAGACTGATATAGTCGTCTTTGCTGAGTTTACAGTACCATGTCTTACCGTCTATAGGAAGAAGATTTAGTACTACAGGTGCTTTGATACCATAACCATCTTGCAGTGTATCAAGATATTTGGCAACCTGTTTGGTATATTCCTCCAGCATATCATCATTGCCGTTATAATCAGGCATTGTCCAGTTCATGATGAGTAAGCCTCCCTTACAAAAGTGTTTCAGCACATCTTCCCTGATAGCCTTGAACGGAACGCCGTCTATGTTCTGTGATTTTCCATTTTCAATGCCAGCCAACTCATATCCATTTGCAGCCGGTCTGTAACCGCAGAGAGTTTTCAAGTCGCATCGGTCGCTGTCACATTGCCAGCGGTTCCAGCCTATTCCGGTTAAGGTTCCATACATCTGGCCTATCAGCGTACCTTTGTTGGCATACGCCTTGATGTTGGTTTTCAGATTCTCTGTGCGGGTTGTGAGACCGCTCATGGCAATCTCGTCATACGATTTCTTTTTCTTCTCACCGCATGAAGAGAAAGCCAGGAGGACCGCGAACATCAATATAATATATTTGATTCTCATAATTTGTTATTCGTTATATGCCTTCTTCATGGCTTCTACCACGGTAGGCAAGGTCCACTGTGGCACACTTCTGTCTGTTCCGTCGAAGATGCTCATCCAGTAGAAGGTGGCTACGCCGTATGCCTTTGCCTGCTTCACGATGTCGGCAGCCTGGTCGGCAGCAGCCTGAATCTCGCTGGCAGAACTGGTTTTGCTGACACTCTTGCTTCCGTGTGTACCGTATTCGCCGATGATGCAAGGTATGCCCTTGCTGATGAACTTATTTTCCAGGCGGGTGAACATATTCTTGATATCATTGCTGCAGGAAGCATCCCACTTGCCTTTCTGGGCAAACCAATCCCATGGATCATAGGTGTGAACTTCTACGGCGATATGTCCATCCACCTTGTCGGTAGGGATGACGAGGTTGTTCAATACGTCGTCACCATTAGCTGCAGCATAGGTATTGATGATGAGGTTGCGGGTCTCGTTGTTGCCACCGGTAGCACGTACTGCATTCACGAAACTCTGGGCATATCTGTTCAAACCCTTATAGCTGCTTGCGCTCTTTGGTGCATTCCAGGTGTTGTCGGCATCAAGCATCTCGTTGTAACCTTCGAACACCAGATGATGGTCGTAGTTCTTGAAACGGGTGGCAATCTGGGTCCAGAGATATTCAAACTTCTCCTTGTTCTCCTTATAGTTGGCTTCATCAGCCTTGATCCAGTGCTTCACATCCTTATCGTCTGCACCTGTATCATGGTGAACATTCAGGATGCAGTACATACCGTTATCAATCACGTAATCAACGATTTCCTGTATTCTGTTCATCCAGGCTTCATCCACGGTTCCGTCTTCCTTCATGTGCTGGAACCAGGTAACTGGGATGCGGACAGAATTAAAACCGTTCTTCTTCAGAAAATCTACCATCGGTTTGGTGGTAGGAACCTGTCCCCATGCTTTCTCGAAATCAGTAACAGAATTGCTGTTCATGTTCATCCACATGGCAACTACATCTGTGCAGTTGCCGAAGTTGGTACCGATGCCCATGTTCTTCACAGCATCTACTGCGCTTTCCTCTACATAGTTTGCGTTCAGGTTTACCTGGTCGCGGGTAATCACGTTCTTGCTGCTCAATGCTGCCTTCCACCAGTCGTTGGATGGCATGTTGCTTCCATACCAAGGCATGAAGAAACTCCATTTTGCACCGGCGTTCCATGCTTCGTCAATACCTGCGGTAGCTGTATTGTTGTTGGCATCAGTTCCGCACTCAGCCAGAGCGATGAGTTTACCAGGATAGCGTGCCTGAATCTCCTTGAACTCCTGAGCCTGCTTGGCAGCATCATAACCGTAGAGGTCGCGACCGATGATATCTACATACTTGTCGCCGGGATACCAGTCGGCATCATTGTCATAGGTATTGGCATCGCCATTGTAATTCTGTGTGGTCCAAGCCCATATCAGGTTGTGGATTCCCTTGTTCTGGAAGTAATTAAACATGGTCTGCCAAAGCTTCTTGTAGGTCTCGGCACCATCATATCCCCACCAGAACCAGGATTTGCCCCAGCTGGCACCAGATTTCAGACAGGCATTACCGGCAGCCTCATGGAAAGGACGCCAAACGGCAACAACGCCTGCATCCTGCAACTTCTGCAGAACTTCCACCACCTTGTCCATCTCCTGATAGAACCATTTGTTCTCCCAAGAGCCTGCCGTCAATACGTTGGCTGCTTTGAAGGATGTTTCGGATGGGGTGCAGGTCACACCGCTACCATCTGTTCCCGGAGTGGTGTTTTCTGTCTTAGGCACGTTGAAGTGCCACATCAGCGATACCAGTCCGCCCTGGTCTGCCCAGTTGGTAACAGGGGTGATGTCGTTATAGTTGATCCATCCTTTGGAACCCTGCTTAGGAACATAGATATGGATAAAATCATAGCAGTTCATGGCAGGATACTTGCCTGTTGCCTTATAAATCTTATCAGCCTCTTTGGTGTTCCAGTTAACGTCTGCCATGATTGAAGAGATGATCTTGCTGCCATAATTCAGCTGCAGATATTTGTAGAGACGCTTGGTCTTGTCTGTAGCTGAAGGGTCTGCAAGATTCACATCGCCTACTTCGCTTTCGTGATAGATAGAGAAGACGACATTATTGATCTTGTTGATGTCGTATTTTTCCCAAGCTCCGAAGTCCTCCAGATCTTTCAGATAAATTTCCAGTTGGTTGTTGGCATTGTGCTTCATGCTGCTGATGGTATTGCTTTCGCCAGTCAGATTCCATTCAGCTTGTTTTCCTTCCGAATTGTTGATGGTAATCTTGTCACCATCAGTTTGTGCCAAGGCAGTGAATGAAATCATTACTGCCAGGAGTGAGAGTAATATCTTTTTCATTGTCTTGCTACTTTGATGGATTTGTTATTGATTTTAATGATATATACGCCGTGGGTCAGCTCATCCAGCGGGATGATGGTCTTGTCTCCGGCGAGGATAGGGGAGAGGCTTACAGCCTTTCCGTCGAGAGCGAAGGCGCTCACCTTGTTGTGGGGTCCATCCACGATGAGGCGGTCACCTTCGAAGGCAAACTTACTGTTGGCTTCAATTTGCTGGATGCCCGTAGTGATACCGTAGGTGAAGGTCGAAACTTTCCACAGTTCGTAACTTGCGGTAGTGGCAGTGGAAGTCACGGTCATCTTGTCATTTCCGAAGGTTATTTCCGGTTGAGTGCTCAGTGCAAACTCTATCTTGCTACCATCGTTGAATGATACAAACAGCGACTTGCCGTCGGCAGCTTTGGCTGAGATGCAGCTCAGAGCTATCAGTAAGGATAATGCTATTTTCTTCATATCGGGTTGATGTTTTGGTTTTAATTAAAAATGTGGCGCAGTTGATATAACTACGCCACAAATTTACGAATTATATTTCACATAAATGCGTTTTTTATGTTAAATATTCTAGCTTATGGAAGGATTGCAATCTTGGTAACGCCTGTCAAGTCGCCCTGAATAGCAAAGCCACATGAGTTAGCAACTTCTACAGCTGTTTCATCAAAAACATATTCAAGTTTACGTTCTGAAGGATTCCAGTCTGCAATAGTTGTTATATTTGGCCAACCATTTTCATTCTTATTGATCTGTACTTGTCCCTTGACGGTAGGGTCTTTGTACACAATCAACTTAGAACCAACTTTTACCTTTACTTTTTCAAATACTTCTTTGGTCAAATAGAATTTTCCACTGCCACTTGACCATGAGAAATCAAATGGATATGTTATTTTCCCATTATCCATATTCGTTACAAGTTCTGCGATATCCTTTTCTGCAGGAACCACCTTGAACTCAGGACCTTCAATCTTGTTGCCGTCTGGGTCTTCCATCACGATCTTGTAGGTACCAACTTCTGCATTGGCAGGAACCTGGCATACAATCTCAGTATTGGTACGAGAGGTATAGCGGTTTACCTTGTAAGAACCGATATAGAGGTTCTGGATGTTCTGGAAGTTCTTGCCAGTGATGGTGATGGTTGAACCTGCTGTAGCTTCTCCAGGAGTGATAGAAGCGATAGCTGGATCGGTAGCTGCCTTGATGCTCAATGCATCCTTCACCTCTATGGTTGTACCATTCTTCAGGTTGAGCTTGAAGCCTGTACCGGCGCATGCTGCAGGAACTGTTACTGCTATGGCATTGGCATTCTGAGCTGCAAATTTCTCAACGGTCTGTTCTACATCGCCAGGGAAGGTGATGCTTGCTACGAGGTCGAGATCTGTACCCTTGATGATGGTCTTATCGCCAGCTGTGATAGCTGCTGGTGTGCAAGAAGCTACGGTTGGCTTCACCAAAGTATAGGCTACTGTTACAGTCTTGCCGTTGGCGAGACTCAATGTGATATCGCCTTCCTGTGCATCCTCAGGAACAGTGGCAGTTACCTTGGTTGTCTCTACCTTGTTGAGCTGAGATGCTGCTGCATTAGGGAATGCAATGCCTGTAATCAGATCCATATCCTTACCGGTGATGGTGAGTTCGGCACCATTCTTCACTGGGTTAGGTGTTGCAACGAGTTGGGTAGGAACCACGGTGATGATGTTGCCTACAGGAACCTCGATACCGCTCTTGGTTACTACATAGAAGGTACCGTCTATAGCCTTGGCTGGAACAGCAACAGTAATCTCTGCTACGCTCTGTGACTTGAAGTCGGCAGCATTTACAGTAGCGCCCTCAAACTTCACGCTGACAATCTGGTCGAATGAAGTACCCTTGATGCTGAGAATTTCGCCAGCCTTGATGTTGCGGTCCTTGATAGGAGTCGCCTCAGGAGTATTGATGGTCAACTCTTCTTTGGTCTCCAGAGAGGTACCATCCTTGATGGTATCTGTCAATGTGATGACACCTGTACGAGCCTCAGCCGGAATCTTCACCTGGATGGTATAGCGGTCGTGACCTACGAACTCTGCCTCCTTGATGGTATCGCTACCTGCGAAGATAACGCCGTGCATCAGGTTGAGGTAATCACCCTTGATGGTTACTACGTCGCCTACATTACCTACCATAGTACCTTCGCTACCTACGAAGAACTTGGTGATTTCGATGTCCTCACGATAGGTGATAGGAGATACGGATGTAATCTCGCCGCCCTTCTTGGTCTTCAGGACAATCTGACCCGGCTCGCATTTCTCAGCAGGAACCTGGATGGAAATCTTACTCTGCTTACCGCTCTGGAGAGTCTCGTATGCGGTGATAGGGTCAGCACCTGGAAGGTTGACAGACTCAATCTGGTCCAGATTGGTACCATAGAGATATAAGGTACCGCCACGGAGCACTGGGCATGGACCGAATGACTGGAGGGAGATGTCGTTGCCGTACTGATCGGTAGAGAGATCATCTCCGTCGCTGCACGCTGTCAGCGATAGCCCTACGAGGGCTACCACCAACATGGCGAATATTTTGCTTATCTTTTTCATATCAATTCAGATTATAAGTTTATTTGTTTGGAACCACACGGATGTTGTCAATCTTGATGATTGGGTTACAATCCACACCCATAGGCAATACGCTGGCATCGTTGTAAGCACCCTTGACAATAAAGATGTTGAAGGCACTGAAGTCGTTCACACCTGTATAGCTCAATCCCTTGTTGCCATCGTAGTCATAAACGAAGTCTGCCAATGGAATGGTTACGGTTACCCACTTACCTTCGGTGTTATATGTCTTGTCGTCTGTATTCTGCCATGGCATGTAGAGGGCACGTGCCAACTTACCCTGTTCGTGGAAGAAGGTGTTGTTTGCTCCTGCCAATACGTTGCCATAGATATCCTGTACACCTGCACCACCATTGGAAACCTGGCTTACGCTACCAAAGTAAATCTGCATAGGTGCAGCCGACCAACCGTTGTCCTTTGGTATGCACATCTCAAACTTCAGGCTCATGTTCTTCCAATCGCTGAAGTCTGCAAGATCCTGCATACGTGGACGGCTGGAGTAGGTCTCTGGGTCCTGCCAGCTTCCTGGCCAGTACTCGAACGAGAAGTTACTGTCGTTCCAGCCACCATCTGCGCCCATGGCTGTCTCACCGAGAACCATGTAGTTGCCAGAGAGTGATGTGCCATCAGAGGTAATGGTACGATTGTGCCAACCATTGTTGCCCAATACATCTCTGCCTTCCTTCCAAGGAGTATCGAAGTCGAAGAGCATACCGCGGTTGTCCATATAGCGGAAGCCTGCCTTGGTTGTACCATTGATGGTGGTGATGGTGATAGGCTCATGCTCAGGCATATCCTCAGGCATGTTGAAGCGGATGCTGTTCTGGCTGATCTTCAGGTCCTCGTAAGGAATGGTGTAGTTATCACCCACCTTGATAGTCAGATGACTGTTGTCGTAATCCAGGAAGTAGTCGCCCTTGATGGTTACTTCCTCGCCTGGAGCTGCCCACTCGTTGCTCATGCTGTTGATGGTTGGAGCTGGTACGATGGTCTTGAAATCGTATGCCACGGTGTCCTGCTTGCTGGTGATGAAGTAGATCTTATCACTTACCTCGTTAGGGATAGCCTTTGGCACGGTTACGATGATGGTGTTGTCCGTCATGTAACTGGTGTTCAGGACTGCTGACTGGTCGTTGAAGTTGATTTGGGTCACACTTCTCAGGTTTCTACCCACAATACAGATGGTATTGTTGAGAGATGCGGCAGTAAGGAGAGAGTCCTTGCTGGCAGCATCCACTGGTCGAACATAATCGATAGTAGGAGTTCCACCTGTCACTTCATACTTGTCTGGCTCGTCCTCGCAAGAAGTGAATCCTGCGCTGACTGCTGCAAGTGCTACGGCGAACAAAGCCCCATTTATATTCTTGATATTCATAATGAAATTCTCTTTATTGATTAATAACTATATGTATTACGTACATCCACATGGATTGGAGAAGCGTTGCTACCCAAATTAGGGTTCAAGGCTACATCCTCTGTTGGGAATGGCAATGTAAAGCTGCTGGCTGTTACATTAGGTGCTGGGGTATTCTCATCATACTCCATTTCTGAGTTGTCCCATGTGCCACTGCTGTAGTATGCCTTGTAAACTGCATCGCAGTTCCACATCTGGTTGCGGTGCTGTGCCTTCAACTCCTTGATGCAGCTGTCTACATCGTAGTATGCGCGGCGTACGTAATCGTACCAGCGGTCACCCTCACCTGCAAACTCCAGGCGGCGCTCCTTCCAGATGTCATTGAATGTAAGAGAGGTCTTTCTTACGAATCCCTGCCACTCGTATGCACGGCCACGAACCTTGTTGAAGCAATCCAGGGCAAGTGCATCGGTATTGTTACCCATCTGTACCTGTGCCTCTGCATAAATCAGATAAATGTCTGACAAACGGAGGAGTGGAGTAGGGAGAGCATTAGACATATGGTTTGGAGTGATGCCCAATTCTTCCTTGTGGTCATAGTTGTCACCATAGAGGTGCTTCACGTTGCTACCACCGCAAGGACCCTGGCACTGACCAGTTGCAGCTGCATTGTAACTCTTGTTATACCAGAAATCCAGGTAAGAGAATCCCTTCTTCAGACCGTCCTTCTGTGCATTGGCAGGAAGGTCGTGGTCTCTCCAGAAGTAAGAATATACATCGCCTGGCATCATGATGGTTGCCTTACGACGGTGGTCAGGATCTACACGGTTTGCTGGATCATCTTTAGGAGATACACCGAAGGCTTCCATCAAATCGATAGATGGACCGCCCCAACCGCCCCAGCAGTCACCATTCTCATCGAAACCTTCTGGCAAAAGTGAAGGCTGTGCAGTTGTAGAAATGGAATGTTCTGAAGCGCCATGCAATCAGAATTTCGTCGCAGAACTGGTTAGAGCCACGGAAGATGTCCTCGTAGTGCTCCATCAGTCCTCTGCCTGAGTTCTCGATGACATCCTTGGCATATTCGGCTGCCTTCTTCAAATCGTCCTGATTCAAGGAGCCCGAAACACCAGCCTTGGTCAGATAAACCTTACTGAGCAGACCTTCTGCACAGTAGTAGTCGATGCGACCCGAAGTGCTCTTTTCCTTAGGAAGAAGCTCCATCGCCTTTTCCAGGGTCATGATGATATATTCATAAACATCAGCTTTCTCTACCTTGCTAACACTATTGTAGTCACCTTTACCAAGACTTTCTGAGTTGCTGTGGATGATAGGCACATCACCGAAGGTACGTACCAGATAAAAGTATGCCATCGCCTTCCAGGCAAGACACTCGCCCATGCACTGGTTTTTTACCTTTTCTGAGGTGTTGATGGCGTTCTTCAATGATTCGTAAACGGTACTGCAGTGACCAATCTCTGCCCAGAGTGAGTAAGACATGTTTACCAGGTCCTCATCGGTACCATTGGTACTGAAGTTCATGTAAGGGCTTGCCCCCCAATACATATTACCCGACATAACCTCACCAACCTTGATGAAACCACGCTGGAAATCATACCAAGGTGAGTTATAGAGATAGTTTACGCCCGAGATGCAGGAAGCATCACCATTGTAATAGTTCTCTGTGTTGTAATTGTCCTCTACCGGTTTGTCAAGGAAGTCACCGCAAGAGGTCATTCCCATACCGAGGAGCATTACAAATGCTGTATATTTAATATTCTTAAATTTCATAACTGTTCGTTTTGGATATTAGAATGATAAGTTCAAACCAAATGTAACGGTGGTTGGAGAAGGGTAGCGACCGAAGTCCAGACCATATACATTTGCACTCTGAGTAGAGAGACCTACCTCTGGGTCGTAACCGCTGTAACCGGTGATGGTGAAGAGGTTAGACGCTGTGAGTGTCAGTCGGAGGTTGGTGAGACCAATCTTCTGGATGAGCTTCTGGTCGAATGTGTATCCCAGAGCCATGCTCTTCAAGCGGAGGTATGAACCATCCTCGATATAACGGTCGCTGAATGCGTCGTTATCGTTAGGGTCGTTGATGGATGCACGTGGGTACATCGAGTTTGGATTGTCAACGGTCAGATTAGAGATGTTGTCATACCAGTTACCAGTCTGGTTTCCATCCTTGGCTACGAGGTGAACTCGCTTGTTGACATCTTTCAACTGGTTGCTCCATGGAGAGTTCATGTGAGTCATCTTCATGTTCAGATAGTTGGCTACCTTGGCGCCTACAGAACCGTTGATGAAGATATTCAGGTCAAAGTTCTTGTAACGGAAGGTATTGTTCCAACCGAAGGTCCACTTTGGCAGTGGAGAACCGATGTTGGTCTTATCATTCTCGTCGATGATACCATCGCCGTTGATATCCTTGTACTTCAAGTCACCTACATAGGTGGTGTTGCTGCGGCTGAACTTAGATGGGTCGTCAATCCATGCATAGTGCTTGGTGCCATTTGCATCTGTTGTTACAGAGATTGGGTTGTTCTTCTGCAGAGTCTGTACTGGCGAACTGATGATGTCGTTATAATCCTTATATACTCCCTCTACTACGTAACCGTAGAAGTTGTAGAGTGATTCGCCTGGTGCAGAACGGGAAACAACGTCGCTCCACTGTCCCTTACCGAGCAATGCGGTACTGCCGGAAAGACTCTTCAACTTGTTCTTGTTGATAGAGATGGTGACGTCTGAACTCCAGTCGAAGTCCTTGGTGACGATAGGGTGGGTGTTGAGGGCAATCTCAAGACCGGTGTTCTCGATGTCGCCATAGTTTCCGTATGGTGCAGCGAGGGCTGAAGATGCATTACCGCTGGTACCCATGATGGAAGGCAGGTTGAGCTGCATCAGCATGTCCTTACTCATCTTCTTGTACCAGTCTACGGTCAGGTTCACACGACTGTTGAAGAAACCGAGGTCAAGACCTACGTTCCACTGCTCCTGAGTCTCCCACTTGATATCGAGGTTCTTCAGGTTGGCAGGGCGGAAGCTGGTACCCAGGGCTGTATCCATGGTGCTCATCGCAGAACCCCACTTGTAACCACCGATATTGGAGTTACCTGTCTGCCCCCAACCGAGACGCAACTTACCATTGCTCAACCACTTGATGCTCTTCATGAACTGCTCGTTGGTGAAACGCCAACCCAAAGCCAATGAATGGAAACCTGCCCAACGGTTGTTTGGACCGAAGTTAGAGCTACCATCATAACGATAGGTATAGGTAGCGAGATAACGATCATCGTAGTTGTAGGTTTCACGGGTGAAGAAGGAAGCCATAGATGAACTTCCCCAACCTGAACCAATCTGTGGGTCGCCCTGGCCCAATGCTGGGTTGTGAACTACATCATTAGGAAGATTGGTGTTGAATGCTGATACATAGTCATATTTTGATTCCCAGCACTCCTGTCCGAGCATAGCTGTGATACTATGTTTGCCGATAGTTGTAGAATATTGCAGATAGTTGTTCAATGACCAGAAGGTATTGCTGTTCTTCTGCAGACGGCTTTGGTTGCTCTGACGCTTCCAGGTTCCGAGGTCAATCATCGGATTATAGGTCTCACCTTTGGATGCACCGATATCGAAACCTAACTGGCTGTGCCAGGTCAAGCCCTTCATCAGGGTGATATCTGCAAAGACACTACCGTTTAAGCTCTGGCGGTCGAGCAGAATATCGTCTTCCATAGCCATGGCGATAGGGTTAGGATTGGTGAATCCTTCCTTAGATACGCTTGAGTAGCCGCCATCAATATTGTAAATCTGGATATCTGGAGGTGTAGTCAATGAGTAGTTGATCAAACCTTCTGCACCGTCTGCCAGCTTCAAGCTTTCTGCTGTCTTTGAATAAGTTGCGTTCAAGCCGAGCTTGAACCACTTCTTCAACTGTGCAGAGAGGTTCACACGCATAGAGTAGCGCTGGAATTCAGATCCGATGATGGTACCATCCTGGTCTGTCCAGTTGCCTGAAATATAGTAGTTTACCTTATCTGTTCCACCCTCTGCGGCAATCTGGTGAGACTGCTGCCATGCTGTCTGGAAAATAGCATCCTGCCAGTTGGTACCGATACCGAGGATTGATGGATCGCTATATACTGGGTCTGGCTTGGAGATTTCGCCCTGGTTAGCCAGATCGTTGTAATATTCTGCAAACTCGCGCAAGTTCATGATATCCAGGCGCTTGCTCTGTCGGCTTGCAGCTACGCTACCGGTATAGGTAAACTTAGCTTCGCCTGCCTTACCCTTCTTAGTAGTAATCAAAACGACACCATTGGCACCCTGTGCACCATAAATGGCGGTAGCAGAAGCATCCTTCAATACTTCCATGCTGACGATATCGCTAGGGTTGATCAAAGACAATGGAGATACTGCAGAGTGAGAACCATTACCGAGCTTGTCACCCAAACCGAGTGATGAACCACTGTTGCTCTGGGAGTTGAAGATGACACCATCTACAACGTACAATGGCTCTGAGTTGGCGTTGATGGTAGCGATACCACGAACGCTAACGGCTACGGCAGAACCTGGCTGACCGGAAGTCTGGACAGCGTTCACACCGGAAATCTTACCCTGGAATGCCTGGTCTACGTTGGTGATAGGAGTCTGCTTCAATGTCTTTTCATCCATGGAAGCAGAAGCACCAGCGAGGTCGCTCTTCTTCATGGTACCATAACCTACAACTACTACTTCTTGAAGACTGTTGTTGTCTTCGGTCAAAGTAATGTTGTACTTGTTCTGACCGCCCACCTTAAATGATTTGGTGATGTATCCTACATAAGTTACCTCTACAGTCTGTCCGGCACCTACATTCAGTGTGTAGTTACCATCAAAGTCTGTCACTGCGGCATTTTTTGTGCCTTTCACTTTTACTGTTGCACCGATGATAGGACCCATTGCATCGGATACGTTACCAGTAATCTTCTTGGTCTGTTGCACAGCCTGATTCGTTGTGATCTGGGCTGCGAAAGTTTGCTGAGGGGAGATGCCGAGAAGACTCAGGGCAGCTACACTAGCAAGCAACTTTTCTCTACTTTTAAAGTTCATACAATTTTTGTTAGTTGGTTAAAACAGTTTGGCTCTTTCACTTATACGATCGATACGGGAAAGAATCCAAATCGGATTATTGCTCTCTGATTATTCCTTCGTCATCTTTTTCTGATGAGAAGAAAAGGCTAGAGGCTAGCTCTAGGTTGCATTTACTTTTTCCATTGTTGTGATTATATTTATTTGTTTTTATATTGTTTATTCTAAACCTTTAGGCTATTTTGTAAATCTGCTGCAAAGATAGCTATTTTTTGCAAAATAGCTTGTACATATTTTGCTGATTACTAATACTTTTCTGCTTTAGTGAAAATAAAATGTAATTTTCGTCATATTTATTAAAGATTAAGTGTTAGCGTTACAATTTATTTACTTGATGGTTGATTTATATTGATTATTCTATTATTTATCTATTATATATAAGGTACGCGTACATTATTTATTATATGAATTGTCATAACCTTTTGTGCTTTGTTAATTGGTCTTTGGTTGTTTCCGGTCAATTCTTGAGTTGAATAGAGTGTGTGTTTTGTTGTTTTCTTTGCTTTTTCTGACTTGATGTGTGTCAATTCTTATTTCTGTTTTCAGATATTTTCGAATATTTTTCTGCCTTTGCAATAAAGTATGTTTATTCAGCAAAATAATACACGGATATATCGAAAATTATGCCTAACTTTGCAACCGTAAAACTGAATGTTTAACTAACAAGATTACCAACGACAATATGAATCATCGTATAGCAAATGTTTTTAGGTTAATAATTATAGGTGTTCTGATGAGTGTGCTGGGGACTTCAAGCCTCAGCGCACAAATCAGAGGAAACAACATCGTGGTAACGGTAACTCCTGACCATCAGGACTGGAATTACCGGGTAGGCGAGAAGGCTAACTTCACGGTGAATGTGAGAAAGAGCGGTACGCTACTCAACCAGGTGAAGGTTGATTATGAAGCCGGTCCGGCAATGTTTCCGGAGGTGAAGAAAAGTACCACTCTCAAGGGCGGAACCATGAAATGGTGCGGCAGTCTGAACAGACCGGGCTTCTATCGTCTCAAGGTTATCGCTCATGTTGATGGCAAGGATTACGAGGGACTTTGCACGGCAGGTTTCTCTCCAGAGAAGATCCAGCCTTTCGCACAGGAACCTAAGGATTTCGATGCTTTCTGGAAGAAGGCACTGGATGAGGCAAGACAGAATGACCTCAATCCTACCAAGGTGCTTCTGCCTGAGCGTTGTACCAAGGATAAGAATGTATATGAAATAAGTTATAACAACAACCGATGGGGCTCTAAGATGTATGGCATCCTGAGTGTCCCGGTAAAAGAAGGTAAGTATCCGGCTTTGCTCCGTGTACCTGGTGCGGGTGTACGCCCTTATGCCGGCGATACTTATACGGCTCCTGCTGAGTGCATCGTACTGGAAATCGGTATTCACGGTGTTCCTGTTACCATGCAGCAGAAGATTTATGATGATCTTGCCAATGGCGAACTGAAAGGCTACTGGGATACCAATCTCGAGAATCCTTATCGCAATGCTTACAGACGGGTAGTAACCGGTGCAGTCCGTGGTGTGGATTATATCGCTTCGCTCCCTGAGTGGAACGGAAAGACTATCGGTGTAACGGGTTCATCACAGGGTGGATTTCTTTCCATCGCTGTGGCAGCTCTCGATAAGCGAATCACATTCCTGGCTCCTGTTCATGATGCTATGTGTGATTATGAAGCTGAGATTCACGGAGTTGCAGGCGGCTGGCCTCACTATTTCTATAAGGAAGACAAGGCACAGGGGGCTGCATGGAAAGAGCAGAAACTTACAGATTTGGAAAAGGCAAGACTCGAAGGTGCACGCTATTATGATGGCGTCAACTTCGCCCGTCGTATCACCGTTCCTGGCTGGTACAGTTTCGGTTATAATGATGAGGTGGTTCCGCCTACATCATCTTACGGCCTTTATAATTCGGTAAAAGCGCCAAAGACATTGAGTCTGTACCAGATGACCGGTCATTACTGGTATCAGGAGCAGTGGGATGAATGGCAGGCTTGGATTATTCAGCAATTAAAGAAATAGATATATGATAGGAAAAAGAATTTTGATTGGTGCAGCTTGCCTCATGGCGATGCAAGGAGCTGTGGCACAGGTTGATGGCGTTACGGGCGCATCAGTCCAGACTGCCAATACTTCCAGCTGCAAGGGTAAAAAGCAATGTTGCAATACTCCGGCAGAGCAATTGAAGGTTAGACTGCAGAAATTACTGAACAAGGGAATCATGCTCGGACATCAGGATGATCCGGTGTATGGTACTACTTGGAAATGGGATGAAGGAAAGAGCGATGTATTACTCACTACAGGTGATTATCCTGCTGTGATGGGCTTTGATCTCGGTAAGCTAGAGCTCGACAGCAAGGAAAACCTCGATGGCGTATCTTTCGATCGTATGCGAAAAGAAATCATTGCCCAAAATGAGAGAGGAGGCATCGTTACTTTGAGTTGGCATCCTTGGAATCCGGTTACTGGCGAGAATGCCTGGGATCCGAAAGGTGATGCCGTAGCTGCTATCCTGGATGGAGGCGCCCAGCAACAGAAGTTCGACGGATGGCTCAAGAAGGTTTCCGATTTCATCCTTTCTTTGAAAACAAACGATGGTAAACTGGTTCCTGTCATCTTCCGTCCATGGCATGAAATGAATGGCGGATGGTTCTGGTGGGGAGCTAGCAGTTGCACACCTGCACAATATAACCAATTATACGTAAAAACCCTAAATATACTTACTAAAGCAGGGTGCAATAACATCGTTTGGGCTTGGTCACCAAATCTCAGCGACGAGAAGACGGTAGAAAAATTCCTGGAGCGATTCCCGGGAGAAAAGTATGTGGATATGCTGGGTGTTGACGTCTACGAGTTCGACAACAGCGATGCCAACTATCAGCAGAACCTTGCTGCTACGCTCGATGTGCTGATGGAGGCAGCCAAGAAGGTCGGCAAGATTCCTGCCCTCACCGAAACGGGTTGCAGGGGTATCTCCAGCAAGAAGGATTGGTTTACCCAAACCCTTTGGCCTGTACTTCAGAAGTATCAGTTGAGTTATGTACTCTTCTGGCGTAATGCCTGGGATAAACCTCAGGAGGAAGCCTATCTCCCTGGAGTAGGCGATGGTGCCATCGTCGAGGACTTCAAGGCATTCAAGAAGGAAAAGAAAGTCCTCTTTGCCAAAGACATTGTAAAGGTAAAAAAGTAAAAACGGTAAAAAAGTAAAAAAAGATATATTATGACTACATTTCAAGACAAAGTGAAAGCACTTCGCGCTCATCATGAGGAATTGTTGAGCCGTAAGAATGAACCCGTAGAGTGGGGAAATGGTATCTACGAAAAGTATAAGAACCCAATCCTCACCGCAGAACATACACCATTGGAGTGGCGTTACGACTTCGATGAGAAGAGCAATCCGTATCTCATGCAGCGCATCATGATGAATGCTACGCTCAATTCGGGTGCCATCAAGTGGAATGGTAAGTATCTCCTCGTTGTTCGTGTAGAGGGTGCTGACCGCAAGAGTTTCTTTGCCGTGGCAGAGAGTCCTAATGGTGTTGACAACTTCCGTTTCTGGGATGAGCCTATCACCATGCCGGAGGATGTTGTTCCTGCTACCAACATCTATGATATGCGACTCACAGCTCATGAGGATGGCTACATCTATGGCGTGTTCTGTGCAGAGCGTCATGATGATGCACAGCCTGGCGA
>OLOZ01001441.1_pt1 | contig 16234 bp, 11 predicted proteins | sample 1673021 | NCBI WGS metagenome assembly OLOZ01 (sample SAMEA3136747, study PRJEB25190) | human gut metagenome | biome: human gut; feature: human-associated habitat; material: faeces | place: Austria | collected 2013
GAGCTGCCTGCATTATGCCGCTCGGCTCTCCAATCGGTTCCAACAAAGGGCTCAACACAAAGGATTTCATCCAGATCCTGATTGATGAGATCGATCTGCCGATCATCGTTGATGCCGGAATCGGTCGCCCTTCCCAGGCTTGTGAAGCCATGGAAATGGGTGCTTCCGCTGTCATGGCAAATACTGCTATCGCAACTGCAGGAAATGTTCCTGCCATGGCAGAAGCTTTCAAAAAAGCCATTGAAGCCGGACGCAGTGCTTATCTTTCCGGACTGGGACGCACCATCGAAAGAGGCGCAAGCGCATCCTCACCTCTGACAGGATTCTTAGAGAATTAGGAGGCAGTCAAAATGGAAAATTCACATATCAACGAAAGTATTTTAAGTGAAGAAATTCTGGAAGACCAGAAGAAAAACCGCATTGATCATATGACTTACCTTCCGGGAATGGAAGATATCGGATCTGACGTAATGGATCAGGTCATAAGTGCCATGAACGCTTATGATTATGAAAAATATACCGAAGCTGACGTAAGACGCGCCATTGCGCATGACATCCGTACACCGGAGGATTTCGCTGCACTTCTCTCACCTGCCGCACTTCCTCTTCTTGAGGAGATCGCACAGGCTGCACAGGCAGAGACACGAAAACATTTCGGAAACAGCGTCTACATGTTCACACCGATCTACATTGCCAATTATTGTGAAAATTACTGCATTTACTGCGGTTTCAACTGTCATAACAAGATTCGCCGTGCCAAGCTGGATATGGACGAGATCGAACAGGAACTGAAGGCCATCGCGGAGACCGGTCTGCAGGAAATCCTCATTCTGACCGGTGAGAGCCGTGCCATGTCGCCGGTATCCTACATCGGCGAGGCCGTTAAGCTGGCGCGCAAGTATTTCCGTGTCATCGGCATCGAGATTTATCCGCTCAACGTGGATGAGTACGCTTATCTGCATGAGTGCGGTGTGGACTACGTTACCGTATTTCAGGAGACCTATGACGACCAGAAGTACAAAACCCTGCACCTCGGCGGTCACAAGCGCATTTTCCCGTATCGCCTGAACGCACAGGAGCGTGCCTTAATGGGCGGCATGCGCGGTGTCGGCTTTGCGGCGCTGCTCGGTCTGTCCGACTTCCGCAAGGATGCGTTTGCGACCGGTCTTCACGCGTATCTGCTGCAGCGCAAGTATCCGCACGCAGAGATCGCTTTCTCGTGTCCGCGCCTGCGCCCGATCATCAATAACGATAAGATCAATCCGAAGGACGTACACGAGCCGCAGCTGCTGCAGGTGGTCTGTGCCTACCGCATCTTCATGCCGTTCGCGTCCATCACTATCTCCGCGAGCGGGCGGGCTTCCGCGATAATATCATCGGCATCGCCGCCACCAAGATTTCCGCAGGCGTAGACGTCGGTATCGGCGGTCACTCCGGCGAGGATAAGGGCGATGAGCAGTTCGAGATCTCGGACGGCCGCTCGGTCGATGAGGTGTATAACGCAATCGTAGAGCATAATCTGCAGCCTGTAATGGCCGACTACTTATATGTATAACAAATTTCTGCCGCATTTCGCTTTCGGCGAAACAGGCAGAACAGGCGCACCGCAGTGTGCCGCATAAAATTCCCTAAGAAAGTCGGGGCGTGTACCTGACTTTCTTACCACTGCCCGCGCCGCAGCGGCGCGGCCTCGTTTGCTGTGCAAACGAGAGGGGGATATCCGGACAAGTTTCCTTGGGAACTTGTTCGGTATCTAAGGGGGACGGAGTCCCCCTTAGAACAAGGCTTGTCAGCCGCCGAAGTGCGGCGGGGTCGTCAGGACAGAGCGCACCGCATGCCTCGGCGTTCCCTTTTCATACCGCACTCCGGAAGCAATAAATTTTATTCCGAAGGAGTATCAGTAAGCCATGAGAAATTATGCAACGCAGATGGATGCCGCAAAGCGCGGTATCGTCACGCCGGAGATCGAGACGGTCGCCAAAAAGGAAAACCGTCCGGTCGAGTTCATCATGGAACGAGTCGCAAAGGGTACGATTGCGATTCCGGCGAACATCAATCACAAAAGCCTGTCCGCAGAGGCGGTCGGCGACGGCACCCGCGTAAAGATCAATGTCAATCTCGGCATTTCGGGTGACTGTAAGGACTACGAGATGGAGTTGCGCAAGGTGCGCATGGCCGTTGACATGGGCGCAGAGTCCATCATGGATCTATCCAACTACGGCAAGACCAACACCTTCCGCAAGCAGCTGATCGACATGTCGCCGGCGATGATCGGCACCGTGCCGATGTACGACGCGATCGGATATCTGGAAAAGGACCTGCTCGAGATCACAGCGCAGGATTTTCTCAAGGTCGTTGAGGCGCACGCCAGGGAGGGCGTGGACTTCATGACCATTCATGCGGGTATCAACCGCCGTGCGGTTGAAGCCTTCATGCGCGAGGGCCGCAGGATGAACATCGTCTCCCGCGGCGGCTCGCTGCTGTTCGCATGGATGAAGATGACCGGCAATGAGAATCCGTTCTTCGAGTATTACGACGAGGTGCTGGACATTCTGCGCCGCTACGACGTTACCATTTCGCTGGGCGACGCACTGCGTCCGGGCTGCATTGATGATGCGTCCGATGCAGGGCAGATCAGTGAGATGATCGAGCTGGGCAACCTTGCACAGCGTGCGTGGGCGAAGGACGTGCAGGTTATGATCGAAGGTCCCGGCCATATGGCGATGAACGAGATCGCGGCCAATATGCAGATGGAAAAGCGCCTTTGCCATGGAGCGCCTTTCTATGTCCTCGGGCCGCTCGTCACCGATATTGCACCGGGTTACGACCATATTACCTCGGCCATCGGCGGCGCTATTGCCGCACAGGCGGGCGCGAACTTCCTGTGCTACGTTACACCGGCGGAGCACCTGCGTCTGCCGGATGAAAATGATGTCCGCGAGGGCATCGTCGCCAGCAAAATTGCGGCCCACGCCGCCGATATCGCACTCGGTCTGCCCGGTGCGCGTGACCGCGATAACGCAATGGCGGACGCGCGCCATAAGCTGGACTGGCCCGCGCAGTTCGCACTGGCACTCGACCCGGAAAAGGCAGAGCGGTCCTATAATCAGGTTCCGCCGACCGAGCGTCATACCTGCTCGATGTGCGGTAAAATGTGCGCCGTGCGCACCACAAATATGATCCTTGAGGGCAAAGAAGTCAAATTCTGCTCGGAAAAGGGCGCATGCTGATACTTCGGAATAAAAAGAGCGGTCGGGAGACCGCTCTTTTTTTGCTGTTTGTCTGAATTGGGCGTGTGCAGAATGGAGAATTGAAAATGGAGAATGGAAAATGAATGCGATGGCAGAGTGCTGCGTGGGCGGCCAATGGCCGCCCCTACGGTTAAACATTTGCAAATCGTTAGAAACGGTGCGCTGAGGTCATACCCCAGGGCACTTTCTCTGGCCCTTCGGGCAATTCACCTTCTGTCGCACCTGCGCAACACTCGTCAGTGCATGACAAAATTCCACAAACAAAACCGGCACATAAGGAGAGAAACCTCTGTATGTGCCGGTTTTCGCTTGCAGCTAAGAAAAATACTGGTGTCTCAGCTCCAGATTGTACGCAAGCAGCGTCCGCAGCCGCTTTTTGCCGCGGGAACAGTGCCGCGATACCGCCGATGGACTGATCCCAAGCCGTTCAGCGCACTGTTTGCAGGATAATCCCTCCACCTCAATCATCCACAGCACCTCGTACTGCCGCGGTGTCAGCTGCTCGCGCATGGCCCGGAAGAAGGCCGTGCGGAATGCCTGCCGGAAGCCGCGGTCGTCCTCCGCGAGCAGACCGAGATACTGCCGGTAGGCCAGCCGTGTCGCTGTGTGCTCAGACAGCGCGACAGTCCGCATGCGCGTCACCTTCTTCACTGTGGTCGTGGTAGTGCTCCATCAGGAATACGGTCTGGCGGCTTTCGTTGATCAGCGTCTGCAGGAATTTCGCGCGCTGCTTGAGCCGGTAGCGCACCTCCGGCTGACGCGCACGCTTCTGCGCCGCCTGAAGCTGCTTGATACGCAGCTCCAGCAGAGCGACATTTACACGGTATTCCTGCGCCATCTCACATAATTTCATGGCGGCCCCTCCTTACGATATACGAACAAATGTTCGATTCTTTATGTCCCTTATAATACAACATAAAGTATGAGTTGTCAATGGAAAACTATATTTTGTGTTATATTCCTCCAATCTGCATCATACACTGTGGTAGAGAGGGAAGGAGGAGATACCATGCACAGACTGCTGCTGACCGGTGTCGGACTGGTGCTGGTGCTGTATTTGCTGCCGGTATTTTACCCATCGGAAACGGACAAGACGGAGCCGCAGGCACCCGCAGAAAGCGTCACAGCGGCAGCAACAGACGGCGTAACCATCACAGTTCTGGTGAACGGCAAGGCGCAGGAAATGCCGCTGGAGACCTATGTGGAAGGCGTGACGGCGGCAGAGATTGCGGACGATTTTCCGGTTGAAGCCATCCGCGCACAGGCGGTCGCAGCGCGGACGTACGCGGTGTATAAGCAGTCGAGAGGACGGCCTGCAGAGCATCCGGATGCGGATGTCTGCGACGATTACAGCCATTGTGCGGCATATCAGCCGGACGCGGTCAAGACGTTCAGCACCGGCTATTCGCGGATACGCAAGGCCGTCAAGGACACGGCAGGGCAGATCCTGACCTGCGACGGTGCACCGATTGCGGCTGTGTTCCACTGCGTCAGCGGTCCGAAGACCGAGTCTGCCGCTGATGTCTGGGGCGAGGATATTCCGTATCTGCAAAGCGTGGTCAGTCCGGGCGGCACGCAGTACGCCGGATACGAGAGCGAGGTGACGCTAACGGCGGATGCGTTCCGCGAAAAGGTCGCGCAGACTCTGCCAAAAGCGGATGTGAGCGGTACGCCCGACCGCTGGTTTGCGTCCTCGGTGCGCTCGGCGGCTGGCGGTGTGAAAACCGTGAAGCTCGGCGGCGTGACCGTCGAGGGAACCGCAGTGCGGGCGCTGTTTGGCCTGCAGTCCACGAATTTCACCATCACAACCACCGAGGACAGTATTACGTTTCACACCATCGGATACGGACACGGTGTTGGTCTGTCGCAGTACGGTGCGAAATATATGGCGGAGCAGGGATATGATTATACCGAGATACTTGCGCATTACTACCCGAATACAGAGTTGAGATTGGAGAGTGGAGAGTGAAGAGAATGGAAAATGGGAAGATTGCGAACTATGTTCGCATATAAAATGGAGCGCGTAGCGCGACAAAAAAGTCAGGACATGTGCCTGACTTTTTTAACAAACAGAGAAATCCCCCGAAAACCGGGAAGTTTTCGGGGGATTTCTCTGCAATAGCCCTTACAGGCTTGCCTGGCAAGGGCGTTTCTCGATAGAAAGGACGGTTACGTCCTTTCTATCGAAGGCGAAGCCTTAGAATGCGAAATTCGTTTTTACGCGCCAGATATTCTGTGCATACTCAGCAATCGAGCGGTCCGCTGCGAAGCGGCCGGAGTTTGCAATGTTGATCAGCGCCATGCGGTTCCACTGATCCTGATCGCGGTAAACCTCGCTTACGCGCTCCTGAGCGGCTGCGTAGGATGCGAAGTCCTTGAGGCTCATATAGCGGTCAGCCGGGCCGCCGTTGCCGCCGTGCAGCAGCAGGTTGGCAATATCGGTGTAGTCCACGCCGTCACCGAAGCCGTGGATCATCTGATCGAGCACGCGGCGGATCACCGGATCGTTCTGGTAGATGACCATCGGCTCATAGCTGCCGGAAGCGGCCAGTGCCTCAGCCTCGGGCGTTTCCATACCGAAGATGAAGATGTTCTCCTTGCCGACTGCCTCGCAGATCTCAACGTTTGCGCCGTCCATCGTGCCGATGGTCAGAGCACCGTTCATCATGAACTTCATGTTGCCGGTACCGGATGCTTCCTTGCCGGCGATGGAGATCTGCTCGGAAACCTCGGCGGCCGGCATGATAATCTCAGCCAGAGATACCTTGTAGTCCTCGAGGAATACGACCTTCAGCTTGTCGCGTACTGCCGGATCGTTGTCGATCATCTTGGAGATGGAGTTGATCAGCTGGATGGTCTTTTTCGCTACTGCGTAGCCCGGTGCGGCCTTGGAGCCGAAGATAAAGGTGCGCGGAACGAAATCCATATCCGGATTGTCCTTCAGCTTGTGATACAGGCTGATAATGTGCAGAATGTTGAGCATCTGGCGCTTGTACTCGTGCAGACGCTTAACCTGTACGTCAAAGATGGAGTCCATGTTGACTTCGATGCCGTTGTGCGCCTTGATATAATCCGCCAGACGCTGCTTGTTGTGGCGCTTGATCTCGCCCAGCTTGTCGAGCAGCTCCTTGTCGTCTGCATAGTTGTTCAGAACCTGCAGCTCGGACGGATGGGTGCGGTAGCCGGTGCCGATCTTGCTCTCGATGAGCTCTGCCAGCTCCGGGTTGGCCTCGCACAGCCAGCGGCGGTGTGCAATGCCGTTGGTGACGTTGCAGAACTTGGAGGAGTAGATCTTGTAGAAATCGGTGAATACGCGCTCCTTGAGGATCTCGGAGTGCAGCGCGGATACGCCGTTGATGGAGAACGAGCCTGCGATAGCCAGATGCGCCATGCGGACGGTATCGTCGGCAACGATAGCCAGCTTGGAGATCTTCTGGAAGTCGTTCGGGAAGTAGTTCCACAGCTCCTTGCAGAAGCGCTCGTTGATTTCGTAGATGATCTGCATAACACGCGGCATCAGCTCCTGAACGAGCGATACCGGCCAGCACTCGAGAGCCTCAGGCATAACGGTGTGGTTGGTGTAAGCAACAGACTGGCTGGTGATGTTCCAGGCCTGCTCCCAGCTCATGTCGTTCTCGTCCATCAGGATGCGCATCAGCTCCGGAATAACCAGAGTCGGGTGCGTATCGTTGATGTGCAGGACGTGCTTGTGCGCGAAGTTTTCAAGCGTGCCGTACTTGGCCTTGTGCTTTGCACAGATGTCCTGCAGAGTTGCGGAAACCAGGAAATACTGCTGCTTGAGACGCAGGGACTGACCCTCGCGGTGGTTATCCTCCGGATAGAGGACCATGGAGATGGTCTCTGCCAGTGCGTGCTTCTCCAGTGCCTTCAGATACTCACCGGAGGAGAACAGCTTCATGTCCAGTGCGATCGGGCTCTGTGCCTTCCACAGGCGCAGACGCGCGATGTTGTTGGTGCCGTAGCCGGAGATCGGCATATCATACGGAACTGCCAGAACCGGCGTGTAATCGTGGTAGTTGACAACCAGCTTGCCGTTATCGTCGAAGTAGGTGTCAACCGTGCCGCCGATCTTGACCTCGCGGGTCTCATCCATTGCCGGAATCTGCCAAACCTCGCCGGTAGACAGCCAGGAATCTGGCAGCTCGACCTGCTGGCCTTCTACGATCTTCTGCTTGAAAATGCCGTGCTCGTAGCGGATGGAGTAGCCGGTGCCGCGTACGCCGTCGGTCGCCATGCCGTCCATGTAGCAGGCAGCCAGACGGCCAAGACCGCCGTTGCCCAGACCGGGATCAGCTTCCTCCTCGAAGATGTCCGCCATTTCGAAGCCCATGTCCTTCAGGGCTGCGGTCAGAGCGTCCAGCATACCGAGGTTGTAGGCGTTGTTGCGCAGGCTGCGGCCGACAAGAAATTCCATGCACAGGTAATGCACCTGACGCTCTCCGTCTTGCTCTACCTCATTCTGGGTTTCGATCATGTGCTCGGTCAGTGCATCGCGCACTACGAGGGCACAAGCCTCGTATACCTGATCCTTGGTAGCGTCCTCTACCTCGCAGGCAAAATGTCGCTGCAGTTTACCTGCAATGGCTTCTTTCAAAGCGGTCTTTGTGTACTGGGTCTTTGGCATGGTCTTTCTTATCTCCTCACATAGTTGTTTGGAGGCACTGCCGAGCGATACGTCTGCGGTGCTTTGCGGAAATTTTGCGCTTTGGCGTCGTTGCGATCCCTTGCAATACACAAAGTATTGCTGCGGAACCGCGCCTAGCCAAATCGCAAACTTTACTCGCAAATCACTCTTGCCGTATCACTCGTCAGCACCTCTAAGGATGCCGTAGATTTCAATGGGATGAAAATTACGGAATCACCGGTTACCGTCACCGTATTCCCTCAAATCGGGTGACGGGTCGGGCTGACAGGTCGGTTACTGACCCATCGCGGTCTTGTAAACCTCGATATATTTATCGGCAGAGCTGCCCCAGCTGAAGTCGCTCTGCATACCCTGCATAATCAGCTTGCTCCACGCAGGCTTGTTAAAGCGGAATACGCCGCAGGCCTCGCGGATAACGTGCAGCATGTCGTGCGCGTTGTAGCTTGCAAAGGTGAAGCCGTTGCCCGTGCCGGCATAATCGACAAAGGCGTGAACGGTGTCCTTGAGGCCGCCGGTCTCGCGGACGATCGGAATGGTGCCGTAGCGCAGTGCGATCATCTGTGCCAGGCCGCACGGCTCAAACTTGGACGGCATCAGGAACATATCGGCGCCTGCATAAATACGGTTTGCCAGATCGCCGGAGAACATGATGGACGCGGAAACCTTATCCGGCCAGCGGCGCTTTGCCTCGATGAACATCTGCTCATAGCGGTAGTCGCCGGTGCCGAGCACGATCAGGCGAACATCATCCGCCAGAATATCCGGCAGGACTGCTTCCACAAGGTCGAGTCCCTTCTGGTCAACAAAGCGGGTAACGATGCCGATGACAGGCGTGTTTGCATCGCCCTCAAGGCCGCAGAGCTTCAAAAGCTCGGTCTTGTTGACCAGCTTATCCTGCGGGTTGTTCGGGCCGTAGTTCTTGAAGATCTTGCTGTCGGTCTCCGGATTGAACGCATCCATATCGATGCCGTTGAGGATGCCGTGCAGCTTGTAGCTGTTCATGCGCAGCACGGAATCCAGACGGTAGCCGTAGTATTCGGTCTGAATTTCGTTGGCATAGGTCGGTGAAACCGTGGTGACAGCCGTGGAAGCTACGATAGCAGCCTTCATCAGGTTGACGTCGCCGTCCATCGCCATAAAGCCGGAGCGGAAGTGTGCATCGTCAATGCCGAGCACATACTCCAGAATCTCACGACCGTAGCGGCCCTGGTACTGGATGTTGTGGATAGTGAACACGGTCTTGATGTTCTCGTAGAACGGACGGGAAGCGAACATCAGGTTGTAGTAAACCGGAACGAGGGCGGTCTGCCAGTCGTTGCAGTTGATCACATCCGGCTTCCACTCCAGATCGGGCAGTACCTCGAGTACCGCCTTGGAGTAGTACGCGAAGCGCTCTGCGTCGTCGTACTCGCCGTAGATCTGGCCGCGTGCGAAGTAATACTCATTATCGATGAAATAATAGGTAACGCCGTCTGCCTCGTAGCGGAAGATACCGCAGTACTGGTTGCGCCAGCCCAGACGGACGTAAGCGTTTTTGATGTAATAGAACTTTTCGCGCATACTCTGGTCGATCGCAGAATACAGCGGGCAGAATACACGCACGTCATGTCCCTTGGCAGCGAGTGCCTGCGGGAGCGAACCTGCTACATCGCCCAATCCGCCGGTTTTGATGAACGGAGCGCATTCGCTGGTAACATACATGATTTTCATAAAGCCGAGCCTCCCCAACAGAGAGTGCGGAAACAGCGCTGACCGTTTCCGCACCCGTTGTAATTTTATTATACTCGTTTCTGTCTGAATGTAATATAGCAATATTTCACGAACATTTGCGCTGCGGAAAATGCGTTTTTGCTGTGATAGCAACTTCTAAACAGAAGTTTATGCGGATTTAACAGAAAAGGATCAAACGGTTGCGTTTTTTGCGATGGTGATCGGATAATTTTCGTGTCCCATCATCGTGCGGCCATCACGGATAATAACATTGCGGTCGGTGATGACATGACGGAGCGAAGCCTCGGTCATAATGCGCCCGCCTTCCATGATGATGCAGTTATTGACCTCGGCGCCCTTTTCAATCACAACGTCGCGGAACAGGACGGAGTTCTTTACCTTGCCCTCGATGCGGCAGCCGTCGGCGATGAGGCAGTCCTCTACGTCGGCTTCATCGCCGTAATAGGTCGGAGCCTCGTCCTTGATGCGGGTCAGGATCGGACGGGTGCGCTTGAATACCTCGTTGCGGACATCCTTGTCGAGCATGTCCATGTTGGAGCGGTAGTAGTCGAAGGTGTCCTCGATCTTGACGGCGTACTCGTTGAACAGGTAGCCGGCTACCGTGCCGTCCATCAGGGCACGGGTGAGGAACTCGCGCTCAAAGTGGATGCAGTTATGGGTTACGCAGTCGGACAGCATGTGGATAAGGTACTGGCGGCTCATGACGTAAATGCCGAGTGCCGCATGCTTGCACTTGCCCTCGTTGCAGTCTCCAACGCGGATGTCAACGGCTTCCTTCTTGCGGTTCAGCTCCACATAGGTGGTGAACGGGGAATTCTTCTGCTTCTTGGTGCATACCATGGTCAGGTCTGCGCCGGACTTGATATGGCGGTCGATCACGTCGTCGAGCGGTACATTGGCAACAATGTCGCCGTCCGCTACGACTACATAGTCTGCACGGTTCTTCTGCAGAAAGTCAACCGCACCGGCCAGTGCGTCAATCTTGCCGCGGTACTCGCCGGTTACCAGCGGAGACGCCTTCTTGGAGTAGGAGTACGGCGGCAGCAAGGTTACGCCGCTGTTCTTGCGGGAAAGATCCCAGTCCTTGGCATTGCCGATGTGGTCGATCAGGGACTGGTACTTGTCCTTCATCAGTACGCCCACGCGGTAAATGCCGCTGTTTACCATATTGGAAAGCATAAAGTCGATAATGCGATACCGGCCGCCCCACTGTACCGCACCGACCGTGCGGTGCTCGGTGATCTCGCGGAGATCGTTGTCGGTATCAAATGCAATGATCATGCCTAAAACGCTGTTCATGTTTGTGCCGCCCCCTTACTTTACGTCCGGCAGATCCTCGTCTGCCATTTCCTTAGCGGCCAGCTTTGCGCCGCTGCCGATGCGAACGCCTTCGGCTACTACCGCAACGCCCCAGTTGTCTGCGTCGCTGTCGGACGGGCTGCCGCCGACTTCCGCGCCCTTGGCGATAACGGCCTTTTCGGCTACGATGGAGTAGCGTACGGTCGCGCCTTCCTCAACCACGGCACCCGGCATCAGGATGGAATATTCCACCTTGGCACCCTTGCCAATCTTAACATCCGAGAACAGGACGGACTCGGAAACGTCGCCGTAGATCTCACAGCCCTCGGAGAGTAGGGTATGGGTAACCTTAGCCTGCTTGGAGGTGAAATGCGGAGGCGAACCGGTGGTGCGGCCGTAAATCTTCCAGCTGTCATCGGAAAGCTGCAGGCCGGAGTTCGGAGAGAGCAGATCCATGTTTGCTTCCCACAGGCTCTCGATGGTGCCTACGTCCTTCCAGTAGCCCTTGAAGCGGTAGGAAACCAGCTTTTCGCCGTTATTCAGCATCGCCGGAATAATGTCCTTGCCGAAGTCGTTGGAGGACTGCTCGTTGGCCTCGTCATTGATGAGGTATTCCTTCAGCTTTTTCCAGGTGAAAATGTAGATGCCCATGGAAGCCAGCGTGGACTTCGGCTCCTTCGGCTTCTCCTCGAATTCGTAGATGGTGCCGTCCGGCTTGCAGTTCATGATGCCGAAACGGGAAGCCTCGGAAAGCGGAACGTCCAGCACCGCGATAGTCGCGTCAGCGCCGGTCTCCTTGTGCTGCTGGAGCATCTTGTTGTAGTCCATCTTGTAGATGTGGTCGCCCGAAAGAATGAGGACGTACTCGGGATCGTAATCCTCCAGAAACTGAATGTTCTGGTAGATGGCGTTTGCGGTGCCCTTGTACCACTCGGTCTTTTTGCTCTCGTACGGCGGCAGAACATAGACGCCGCCGCGCAGGCGGTCGAGGTCCCACGTCTGGCCGGAACCGATGTAAGCGTTGAGCACATGCGGCTCGTACTGGGTCAGCACGCCGACAGTATCAATGCCGGAGTTGACGCAGTTGGAAAGCGGGAAGTCGATAATACGGTACTTACCGCCGAACGGTACGGCAGGCTTAGCGACCTTTTTGGTCAGCACATACAAACGGCTGCCGCGGCCGCCTGCGAGCAGCATGGCTACGCATTCTTTTTTCCGATACATGTAAATTCTCCTTTTTCACAGTTTGCATCGCTGCGATCTATACGCCGTCTGGCGTATCCCCTCTGTGTATCTCTTTCTGCAGGTTTTCACCTGTTATTTAGAACCGCCGGTTGCGGTTACTGCCTTGTCTGTCGGTACGGAAACCGCTTTTTCGGTGGCTTTCGCAACTGCCTTGGTTCCGGTGCGTGCCACCGCCTTTTCAGTGGTCTTTGCAACGGATTTGGAGCCGGTCTTGGCTACGGCCTTCTCGGTTGTGCGGGCAACGGCCTTGGAGCCGGTCTTGGCTACGGCCTTCTCGGTTGTGCGGGCAACTGCCTTGGTCGAGCGGGTGCGCTTTACCGGTTTCTTGGCAGCCGCGGCTTTTGCGGCCTCGATCTCTGCCTTGGTGCGGCGCTTGGCTCTTGCCTTGCCCTTGAAGAACAACACGCCGAAGCGCGGAATCTTCAGAACAATGGACTGTTCCTGACCGTGCATGGGCTTGTTTTCGGTCTTGAGCTTGCCGTTTGCCATGCCGCTGCCGCCGAACTCGGTCTTGTCCGAGGTGAATATCTCTTCATAAGTGCCGGTGATCGGAACGCCGATGCGGTATTCCTGCTGCTCCTCCGGAGAGAAGTTGACAACGACCACGATATCCGAGCCGTCCTTCGCCACACGGCGGAAGGCGATGATGTTGTTGCGGTTGTCCTCATGGCTGATCCACTCAAAGCCGCGCCAGTCGGTATCCTGCTCCCACAGCTGCGGAGTAGCAAGGTAGAAGTGATTGAGCGCCTTGACGTACGCCTGCATCTGGCGGTGCGCCGGATAATCCAGCAGCATCCAGTCCAGTCCGCGCTGGTACGCCCATTCGGAGAATTGTGCAAACTCGCCGCCCATGAACAGCATCTTCTTGCCCGGGTGTGCGGCCATATAGCCGTACAGCGCGCGCAGACCGCCGAACTGATTTTCGTACGGAGGCGGCATCTTGCTGATGAGCGAGCACTTGCCGTGCACGACCTCATCGTGCGAGAGCGGCAGGATGTAGTTTTCGGAAAAGGCGTACATGAACGAGAAGGTGATCTTGTCGTGCATGTCCTTGCGGAAGAACGGGTCCGCCGAGCAGTAGCACAGCATGTCGTTCATCCAGCCCATGTTCCACTTGAAGTTGAAGCCCAGACCGCCGTCGTAACCCGGCTTGGTCACCATCGGCCATGCGGTGGACTCCTCGGCGATCATCATAACGTCCGGATGATCGGTCAGGATGTACTCGTTGAGCAACCGCAGGAAGTCAACGGCCTCGAGGTTCTCACGGCCGCCGTGGACGTTCGGCCGCCATTCGCCCTGACGGTTGTAGTCCAGATACAGCATGGAAGCGACTGCGTCCACACGCAGGCCGTCCATGTGAAATTTCTCGATCCAGAACATCGCGGAGGAGAACAGCAGGTTTCTCGTGGAGACCTTGCCGTAGTCGAATACGCGCGTGCCCCATTCCTTGTGCTCCATCTTGAGCGGATCGGCGTATTCGTACAGGTGCGAGCCGTCAAACTCGACCAGTCCGCAGCCGTCCTTCGGGAAGTGCGCCGGAACCCAGTCCATGATAACGCCCAGACCGGCCTGATGCGCCTTGTCGATCAGGTACATCAGATCCTTTGGCGTGCCATAGCGGCTTGTGGCGGCAAAGTAGCCGATTACCTGATAGCCCCACGAGCCGTCGAACGGATACTCGGTCAGCGGCATAAACTCGATGTGGGTGTAGCCCATTTCCTTGACATACGGCACAAGCTCGTCCGCCAGCTGGCGGTAGGAGTAGAAGTTGCCGTCCTCGTGCATCTTCCACGAGCCGAGGTGGCATTCGTAGATGTTGACCGGATTGGAATACGGCAGGTGCTTTTTACGCCAATCCAGCCACGAGGCGTCGCCCCATTCGTAGCCGTCGATGTCATACGCCTTGGTGGCGTTGCCCGGACGGGTCTCGAAATGGAAGCCGTACGGGTCGGACTTGTCAAACACATCGCCGGACTTGGCCCATACACTATACTTGTATGCGGCATATTCCGGAATATTCGGAATAAATTTCTCCCAGATACCCTGTTCATCGCGCGTCATATAATCGGCGTCGCGATTCCAGTCGTTGAACTCACCCATGACGGAAACTTTTTCGGCCTCCGGTGCATAAACACGGAACAGATAACCCTGTTCACCATCCTGCACGAAAGGGTGGGCTCCCATGTAATCGAACGCGCGACAATCCCGGCCGGAATAGAAAAGCTCGCTTCGCTTTTCCACGGCGGGTGCTGCGGATTTTTTCTTCATACAGCATCTCTCCCTTTACAGCCGCCAAATGAAGGAAAATACGAATATTTTCCAACAGTTTGTGTACTTCGACAGAATTTTGGCGGAATACCCTCACTTTAGTTAGATATAGTATACATCACATAAATAGAAAAGTCCAGCAATTTAGCACAATTACTGGACTTTCTTTACAGAAATTTTGTTTGCTTTCCACATCATTTGAGTGGGAATGACAAAATAACGTACAATTCGATATAAATTTGTTTAGAAAATGTGACGGCGGATGAGATCAAGCGCCGTAGAAGCGGCCTGCATGCGTACACGGTCGCGGCCGAGCGAGGACTGCATTTTACGGGTAAAGAACTTGCCGTCGTACCAAACGCTGATGTAGACCAGACCGGTCGGCTTGTCTTCGGTGCCGCCGCCCGGGCCGGCAATGCCGGTGATGCCGACGCCGATGTCCGAGCCAAGCGCATTTGCAACGCCGACAGCCATCTGCTCTGCGGTTTCGGGAGATACCGCGCCGACCGTGTCGAGCGTTTCCTTTTTCACGCCGAGCACTTTCATCTTGACACTGTTGCTGTACGAGCACACACCGCCGAGGTAGTAATCGGATGCGCCCGGGATGTCGGTCAGGCGCTTGGACAGCAGACCGCCGGTGCAGCTTTCGGCTACTGCGAGGGTCAGCTTGCGCTCGCGCAGGCCGTCGCCGACTACCTGCTCGAGAGAGTCAACGTCTACGCCATAAACGTCGTCGCCGAGCAGCTTCAGGATTTCGTCAACGACCGGATCGAGCATCTTCTCGCATTCTGCTGGGGTGTCCGCCTTGGCGGTAACGCGCGCGAAGCACTCCGAGGTGCGGGCATACGGCGCGATGGTCGGGTTTGCGCTTTTTTCCATCATGTCGTGCAGGATATTCTCCATGTTGCTTTCGCCGAGGCCAAACACGCGGATGTTGCGGGATACGATGCAGCCGCCTGCCAGCTTGTACAGATACGGCATTGCACATTCCTTCCACATCGGGTTGCACTCGCGCGGAGGACCGGGCAGCATGAGAACGTGCTTGCCGTCGGCCTCAAACGCACAGCCGGGTGCCGTGCCCCACAGGTTGGTGAATACGGTGCAGCCCTCCGGCAGCCAGGCCTGCTTTTCGTTGTTTTTGGTCATTTCGCGGCCGATGGTCTTGAAAAAGTCGGTCAGACGGTCCATGGACGGCTGATGCAGTACCATCTTTTTGTCGAAAACAGTCGCCAGCGTCTCCTTGGTCAGATCGTCAAGGGTTGGGCCAAGGCCGCCGGTGGTGATGATGATATCAGCACGGTCCTTTGCCTCGCGGACTACGCGCTCGAGACGTGCCGGATTGTCACCGACAACGGTCTGGTAGAATACATTGATGCCCAGCTCGGACAGACCCTGCGAGATCAGCTGTGCATCGGTGTTTACGATGTCGCCCAGCAGAATCTCTGTGCCGACTGCGATAAGTTCTGCGTTCAATGAAAGTTCCTCCTTAAATCAAGGGAATTGCTATTTTAATTACTCATTCCTAATTATTATGGAAGGTGGATAATCTCCACACCCTTAACCGCCTCGTCCACGAGTGCTTCAACGTCGAGGTGGCTCTCTGCCTCGAGGATCTTCGGCATCTTCGGCTTGGTATTCGGGTGCTTCGGGGTGAATACGGTGCAGCAGTCCTCGTAGGGGAGGATAGAGGTCTCAAAGGTGTCGATCTTACGGGCGATCGTGACAATTTCCTCCTTATCCATGCCGATGCAGGGACGGAACACCGGCAGGTCGC
>OLOZ01001444.1_pt1 | contig 16209 bp, 16 predicted proteins | sample 1673021 | NCBI WGS metagenome assembly OLOZ01 (sample SAMEA3136747, study PRJEB25190) | human gut metagenome | biome: human gut; feature: human-associated habitat; material: faeces | place: Austria | collected 2013
AGAGCATGCGGCTGTTAACCGCAGTGTCGTTGGTTCGAGTCCAACAGGGGGAGCTACAAACCCAATAATTGTGCAAAATAACTAAATACGGCGCAGTAGCCAAGTGGTAAGGCAATGGTCTGCAACACCAGTATTCACCGGTTCAAATCCGGTCTGCGCCTCTTAAAAAGCCCAGAAAATCAAGGTTTTCGAGGCTTTTTCTTTTTTCAAAATCCTATAATTCTGTCTAAAAAAATAAGGTGGCAAAATTATAGGAAAGAAAAAGTTCACAATTTTTTCTACAAGTCCATTTTTCCATAATCCAATTCCCTTTTTTAAAAAATTAATTCTAAAATACAAATTTTCATGCTTTAATATTTATAGATATGTCCGCCAAAAACCGTTAAAAACCTTATAAAATCAAGTAAAATCGTTTCGTAAGGTGGACGATAAGGTGGCAGAATTTTGGTTGTTACAGCCTGTGCCATCATACTGTAGACAACTATTTCCTCTGTTAAGCGGAAGATTTATGCAATCATAGCATCAATTAAACTTACCTTACGTTCACTGTCTGTATGAACATAAGTACGCATGATGACCTCATAGTTATCGCCAATGATTTCAGCAGCTTCCTTTATTTCTCCCATATTGTGAGTCTGCCGGATCAGATTTGTTGCAAAAGTGTGCCGTAGTGCATGAAGATTATATTCTGGAATCTCAGCACGCTTACAAATTTTCTTTAGCGTATTGGCTAAATTTTGGATTGTAGGGCTGACACCATTTTGCGTAGATAATATCAAATCTGGAAAAACCCGATTTTTATCGTATAGCTCCATCATACATGATAGTGAAAATTCAGCTTCCTTGTTTAATGGAATAGTCCGTAAACTATTTGGGTATTTTGGAGGAGTCAAAATCATTTTAGTCTTTTTTTTGGAACCGGCCTCTCTGTTTTTAACCCTGCTAAGCGTATGTGTGATTTTAATGCCACGCCGTCCTAAAAAGGGCACGATAGAAGATTGACCTAATGCAAGCAATTCACCACCACGTAAACCTGTGTTTAAAAGGAATACAATGGCAGGACCATATCTATACAAATAGCGTTCATTTTTATTTGGACTGGGTTCCATTGCAATTTCTTTTATGATCTGCTCATGTTCTGGTGGGATGATTGAGATTTCCTTTGTTTCTACAGGAAGAACGGATTCTTCCGGCATTATCACCCGATTTAAAATATCAGAAAAGTTTTTTGGCAGTTCGCCGAGAGAAATTGCTGTTTTAATCATTGCAGACCAAAATAAGTAAATTTTCTTTAATGATGAATAACTCAGGATTTCCTTTTTAGCATTAATCGTTGCTGTAATATCATCAGCAGTCAGATTAGAAAATGTTTTGCTAAAAGCATCCGTATCTTTTAAATGATTTTCGTATGTTTTTTCTAATCGATCCAGGCTGGTTTGTTTGAATTTGCCAGCTTCAACCATGAGACTTTTGCGGAATAAGTATTTGTTCGCATAGTCCTGTACTTTGATGTTTGAAGTAATTGCGTCTTGTATTGCGACTTTTATCTTCCAGTCATCTAATAATGCTTTCGCTTCTCCTTTGGTAGGAGCATTAAACTCCTTGTCCGGTAGCCCTTTTTTTCTATATCGGGCAGTCCAACCTCCTCTCTTATTTGGAAATAGTGATCCATCCCCTTTGGATCTTCTTTTTTGTTGTGTACCTTTCGTTGTTCTCGCCATGAATAGTTCCCTTTCTTTAATGAGATATTCATGCCAAATCAGGTATAAGGTCTATTTTAATATAGCCAAGCCTGATTGACAATAACTTTCTAAAGGGCCTAAAAGAATATTTGCTTTCCTATGTTTTTCTTGAGAAACTCCTGAATAGAAGCTGGTGAAGTAAAATATTGCCGCCCAACTTTTGTAACGGGAAGAATTCCACTGTCAAGAAGTTCCCTGGTTTTTGTTTTTCCAATGCCGAGCATGGATGCTATCTCCTGAACGGAGTATGCTTTAAAGAGATTGTCTGTTTCACTCAATATAATCACCTCTATAAATTAGATTAATGAAAGAGTAGACATATCAGGAAACCGTTTCCTATGCCATGTTTCATGCACGTATGAGGTGTTACTATGTAATCATCAAGCTGCAGGCGTGCATTTATGCGACACTATCTGCAGCACCTATATACATTTCCTGATAAGGTATAAAATTATCAAGGTACAATAGCGTAAGACTTGGTTTTGTCTTAACAATTTCATTAAGTAATTAACTGAGATTTTTTCAGATTGAACAGATTATGTACTTTTTATAAAAAATTTTTCTATAAACTTGAAAAAAGAGAGGTGGGATACGTGATATTTCAATATTTTAATTGAAGTCATATATGTAAAGCAGAGTATTTAAGAACATACAATATATTGTGCATGAAGATTGACATATACTATATCATGTGCTACTATACTGCTATAGTTAATTTTATGCGCACCCATAGGGGGAGTTTTGGATTTGTATAAATCCGAAGACTCAAGGAGAGCAGTAAGGCTGCTTATTCCGCATAAGTTGTTTATGATTGTATAAAGTGTCACTATCTGTCCTTATGGGGCAATAGCGGCACTTTTGTTTTTTCGGTAATATTATCAGGGATATGAGAATGGATAGCGAAGGAATACTTCACTTTTCATTCTTTTTTTATGTCCTAATGAAAGGCAGGATTGCCACAATCAGCTTTGGCTGTTTATGGATAAATAAATTTAAGAAAGGTGGTACACACATGAAAGAAACAAAGATTTATGCAGATGAGTTTTGCACTACATTTGCAAGTACAACGGAGATGCTGGAATTTCTGGCTGAGAGGGCAAAGCAGTCCAAGTGGATTCGTAAGCCTACCAGGATGCTAAAACTGGTTCCATTGGAAAAGGAGGCAGAAACCATTGAAGAAGCCTGTGAAAAAGAACTGGAAGGAATAGTAGAGGATACAGAAAAGAATACCCAGTTGGTATTAAAAGTGAACAAGGATTTTTATCCGGTTCGTGACTGTGCTATCCATACAATTCTGAAAAGAGCCGGCATTAATGGAACAGGATTAAAGAAACTGGAGAAAGCTACTTATGCAAAGGTAGTAAACTACTGTCTTCAGGTAGCGAAAGGAGATGCCTTAATCAAGGTGGCAGATGGAAAAGTATCTGCAGTACATGGCGGTGATGATCACGATTACTGTGTACTGGATATGCAGACAATCTTCAATATGACAAGTGATTATCTGAAAGCACATTTTAAGGGAAGTACGTATCTGGAGGGATCTGGAAGTTTTGACCATTCCATCGTGTCTGCTATGTGGACTTTAGGAGGAAATCAGGAACTTTTGGATACTTATCACCAGGCTTTGGAGGATCATGGAATTGAGGATAAGAGCCTTGCTCCTGCACTGCGCCTGACTACTTCTGATGTAGCAGTAAGTGGTGTGAATCTGTATCCCATGATGCTCTCACAAACCAGTAATCGTGTCATTAGCCTGGGCAGTCCTATCAAACTGTCACATGATAGAGGGGCAACCTTACAGGATTTCCGGAATAATCTGGACAAAATTTTTTCCCGTTATCAGGAAGCAGTTAAAGGAATTGTTGGTTTGATGGATATAGATATCCAAAACCCTGTAAACTGTCTGCATCTGATTATGAAGGAACTCAAAATCAATCAGAAAATCCGAAACGAAGTAGTAGAGCTTTTTGTGGGACAATATGGGGAAGAACCATGCACAGCTCATGATCTTTATTTTGCCATGCACGAAGCTGCATTCTTTGCTGCTTGTGAAGGATTTTCTGCACCACGGATTTTAAAATTGGAAGAAGATATTGCAAAAACACTGGCCTTTGACTGGAAAGGGTTTGATGTATATGGAACGATTAAATTATAAGGAGGAAATGAGATGAATACAGCATTAAATTATCAGCCGGAAGTTCTTGTAGATACAGCAGATTTGAGCCGGGAAGATTGGTTGGATTACCGGCGTCTTGGTATTGGCGGAAGCGATGCAGCGGCAATCATGGGTTTATCCCCATTTGCGACAATCAGGGATTTGTATTTCGATAAAATTGGTGTTACGCCAGTAATCGAAGAAGAGGAAGAAAACTGGGTAGCGAAAGAAGTGGGACACCGCCTGGAAGATTTGGTTGCCATGATTTTTGCCAAGAAGACTGGACTTGAAGTTTTCCCTGTACGAAAAATGTTCCGGCATCCGCTATATCCGTTTATGTTAGCGGATGTGGATTACTTTATCCGTTTTCCAGATGGCAGCATTGGGATTTTGGAATGTAAAACCTGTAATTACAATGCAAAAGACAAATGGGCAGATGATGGGATTCCTGAAAACTATGTTTTGCAGGTTCGTCATTATCTTGCAGTCATGAATATGAATAAGGCATATATTGCTTGCCTTTATGGAAACAATGAAAATGAATTTATTTATCGGTGTCTGGAACGGGATAGAATGGAGGAAGAAGAACTCATTGACCAGGAGAAATACTTCTGGGAAGAATATGTGGAGAAGAAAATAGAACCACCGTATTCCGGAAAGCCAGATCTCATTTTGGCTAGTATCCGGAAATATAATGGTTACGCAGACAAATCAATTCCTGAAATCAGCATATCTAGCTTGGAATCACGCAGTCTTGAAAAATATCTCAAATTATCTGAAGAAAAATCCCAATTGGAAAAAAGAAAAAAGGAGATTGAAGCGGAACAACGTGCATTGAGCGTACCGTTTGTCGAGCTTCTTGGACAAGGGTGTAAGGCAGTGATCGAGGATGGGAGTTTCCGTTACCGGATTACTTATAATCCTACGATACGCACCCAGATTGGAAAAGAAAATATGGAGAAACTGAAAAATCAGCATCCGGATATCTACGAAGAATACACAAGCACTACAGAAAGCAGGATTTTCCGGATTAAAAAGGAGGTTGCATAATGTTACAAGGAAAAAAGGCATATATCTGTTCTCCGCTGTCTGCCCCGAATCCAGAGGGAGTGCAGCATAATATGGAATTGGCAAAATACTATCTCATGCAAATGAAAAGGCTGTATCATTGCCGTACTTTTGCTTCACATGCTCATCTTCCGTTAATGTTGGATGACCGTATCCCAGAAGAGCGTGAGACTGCAATGCAGATTGGAGCTTTGATGCTGGATTTATGTGAAGTATTAATTATTTGTGGCTCCTGCATTAGCGAAGGAATGAGAAGAGAGATTCAGACAGCATTCGAGAAAGGAAAGGACGTTTATTGGTATGATTCCAAGATGAAACCAGGCGAATTGATGAAAGTAGAGAACTGGAGGAGTATAGACGATGAGGTGCAAATATATACGTAAGATTTTTCAAAATGAGGAAAACGGATATACGGTTGCATTATTTTCCACGCTGGATCATGAGGTTCCTCTTTCTGCCAGAGATAAATTTTGGGCAGACAAAAAAATCATTGCGTTTACTGCAAAAGGATATGACCTGCCTCTTACGGATGAAATCGAAATAGAAATGGAAGGCGAGTGGGAGACAAATTCCCATGGAACACAATACAAGGTAGAAACTTTTTTGGAAGTTGTACCTAGAACAAGGGAAGGTATCTTAGGATACCTTTCTTGTGGTTCTTTAAAAGGAATTGGTCCCAAAACGGCAGAACGGATTGTCAATCGTTTTGGTCTGGATACCTTGGAGGTAATGGAAAAGTATCCACAGGAATTATTAAAGATTCAGGGGATATCTCAGAAAAAACTGGACCGTATTGTGGATTCTTTTGGAAAAAACAAAGTATTCCGGGAATTGATGACTTTTTTATCACCGTTTCATGTTACGCCTAAAAAAGCAAATATGATTCTTCAGAAGTTTCGGGATCAATCCGTAGAAATCATTCGGAAGCAGCCTTATATACTCTGCTCAGTCAAAGGGTTTGGTTTTCTCACTGTGGATGCCATTGCAAGGCAGTGCTGTGCTGCAACAAATGATCCTATGCGTATTTCCGGATGCGTCAGCTATGTGCTGCGGGAAGCCATGAAGCAGAACGGACATTTATATCTGGAGCAGGAAATTCTGGTAAAAGATGCATTGAAGGTTCTGAATAAAGAACCGGATCTTCAGCCGGTGACGGAAACAGAGATTTTAAAAGTGTTATATCGTCTGGTCATGCAGGACAGTATCGTGGTAGAAGAGAATAGGGTTTACATTACCCAACAGCATCAGGAAGAAGAGGATACAGCCTCTATGATTGCAAGAAAATTGCATGAGCGAATTCCAGTTCTTACGATTGAAAAGGAACTGGAGGAAGCGCAGGAGGATTTAAACATAACATTATCCGAACAGCAGAAAGAAGCAGTACGTATGGTTTTTGCAAACCCGATCAGCATTATTACTGGAGGACCTGGAACCGGAAAAACAACGGTTTTGAAGATCATCTTGTATATCTATCAGAAAAAATGCGGGAATGAAGTAAAACTGATGGCACCGACTGGACGTGCCGCAAGGCGAATGGCAGAGAGTACCGGAAGTGGAGATGCAACTACGATGCACATGGCACTGGGGCTTTTTGGTGATGGTGATTATGAAGCACTTATAGATGAATTGTCCGCAGATTTTATTAATGTGGATGAGGTATCTATGGTAGATATGCACCTTGCCTATGAATTTTTTTACAAGGTAAAAGCAGGAGCCAGAGTGCTTTTGGTAGGAGATGTCCACCAGCTTCCTTCTGTAGGAGCAGGAGATGTGTTCCGGCAGCTTATCTTGTGCGGGAAAATACCGGTTACTGTTTTAAATCTGGTATATCGCCAGGGGAAGGACAGCAACATCCCCATAAATGCTCAACTTATCAATGAAGGAAAGACAAACCTGCAATGGGGGGATGATTTCCAGATGGTCGAATGTTCAGGAGCAGATGCGGCGGCACAAATTGTTAAAAATATCTATCTCAAGGAAATTCAGATGTATGGTATGGAGCAAGTACAGATACTCTCTCCATATAAAGTGAGAAGTGCAGCCGGTGTCTTGGAACTGAACCGCAGTCTGCAGGACGAGGTAAATCCCCCTGTATCCGGAAAAAGGGAGCTTCATCTTGGCAGTGAGATATTTCGGGAAGGTGACAGAATCCTTCAAAACAAGAATACAGAATTTGCCAGTAACGGAGATTTGGGTATATTGGTACAGATTGCTGAAGATGAGGACAATAACCCTCTGGTTCACATCGTATTTACAGATGGCCGCAGGGTGAAGTATGAGGCAGAGCAGGTGGAAATGATTGAACATGCAAACGCCATAACCATACACAAAAGCCAAGGAAGCGAGTGCCAGGTGGTCATCATTCCGTGGTTAAAAGCTTTTTATCCCATGCTGAAGCGGAACATCTTTTATACGGGAATCACCAGGGCAAAACAGCGTGTTTATATTGTTGGGGAATGGAAAGCCGTTTGTCAGGCAATCCACACAGATGATACGGGAACCAGAAAGACGATGCTGGCAGTAAAAATACAACAGTATTGTGAACGGTATCAGAGACAGGAAAACAGACGGATCCCTGCAACAATTTGCAACCGGGCTGTGTAAAAAAATAGCAAAATAGTTCAATGTTGAGAATTGGCAGGTTATTACTTTATGAAGGGATGTCCTGCCGGTTCCAAAGAAAGGAGCAGGCAATGAGCGAATTATTATATAACAAGTCAAAAGCAGTAGAAGAACTGAATAAAGTGGAAGGATTTTATCCTCTGGAACTTGCCAGAGTTATTTCTAATGAAGGGCAGGAGGAACAACGGTATCTGGATGTGAAATATCGGAAGCTGTGGTTCCGTCTGGTAAATCCCACAGGCAAGATTATCAGCCGGATTGTTCACTTTACCGAAAATATGGCAGTCGTAGAAGCCAGAATTTATCTGGATAAGTGTGATCAGGAAGATAATTATATTGCAAATTCCTTTTCACAGAAGTTTCGTACAGCAGATACACAGTTTGGGGATAAATTTCTTGAAATGGCAGAAACAGCGGCAATTGGGCGAGCTTTGGCAGATGCGGGGTATGGCCTGCAATTTGCTGATGTAGGGGAAGGAAATGATCCAATGCAGGTAGATGCAGGAATTCCTGTAAATCAGGGAACACAGATGCAGACTGCGATGCCAGCACAAACCCCTGCACCAGGAATGCAGCAGACTCCCAATCAGTCAGCAGGAACCATGCCATCATTTCCGCCTCAAGCAACTCCGGGGCAGCAGATGATGGAACAGTTTTATCAAGAAGCACAAGCCAATGGAAATACGATTGGCGGGGTAACGGGTACAGGACAGATGACAAATCCGGTAATGAGTCCGGCAACTGGATCTGTACCAGTTATGCAGCAGATGCCTTCTAAGCCGCAATTTCTGGATCCCAATATGCCAGTGGAAGAACTGGTGAAATGGATGAGTTATGAGCAGGCAATACAAGTAGCCGTAACAGGACAGGGAAAATTTAGTGGAAAAACCATGGGACAGGTTGCAATAGAAAGTCCTTCCAGCTTGCAATGGTTCGCAGAACAGTATCATGGACAGAACCATTTCATACCGGCGGCAGCCAGAGTAATTCTTGCAAAGGCATAGCAAATAGCCGGCTTAACATTCTTTCCACAGCCAATAAAGGCTGTGGAAGAAAGGAGGAACCATAGAGTGTATGATATGTCAGGCTTTAGCTACGATATCACAGATGTCGTGCATTTACTGCAGCTTAGAGTACGGCATAAAAATTCTTCGTCAATGGATGTGAATTGTCCATTTTGTGGAGAAACAAAAGGGAAAATGAATGTTAATCTTCAGAAAAATGTGTTCCGTTGTAATCGGTGTGATGCTTCCGGTGGAATGCTAGAATTATACGGAAGACTGCATGGTGTTTCCAGTGCAGAGGCAAACCGACAAATCCGGGAAGCTCTGGGAAAGGGGGAATACCGGACGGATTATCAGGTAGTTCATAAAGAAGAGCCTGTAGAAATTTTCAATGCCGAGTTAGCGGATGCAGATGTCATTGACCGAACATATCAAGAAATGTTGTCGTTATTGACCTTAAATGATAAACATCAGGAAGATCTTAAAAAAAGAGGGCTGACGAAAGAACAGATCGAGATACAGAGGTATCGTAGTGTACCGTTGTTTGGAATTAAAAACATGGTACAAAAACTGTTGGAATCCGGACAGACAGTAAAAGGTGTGCCAGGATTTTATGAAGATCAAGATGGGAAATGGACAATTAATTTTACTTCTAAAAATTCTGGGATTTTGATACCGATTCGATCCATGGAAGGAAAAATACAAGGATTTCAGATACGGTTGGATCAGGTAATGGAGGGACGGAAGTATATCTGGCTTTCCAGTGTGAAATTCCAAAATGGAGTATCATCAGGGAGTCCGGTACATGTCATAGGAAGTCTGGACGCAGAACAGATCTATTTAACAGAAGGTGCATTAAAAGGTACGATAGCCCACTATTTATCTGGAGATACGTTCATTTGCGTTGCAGGTGTCAATCAGTACAGAAATTTAAAGCCAGTTTTGGAAACACTGAAAAGCAGGCATCTGCAGCACCTATATGAAGCTTATGATATGGATAAAAAAATGAAGGTATATTGTGATGGGGATTCTGAGAAATGTGATGCCTGTCAACGTAAACCAGCCACTTTTTATTGTCCGCATAAGATGCAGAAACGGCAGATTCTACAGAACGCTTGTAGAAAGGTGTATGAAATCTGTAGTGGATTGTCTATTTCCATGAGCCGTATGGTTTGGGACATGGATTCTTATGGTGAGTGGAATGGGCAGATCAAAGGAATTGATGATTATTACTATGTATTGAAAAATACGGGGTAAATATGGACCGGGCAAGTTGTCCGGTCTTATGGAAGAGGAGGATTCGATGAAACGAAAGAAAATTTACGGTATATTTATGCTTGTAGCCATTGCTGTTTTTTTATTTGCAGGAGGAAGGATATTGCAAATTTATTTGAATTATCAGGAAAGTCAAAAAGTCTATAAGCAGATGGAAGGGTTTACACAAAAGATAGAGGATCAAGACCTGTCACCAGAAGCGGTTCCAGGGGAAACAACAGGGGAGGTCGTAGAACAGGGATTCCTACAGGTGGATTTTAACAAGCTGGAAGAAATCAATCCAGATGTCATTGCATGGATTGAGATTCCTGGTTTGGAAATTAGTTATCCGGTAGTCCAGGGGAGGGATAATGACTATTATCTGCATCACCTGATTACGGGAGAAAATCATAAAAGTGGCAGTATTTTTATGGACTTTCACAACCAGGAGAATTTATCAGACAGAAATTCCATTATCTATGGGCATAATATGAAGGATGGGAGCATGTTTGGAACCCTGGATCAGTATCAGTCACAGGCACTTTATCGAAACTATCCCTGTTTTTATATGTATGTGCCAGGATATATTTATGAGTATCAGATTTTTTCCTGTTATGCAGCACCGACGGATCATCCAGCATATACTTATGATTTTCCTACTTCTGAGGACTATGAAGTTTTTCTGGAAACACTACAAAGAAGTGCTGAGTATAACACAGGGATGACAGTTACCGAGGAGGATCAGGTAGTGACCTTATCAACTTGTGTAAATACCCGAAAGGATTATCGCTATTTAGTACATGGAAAACTGAAACAGAAAATAAAAATGGAGGAATAACAGATGTTAGATTTTGAATATGCAAAGGCATTGGCAGAGGTTGTGCTGGATACAACTTGCAGCGAAAAAGAAAGAGAAGTACGGCTGGAGTGTTCAACCCAAATATTTGGCAGAGCAAATGCTTATTTAAAGAAAGGCTTCTTACCCGATGTGGTAGAGGCTTTTTTTGTGCGAAAAATGAAAGGTTTGCCACTGGTATCGACAAAGCAGGATATGCAGGATTTTTTGAAAGTCAGTACACCCCATTATTTTGGCGGGAAATTTACAGTTAGTAATATTCCGTATTATTCAGAGGAAGAAGAACTGCTACTTTGGTCAGAAACATCACTTCGTGGTCCATTGATTACAGCCGGATACGAACGCTATATGGAACTGTTTAAAAAGATTTTGCCTCAAAAGGCAGAACAGATTAATTTTTTATAAAGAGAAATAATTCGAATGAGGACTGGAAATATATGGTGGTTTAAAGATAAATGTTAAAAATTATTATATAGGAAGAAAGCATCTGTCTGTAGCAAAATGCTGCAGACAGGATATTTTTTTGAAAAAAAGTTGCTTTGTACGGAAGCTCTGCGTACAAGAGAAGTATAAAGAAAAAAAGGAGAGATGATTTTATGATAAAAAAAGTTCGGATTGCGGTAGACCATGGCAATAGAAATATGAAAACCTGTTCCCAGGTATTTACGACAGGGCTTACCATTCAGGATAAAAAGCCTGCCAGAGGGGAAAAGTTCCTGTTCTATGAGGGAAAGTATTATGTGCTGAGTGAAAATAGGATTCCTTATCAAAGAGATAAAACGCAGGATGATCGATTTTTTATCCTTACTCTATTTGCAATCGTAAAAGAGCTGGAGGAAAACCCTCAAATTCAGCCGGAGGATGTCATTCAGGTGGATCTTCCGATTGGGCTGCCACCCAAGCATTATGCAGAACTTTGTGAACGGTATGAAGCATATTTTAAAAGACAAGGGAAAATCCATGATATCAATTACTGTGGTAGGACATATCATATCACCATTGGAGAGGTAATGGCATTTCCACAGGACTATGCGGCTATGATGACTATGATTGAAAAGCTGCAGCAGATTCCCAAAGTAGTAGGAATTGATATAGGAGGATTTACTACAGACTATCTGCTGATGCGGAAAGGTAATCCGGATATGGAAGCCTGTGATTCTATGGAAAAAGGTGTGATTACCATGTATAACAAGATTATTTCCGGGATTAACAGTGAATATGATATTTTGTTAGAGGAAAGTGATATTGACAGTATCCTTCAGGGAAACACAGAGTTTTATGAAGAGGCTGTAGTCCGTATGACAGAAGGTATGGTGCAGGATTTTGTAAAGGATCTGCTGAACAGTATTCGAGAAAGAGGCATAGATACCAAAGCAGCATATACGGTATTTATTGGAGGCGGGGCAAAGCTATTGAGCCATTTTCTGGAACAATCGGACCGTCTGGGGAAATATACCTTTATTGAGGATATTTCTGCCAATGCCAAAGGATATGACAGACTGTTTCAGATTATGTAGAGGAGTGTGATAAATGTGGAGAAAAAGAATCCCTATAAATTCACACTTGGATTTGATAAAACAAAGCCTTCACATGTGAGGGCAACAGAAATCCTAAACTCTGTAAAGGATAAGGCAGATTTAATCGCTTCAGCATTGGTATCTTACATAGATGATGTCCGACAAGAGGAAACCAAATATGCAATTTACGCTGTACATATTGTTATCTTGGAAGGAAGACAAACCAAAAGATGTCAGAACAGATAGCATACAAAGGGTTGGAAATTGCTTTTTTAAACGTAGAAAGGCATAGAGATCGAAGATTATGGGTGGATTTTGTGGGTGGAGAGGCACTCTTGAGTTTTCCATTTTTAAAGCAGTTGGTGGAATATATAGAGGGACAGGCTTTAAAAAGGAACATTTTAGTGACATATTCTATTACTACAAATGGAACTATTCTAAACGATGAGATTTTAGCATGGCTGATTAGATATAAAATTCATTTAAAGGTAAGTATTGATGGGGCTGAGGAAACCCATAATAGAAATCGGAAGTGGGTTGATGGGGGTGGAAGTTATGCGAATATTATTGACAACTGTATGTATTTCAAAGAATATGAGAATCAGACAAAGCAGTATATCCAAGCAGCACATGTTGTTACACAGAATAATTATGGGGAAACTTTTCACTCCGTTTGTCATTTAGTTGAAAATCTAAATTTTAAAATAGTGGACTCTTCCATTGATGTTGTGCATAGATGGACAACTGATCAATTGGATGTTTTGGCAGATGAATGGGAAAAAGTATTATGTTATTATATAAAAAGACAAAAAGTAGGGAAAGCATTTCTTTGGGGACTGGTTTTAGATTTGAAGAAATACGGAGAGAATAACGGGAAATCAGGATTTTGCGGTGTGGGACTCATTCAAATATATGTGAAGGTGGATGGAAGAATCTTTGGTTGTGCAGCAAATTTAGAATCTAGTGGGTGCATTGGCGATGTTGAAAATGGATTGTCTATGGATTGCATCAAAAGGTTGAGGAAATTAGAGGAAGAAGGTACAATGTGTTCAAAATGTAATCTCTATAGGGAGTGTCAAAGCAAAAACTGTATTATGAATAGTTTGGCATATAGTGGATCAATAGGTGGACATAATCCTGATATGTGCTATTTTGAACAGAAAAAGAAAAGTCTTTGGGAGGCGTATGCTAAAGAGTTGTAATTTTAAAAAATAAAACTTGAAATATTGGTAAAAATACGTTATTTTTATTATAAATACTAACATCTAAAGTGATATGCGGTGAGTGTTTTATTCTATTGGTGTGGTGGTGGAAATGAATATAATCAGGAGAAAGAGAAAGGAACTGGGGATTTCTCAGAAGGAGTTAAGTGAAAAACTAGGTACAAGTCAACAGACAATCAGCAGAATCGAAAAGGCAGATATTGAAAATATTCCCTGTAGTTTACTGGTGAAACTGGCAAGCATATTTAACACTCCCATAGATATTTTAGTACATGGAGATAATAGTGATTTGTGTAAGAGTCAAATTGAAGAATTATGGGATGTTTTTCAGAAGTTAGACGAGATAAACAAAGCTACTTTATTATTGATGGGAAGAAGACTAAATGAAGCACAGATGGAAAATATGCTGAAGAAGCAGATAGGTGATATAAGTGATAAAAATAGCGATATGTGATGATGAAAAATATTTTGTAGATACAGTTGAAAAAATGCTGAAAATTTATGCGGAGAAGAACGGTAAGGATTTTGTAATAAAAAAATATACAAAGCCATTGCAGTTAATGGAATCTTTAAAAGAAGAATTCCAAATTTTCTTTTTGGATATAGAGATGCCTGCGATGGATGGTATGGAACTGGTAGATATCATCCGCAGACATGATGAAAAATCAATTATCCTTTTTGTGTCATCCCACAATGAATTTTTGGGGGTAGGATATAAATATGATGTGCAGAATTTTATCACAAAACCGATTACACAGGTACAGATCAATTGTGAAATGAACAGAGCGTTAAGAAAACTGGATTCATACGAACAAAAATACATAGCAGTAAAAAATGAGAAAGGATACTTTAAATTATTTCTTTCGGATATAGAATACATTGAAACGGTAAAACGAAAAGTGTTATTTCATTTAAGAAACGGGAATCAGGAAGATGGATATTTTAAAATGAGAGATTTGGAAGAACGTTTGGAAAAATACTATTTTGTACGCTGTCATAATGGTATCATTGTAAATGTTGACTGTATTGAATCATTACATGATCTTACCGTCACGCTTTATTCCGGAGATAAGATTTATATTACACGATCCAGAAAACAAAACCTAATGAAAAAAATGGCAGAACGGGGAGGAAGTGTGTAGTGTGTATGGACAGAGTATTATAAAGAATATTTTTTCAATAATTAATATTTTGTTGATTACATATTTGTTAATTGATAGAAAAAACAGTCAAAGTTACAGAAAGAAAAATTGGTATTCCTATGTTTTGTGTATTGGAAGTATATTTTTGGTGCGAGTAATGGAAAATGGAGTATCCATACATATTGCTTATAATTATATTACCATAGTGATAATTGCTATATTTATAGGACATTTTTTATTTCAGCGTAATATGAAGTATTGTATTTTGATAGGTTGCATTTACTTATCCATTTCGTTATTAGGGCAATTATTAAGCTGCATTTTCCTTTATCCATATAGTGGAGATAGGATATTAGCTGAATTGCCAGGAATCTACCAAGTGGGTATGATGGTAATTGCGGAAGGTGTTATTATTGCCGGAAGTTTGGCATTAAAAAGAATTATAGAAAGAATTCCACCGTTCCTATCAAGCATTAATGTGATTACAATTCTTATCCCGCTATTTCTTAACATTATAGTTATGGCGGTATGTACCGATAACCTATATAACGATAAAGAGGTAATTATCGGTAATGTATGGTCGGTTATTACGATATTAATATTACCTATCGTTATGCTTTTAGGAACTGTCTGTAATATAGTAATTTTGGAGAACTACTTAAATGTAAAAAAAATCGAGAATGAAAAGAAACTTCAAATAAGCGAGATGAGTCTACAGTATGATTATTATATGAGGCAATCGAAAGATATGGAAAATATCCGTAGACTTTCTCATGATATAAAAAACCATTTGGAAGCCTTGAAAGAAGATGTAGAGCCAGATCAAAAAATAGAGTACATTAATGGTATTGAGCGTAAGCTAAATAAGTATCAAAGCTACTATAAATCAGGGAATACATTTATTGATAATCTACTTCATACGAAACGATTAGAGGCCATCGAAAAGGGAATTGAATTTAAGGCGTTTGTCGATTTTACAGAGTTTAAGCAGGTAAGGAACGAGGATTTATGCGTCATAATTTCTAATACAATAGATAATGCATTAAGAGAATGCCGGTTAATGAAAGAAGAAAATCCTACGGTAGAGTGTTTGGTACAACTAAAGGCTAAAAAAGTAAAAGGTTTCTTGTCAATTTTATGCGAAAATAGCCTAAGAGAATCACAAGTATGTTATTTGCGAGACAATACAACAATGGAAACATCAAAAGAAGATAAGAAAAATCACGGTTTTGGTGTTAAAAATATTAAAAGTGTCGTGAAGGATTATGGGGGAGAAGTATCATTTAATGTTTTAGATGATATGTTTTCTGTTTCTGTGATTATTCCGATAGAAATATAGTGGAAAAGATGGTGCTTATGGAAAATAAGTGCCATTTTTTTAGTCCAGATAAGGCATAAAAAATACAAACTAAACAAATTTTATGTTTTTTCTTGAAGTAGGATATAAAATAAAGAAAAAAAGAAGAGGAGGCATGAGTATGCGAAAAAAAATGAAACTATTTATTGCCATGGTATCAGTGGGGGTCTTATTGGGAACTATACCAGTTATGGCAGCAGAACAGCCGGAACTTCGTAAGCGATGAATAATCACCCGGTCACGACTTCCTGGGAACCTTAAATATTCAG
>OLOZ01001452.1_pt1 | contig 16163 bp, 17 predicted proteins | sample 1673021 | NCBI WGS metagenome assembly OLOZ01 (sample SAMEA3136747, study PRJEB25190) | human gut metagenome | biome: human gut; feature: human-associated habitat; material: faeces | place: Austria | collected 2013
CCCGCCGCTACCGAAAGCCACACGCTTGAATCGAACAAATAAGAAAATACAAAAGAAAATACAATAAATCCTGTAAATGCCGCTGTCATTTCCGCCATCAATCTATTGTTACCTGTGATACCTGAATTTTCTGCTTTCCAACACCTAAGCAACCACCATGCAGCTGCAGTCATTATTATAAGTGCCGCAAACCACCCTGCTATGACAATCCATGAAACATCCTCCGGAACATCTGTAGAAAGCGGCCTCATAAACTGAGAATGTGACGCAAGATCGTTTTTAAAAAACAATATAGGATTGAGAAACGAAAACTTTTCAAGCAGAGATTCTCTTATCTGTTCTGCCCCTGAATAAGTCGTCACTCCCCATGCATTACCCCAGTAAAGTTTTTTCATCAACATATTAAAGCCGAGACAGAGAACTGTAGGAGCCGACATCCCACATATCCAGTAAACCATCAACTCCATTAGGCTACCGGATATAAAACACATAATCACTGAAACGACACAACTGACAGAAGCCATAAGAAACAAACCCGCCCATAAAAATAAAGCATTTCTTATCAGCGCCTGATACATCCCCAAAGCGCTTACATTTAAGATTACAGACAGCAACATGGGTACAGCTGTCATAACTGCAAGCATTGAGAAAGCAACAGACATACGGTTGATGAATATTTGTGTACGAGTCATTCCCATTGAAAAGAAAATAGTTGTTTCTTTCTTATCCTGGACAAAACGAAATATACAGCTTCCAGTCATAAGTCCCATTATCACAGACACCGCCATAACAGCAGTGAAAATGTTTTCATTTATAAGTCTGAATTTCAACTGATCATGTGTTACTTCTATGTCAAATATAGAATCCCCCGGAAGTCCTGCTGTAAAAAAGGGAATCAATACCATGAAAACAGCCGTGCCCACAAGAAATATCCAGCCATTCTTTCCCAAAATAAACCCAATATCATGTCGTATTATATTCTTCTTTTCATTTGAAAATTTCTTTCCAATCAGCGTCACGTTCTTTCCTCTCTTTTAAGAAAAATTCCTCAAGCTGTATCGGCCGTATCTGTATATTTTCGGCTCCCACCTGTGAAAGGCTACGACAGGCTTCTTCCTCTGAGCCGTTGATTATACAATAATAACGATTTTTCCGATATTCCTCGTTAACACATTTTTTGATTTCCAAAAGCTCGTGTCTCACAGAAAGCAAACCGCTCATATCCTCTTTATAAATAAACTCGCAAGCTTGATAGTTTTCTCTCATATACTTCGTGGAACCATCAAATGCAAGTTTTCCATCACAAAGCATACCTATATGATCAGCCAAATCCTCCAGTTCTTTTAGATTGTGAGAAGATACAAGCATGGAAGCTTCCTCAATCTCAACATAATATCTGAACATTTCACATATCTGTCTTCGCATAGAATAATCAAGACCATCAAAAGCTTCATCGAGAAACAAGTACTCCGGTCTTGTCGAAAATGCAAGAATTAAACTGGCCTGTCTCTGCATTCCTTTTGAAAATCTGCTAATTTTCATAACCGGATCTACTCCGAACCATTCTACGAGTCCTTTAAAGGTTTCATCACTCCATTTGGGGTAATATCCGGAATAAAACTTTCTCATTTTATTCAGAGAAAACTGATGAAAAAATGCCGCTTCTTCTGTCATAAAAAAACATTTCTGTTTCATCTGAGGATTCTCATACACAGATCTGCCATTTATCCTTGCTGTCCCTGAATCCGCTCTGTATATGCCACTAAGAATCTTAAGCAGAGTAGTTTTTCCCACGCCGTTATATCCTATCAGTCCATAGATTTCTCCTTTTTTCACCTTGAGACTGACATCCGACAAAACTGTAAAATCCCCGAAATTTTTAGTAATACATTCCGCCTCTATCATTTTTAATCAATGTCCTTTTTCCTTTTACGTTCCACGATAATTACTGCAGCAATCACTGCCGCGACAACAGCAACTACCGCACCTATTATCCACGCATATGAATTCTTACTTTCTTTAACTTCCTCTTTGCCTACATTCCATTTCTCTGTAGACAGAATATATCGCGACTGCTCTCCATACATAGCGTCAGAAGTAACATATCCGTTTTCCACGGAAAGGCCGGATTCCATCATTTTCACTCCGTCATCAGAAGCAAAAGAATAAAGATACAGTTTATCTGAATCCTTAAACCAATCAGACACTCTTATAAAGGTACTGGCCTTTCCTGGCAAAGCGTCCTCATCTCCCCGTTTCAAATAAACCGAATCTTCCTCAGATCCATACTTACAGCCTTCAAAAGCTTTGCGGCTGAAATCAAGATTCAGGTCCATATCTCTTGCTTCATTCAGATCTGTACCGAGGAATTCCCATGTGTACAATACTGTATCTGACTCATCTTTCTTTTGAAAATCCACGTACTCTTTTTTGCCCATTATTTTTTCAAGATACTCTTTTCCCATCTTGCCATCAGAGATCTGAACAAAATTTATGGTACCACGGTCGCTTTTTACAGTCTCACCATTTTCCCTGGCTTTAGTACTTTCATCATTCTTATTCTTCTTATCTTTCTTATCTACAGATTTAGCTGAAACTTTTCCCTGTGAGCCTCCCCCTGATGAGGAAGTCCCTGACGTAGCCGTTTCCGATCTTCCACTTACTGTCACATTAATGCTTGTGGATGTACTCGAAAACTGCCGCAGAGAAGCTCTCACTGTTATCGTGGCAGAGCCGGGAGATATTCCATTTATATACAATACTCCTCCGCTGTAAGATGCGGTTGCCACACTTGTATTGCTGGAAGATACGCTGGCAGTAGGATAATATGTCTGATAAACTGTTCCGGCACATTTGCATTCGCCATTTGCATCAAGGCAATCTTTTTCACCGCATATTTGCGGACACTCTGCCATACCGCATCCCGGAAGCTGTCTACTTGAAGACGGTGAGAATGAAATACTCACTGACGCCGAACTGCCCTGTGTAACTGACACGCTTCCCCTTCCTGCATAAACATTTACACTCCCTCTCTGAAAATACGCAAAAGAATCCGCACATGTCATAACGCCTGTTATCGCCATTACCAGAGCTAACAACAGGCATCTTTTTGCTGTTTTTTTCATCATCTTCTCTCCTCCGATACTTTTTAATGAACCAGTTCGCCATTAATCTTTTTATATGTATAAATCTCTATATCGAGTTTCGCATCTGAACCTTTTTTTTCGGCAGTCACACGGTTTTTCTCGCATGAAAAACTATATTTGCTGTCATAATTATTACTCAGTGTCTCCGTTATATTCTCTGCAATATCATCTTCATTTTCCACAAGAAATTCATGCCCATGTACTGCTGCATATCCATCCAGCATCTCCAGCGGTCTGGTTTCAGATACCGGGATTAATTCGCCGTTTTCTGTGAGGCCTATCCATGCAATACTTCGTATACTCCAAAAGGAATCTACTGATTTCACCACCTTACCATTCCCTGATTCTGCTGTTGACAATGTTACTCCCGATGGAATCATAGCTTCTGCACTGAAATTCCATACAGCATATTTTTTATCATCGCTTCGTATTTCAGAAACAGATTTATCTTCTTTGACCGGCTGAATCCTAAGTATTCCCTCTGTTATAGCTCTTACCGAAATCTTAAATCTTGCCGTATTGTTTTCATCCCCCTTCTCCAACGTGTATTCATCATCCCCAATACGACGGTCTGCTATAGTTATCCTCAAACTATCGCATTTATCATCCGTTACCGCTATCTGACGGTCAAATATGAGATCTACTGTTACATATTGACTTTCTTCCGTACCTTCACTGTAAGAATCTACATTTATATTTTCAAGGCGTGGAGAATACTCGGCATCCGTTTTAGCAGTACCACAGGATGTGAAAGTCAGACAGGCTGTACATAAGATACTCAATATAATTAAAATATTAAAAAATTTTTTTATCATATCCGCATACTCCTCCGTCTCTGAAAAGGTACCATACTTTAAAAATCAGAAGACAGGATCATATTCCGATCTCCTGATCAATAAATATCATCTTATTATTTTATAAATTTTTTTCGCACAAATATTGTTACTCCACCTGCTGCCGGCATCATAATGCCTGTCCATATCATAATATTCGAATTATCGCCTGTAGATGCTGCACTGTCATCAAAATATGCATATGACAATAACAACAGATAACAAAAAATACAATTTGGCTTTACACGACATTCTCTTATAAAACATACTTAACTTCCTCATTCTCAACTCAACTTGTACAAGAGACGGACAAGGAATATGTTTCTACCCATAACAATGTTACACTAATTTTTCTCATACAGTTGTTGCCCCGGCAATCAGCGCAAGTTTTTTTGTTGCTTCCCAAACTTTTTGAACAGAACAGCAAAATTATAAATAAATAAAACCAAATATATAATGTCAAAAATTATAAAACGGAGCATATGCTCTGACATATGCTCCGTCAATTGATATTTGCGCGTGTTCAATAAAGACACGCTGCTTTATCCATAGCGATCACTATCTGCATCCACAGCCACATCCGCAATTACAGCTTGCAGATGAAGGGCAGCATCTGTCAGATGTCCACGCAGTTCCTGTATTCGAATTCGAACATCCGCAGCCACATCCGCAGCCACAATCATAATCATCCTCACATCCGCAGCCGCAGCCACAGTCAGGGATTATAGACTCACATCCGCAGCCACAACCACAGTAATTAGGTCTAGTAAATTCACAATTTTCACATGTTATATTAAATGCCGGACGGCCGGCACACCAATTACAATTTGCCATAAAAAAAATCTCCTTTCATATGCATGATTTATAATATGAAAAGAGACTCCATTTCGTTACTTATTTATTATTATCTTCAGCCGAATCATTTGCATCATCGGCCTGTTTCGCCTTTTTAGCCATCTGTATAAATCTGTCTGACTGTATCTTATTGATATTAAATATAACTGTAGCTATTACAGCAACAATTATTCCCAACAGTATCAATAATGGCATTGCCTTCTCCTCCCTGCAAATCAAAATATATTTCTTAATATGTATTTTACAATAATATACATGAAATTAACAGCAATTTGTTAATGCAGAAAGTCAAAATCTCTATTTCAGTTCTTCGGTAGATTTAAATTCATATCCCATTTCCTCCCATTTTGTTAAAAGCTCATCCAGTATCTCACTATTTGTTTTGGATGTGCTGTGCAGCAAAACTATTGCTCCGGGATGAAGTCTTGGTATAAGTTTATCAAAAGCTTCTTCTTTAGTAGGCTGATCAGACTCATACCAATCTACGTACGCAAGGCTCCAAAATATAGTTTTATATCCCATTTCTTCAGCCATCTTAAGGTTAGATTCACTGTATTTTCCCTGAGGAGGACGGTAATACTTTTTCATTTTTTCTCCCGTGACTTCCTCATACTTTTCTTCAAGCTGATTAAGCTCTTTTTCGAATTGCTCTTTTGTAGATATTGCAGACATATCGGGATGTGTATATGTGTGATTGCCGACTAAATGTCCTTCTTTTACCATTCTTTTAACAAGATCCGGACTCGTTTCTATATAATTCCCCACCAGAAAAAAAGTAGCTTTTACATTATGTTTTTTCAATACGTCCAATATTTTTCCCGTATATCCATTCTCATATCCTGCATCAAAGGTGAGATAAAGAACTTTCTTATCTGTCTTTTCCGCATAAAAAGCATTATACTCAGCCAAATACTCAGCAGTAGCATTAGCTACCGGAGCTTCCCCTTCCTGCTGAAAACTCAGTCCCCAATTTCCGTCAGCAACAGTATTTACAGATTTCTCCTTTGCCACGTTTACACCGGCAAAAAGAGCCGCGGCGAATACCCCTGCCGCGGCTACAGTACCAAGCATTTTAAGAATACCTCTTTTTCTCACCATAATAATCATATAATATCACCACCTGAGATATTATATTTACAGTGTCTGAAAAAAATAACAACTAAAGAAATTATTCTATGGAAGTCACTTTATAATCCTTATCTTCCACGGCTTTCTTAAGCACATTATCAGACAACGGAGATGCCATATCAACGACAGCTGTTCCTTTCTCATGGCTTACCTGCGCACTCTTTACACCATCCAACTCTTCAAGAGTCTTTTTCACTGTCGCCTCGCAGTGCTGGCACATCATTCCTTCAATTCTAATAGTTTTTTCCATTGTTATTTCCTCCTCTTTTACTTGTTTATATTTATTTTTCCTCTTATGGTCATGTTTTGTATTGCGTATATTGAACAGATTTAATGTCAGTGCATTAGTTACGACACAGAAACTTGACAAACTCATAGCTGCTGCTGCAAACATAGGATTCAGCTGCCAGCCCAGAAGATGTATCCATACTCCTGCTGCTAAAGGAATGCCGATTACATTGTATATAAAGGCCCAAAATAGATTCTGATGTATATTCCTTAAAGTCAGTCTACTGAGTCTTATGGCTGTAGGCACATCCATAAGACTGCTGTTCATCAGTACCACGTCAGCTGCATCTATAGCCACATCTGTACCCGCACCTATAGCTATACCCATATTAGCTCTTGTGAGCGCAGGAGCATCATTAATCCCGTCTCCCACCATAGCTGTCTTTCCTTCTTCCTGAAGGCCGCGTATCGCTTCTTCTTTGCCTTCAGGAAGTACTCCGGCTATCACCTGATCCACTCCGGCCTGCTTTCCTATAGCTTTAGCCGTCTGCTCATTGTCGCCTGTTATCATCACGACTTTTATCCCCATATTCTGAAGCTGTTTTACAGCTTTATGACTGTCTTCTTTTATTACATCGGCAACAGCTATCATACCTAAAACATCACCGTCTTTTCCGAAAAACAACGGAGTCTTTCCTTCACGAGCAAGTCTGTCGGCTTTATTTCTCAAATCATCAGATACTCCCATGCTGCTCTGTGCAAAGCTGAGACTTCCGCCCACAATCAAAGCGCCATTCATTCGGGCAGACAGTCCGTTTCCGGGCATAATCTTAAACTCCGATACCTCTTCTGCCTTTACACCCTTTTCCTCTGCCATCTCAACCACCGCTTTAGCAAGAGGATGTTCACTCTTTATCTCAAGCGAATAAGCATAATGCAAAAGACTTTCTTCCGTTACAGACGAAGATACTACTATATCAGTAACCCTCGGTTCACCCTTTGTAATGGTCCCCGTCTTATCCAAAGCTACTATCTGCATTTTTCCCGTTTCTTCAAGGGAAACTGCAGTTTTAAAAAGAATACCGTTTTTAGCCCCTATTCCGTTTCCTACCATTATAGCTACCGGTGTAGCAAGTCCTAATGCACACGGACAACTTATCACCAACACAGATATACCTCTGGCTAAAGCAAAACCTATAGTCTGCCCTGCTATAAGCCAGCCTATTACAGTAACCGCAGCAATAGCTATGACAGCCGGAACAAATACTCCTGAAACTTTATCTGCTACTTTAGCTATAGGCGCTTTCGTAGCAGCTGCTTCACTTACCATTTTTATTATCTGTGACAGAGTCGTATCTTCTCCAACTCTCGTAGCCTCACATTTGAGAAAGCCTGACTGATTTATAGTAGCAGCTGAAACTGTATCCTCCGGCCCTTTATCTACAGGAATACTCTCCCCTGTAAGAGCCGACTCATTTACTGCACTGATACCGTCCTTTACAACTCCGTCCACAGGAATATTCTCTCCGGGACGAACCACAAATATATCGCCCTTCTTTACCTGCTGCACGGGTACCTGCATTTCTATTCCATCTTTAAGAATAACCGCACTTTTTGGCGCCAATTTCATGAGACCTTTCAAAGCATCAGTCGTCTTCCCCTTTGACCTTGCTTCCAACATCTTTCCCACTGTTATTAGAGCTAAAATCATGGCTGCTGACTCAAAGTAAAATTCATGCATATATTTCATTACTGAATCCATATCCGCATCTATCTGAGCGCCGGTCATAGCAAACAGCGCATATGTGCTATACACAAAGGCTGCCCCCGATCCTAAAGCCACGAGAGTGTCCATATTTGGAGATCTGTGCCATAAACTTTTAAATCCGCTTATAAAAAACTTCTGATTTATAACCATGATAACTGCAGACAATATGAGTTGCAAAATACCCATAGCCTCATGATTTCCTTCCAGAAATCCTGGCAGAGGCCATCCCCACATCATGGCTCCCATGGAAAAGTACATGAGTACAGCCAGTACTGATACTGATGCTATAAGCCTTTTCTTAAGAGCCGGCGTTTCCGTATCTTTGAGCATATTATTTTCATATGAATCTGCTGTCGCATCATTTATAGCGTCAGAAGATCCTTTCTCCGCAGCTTCATATCCTGCCCTCTCAACTGCCGATATTATTTCATCGGGAGAAGCCGTGCCTTCTACACCCATAGAATTAGTCAAAAGACTTACAGAACAGCTCTCGACGCCCGGAACTTTGCTCACCGCCTTTTCAACTCTGCTGCTGCAGGCAGCGCAGCTCATCCCTGTAACATTATATTGTTTCAATATGATCTCCTCCTCATTTCATCAACTTCTGCAAAGTATCAACGAGTTCGTCTATAGTATCATCCTTACCCGCTCTTATATCATCTGCCACACACGTTTTTATGTGACTTGCCAGTAATTCCTTGTTAAAAGAGTTCAGCGCTGCATTGACCGCCGCCACCTGTATCAATATATCCGTACAGTACGAATCTTCCTCTACCATTTTTTTAATGCCCCTTATCTGCCCCTCTATTCTGCTCAGACGGTTGATAAGTTTCTTATATTCCTGAGGTGACCTTTCCTTTGTCTTATGACAGCAATTTTTCTCATTATCCATCAGTACCGATTCTCCTTTGTCCTCTATTGTTATGTTTATATAGTATACCCCCGTACGGTATATGTCAATACTTTTTTATTTATAAACCTGCTTTACAAAATCTCTGAAATGTTTTAATATTTTCTGTGGAACAAAGGAGATTATTACATGAAAAATAAATTTTTTGAAAAAGAAACATTAATCGGTATTATATTCTGCTTTATAACAGCTATACCTGCGTGGCTTTTGGGAATGAAATTTCCCATAATCGGCGGACCGGTCTTCGGTATATTGATAGGCATGATAATAGCCTTTTTCAGAAGACCCGAAAAGCTGGAAAAGGGCATAAAATTCACATCAAAATATATACTTCAGTACTCTATAATACTTCTGGGCTTTGAGATGAATCTGTTTAACGTTATAAAGGTAGGCGGCCAGTCTCTTCTCGTAATGCTGTTTACTCTCACATCTTCGTTTATAACAGCTTATATTATGGGAAGACTTCTTAAAACCGATGGAGATATAACCACTTTAATCGGTGTCGGCACTTCCATATGCGGAGGTTCTGCCATCGCTGCAACAGCTCCTGTTATCAGAGCTAAAGACGAGGATGTAGCCCAAGCTATTTCCACAATATTCCTTTTCAATATAATTGCTGTATTCATCTTCCCTGCTCTGGGCCATCTTTTGGATCTCAGTGATACCGGCTTCGGAATGTGGGCCGGCACCGCCATAAACGATACAAGCTCTGTAGTAGCTGCCGGAGCTTCATGGAGCAGCGCCGCAGGCAATAATACAGCCCTCGCTTTTGCTACTATAGTAAAGCTCACCAGAACACTTATGATTGTGCCTATCACACTTGTTCTGGCAGTATATACCACTCATAAGATTTCTCGCTCCAAGACAGAGGAAACTGCAAGTGATGACAATAATTTCAGCTTCATCAAAGTTTTCCCTTGGTTTGTTCTCGGTTTCGTACTGACTGCTATACTCAATACATTCCTGCCTATTGCCGCATCAGTATCCGAGACACTTGTTGCTGTAGGAAAGTTCATGATTATTATGGCCATGACGGCGATAGGAATAAACACCAACCTAAAAAAGCTTCTGACCAATGGTCTGAAGCCTATGATTTTAGGATTATGCTGCTGGTTTGTCGTAGCTGTAATCTCGCTGCTGGTACAGCATTTTATCGGTATGGTGTAGAGAATATCATATTTCTATCTCAAGCAATACAGGGCAGTGATCGCTGCCGTAAACATCGGTGAGGATTTCTGCTTTTTTCAGTTTATCATCCAGAGACTTTGACGTAAGAAAATAGTCAATACGCCATCCCGCATTATTCTTTCTGGCATTGAAACGATAGCTCCACCATGAATATATGCCTTCTTTATCGGGGTAAAAATATCTGAAAGTGTCCGTGAATCCAGCTTCCTGAAGCTGAGTCATTTTGCCGCGTTCTTCATCCGAGAATCCGGCATTTTTTCTGTTGGTTTTCGGATTCTTAAGATCGATCTCCTTATGTGCCACATTAAAATCTCCGCACGCGATAACAGGCTTAAACTCCTCAAGTTTTTTCAAATACGCCAGAAAATCGACTTCCCATTTCATTCTGTAGTCAAGTCTTTTAAGTCCATCCTGTGAATTGGGAACATACACATTAACAAGATAAAAGCCATCATATTCGGCTGTTATGACTCTCCCCTCGCGATCGTGTTCATCTATTCCAATGCCGTATGATACGGATATGGGTTCTTCCTTAGAAAACACCGCTGTTCCTGAATATCCCTTCCTTTCCGCTGAACACCAGTACTGATGATAATTTTTCAGCGGTACTTCTGCCTGTCCCTCCTGCATTTTAGTCTCCTGAACACAAAGTATATCTGCATCCTGATTGTGGGCAAATTCAAGAAATCCCTTGCCCATAACCGCTCTTATCCCGTTTACATTCCAAGAAATCAGTTTCATTATGCCTCCCCTGCGGATATAACTCCGCTTGTAAATTAATTGAGAAACGCTTCTATAATAACGTTCTCTGCTTCTTCAGCCTTCATTCCCATAGTCCTCAGCTTTATAAGCTGTTCATCGTTTATTCTTCCTATAGCAGCCTCGTGTATTATGGCCGCATCAAGATGCTTGGCGTTTATCTCAGGGATGGAACGCACCTGAGCCTTGTCCATGATTATGGAGTCACACTGAATATGTGCGTTGCACTTGGAGTTGCCCACAGCAGCAGGATGGAATATCTGACCGGAGTTTTCTTTAGCGACCGATCTGGAAATTATCTGCGCAGAACTCCCTTCTCCATTAAGCCTTACCTCCATATTGGATTCAGCCATTTGATTGCCGTGAGTCATAAGCTTCTCCATTACGAAAATCTTTGAATTCTTACCCAGCTCCACATGAGTCTCCCTCTTGGTAGAATCGACACCCCTTATCTGGGAAGTATCCAAGGTAAAAACACTGTCATCATCTATGAATATTTCTGTTACGGGATTCAGTATTCTCGCTCCCTCTCCGTCACCGGCCCCGTAATGATTCTCCCTATATGTGACATTGGCTCCTTTGCCTACGAAAAAGGAGTGTACGCCGTCGTGCTGACTGTCAGCATGCCCATCATTATGTATACCACAGCCTGCTATAATCACTACCTTCGCCCCGTCGGCAATATGAAAATCATTATACACCTTATCAGTAAATCCTGAAGCATCGAGAACCACAGGAATATGAACCTCTTCACCGTTCGTCTCCGAGTCAATGTAAATATCTATACCCGGTTTATCCTTTTTTTTGACGATTTTTATATGCTCACTGTCACCATGACATAGAGCCATACCGTTATGCCTCAGATTAAAAGCTCCTTCCTGCTTAAATCCGGCTTCATCTATATATTTAAGTATCGCCTGCGTTACTTTATCAAGTTCTGCCACTTCCATATCCTCCTACATATCTTCCAGTCTCTTTAAATATGAACAGCATGACGGCCCCTGTTTCATAAGCTGCGGCAATATATCTTCTCTTTTTCCTATCCCTGCAACTTTGCCATCCTCTATGACCATTACTCTGTCAGCCATTTGCATAATTCTCTCTTGATGAGAGATCAATATAAGGCTCTGCTCTTTATCCTTCTTTATTTCCTCAAACTGCTGTATAAGAATAGAAAAACTCCACAGATCTATCCCCGCTTCCGGTTCATCAAATATACAAAGTTTATGAGGTTTAGCAAGAACTGTAGCAATTTCCAGTCTTTTCATCTCGCCGCCTGAAAGAGTATTGTCAACTTCTCTTTTGACATATTCCTGAGCACAAAGTCCCACTCTGCTCAAAAGTGAGCAGCATTCAGCCTCACTCTTATGTTCTCCCGCAGCAAGGGAAATAAGCTTGTCCACAGTCATCCCCTTAAATCGGGGCGGCTGCTGGAATGCAAATCCAATCCCTGCTTCAGCTCTTTCATCTATGTCATAATTTGTTATATCAGTACCATCTAAGATAACTTTTCCCGAGTCAGCTTTTTCTATACCCATAAGAACCTTCGCCAAGGTTGACTTGCCTCCTCCGTTAGGTCCTGTTATCACAAGCATTTCTCCGCTTCTCACATCAAAACTTATATCAGACAATATATTTCTATCCGTCCCTTTTTCGCTGACAGAAAAAGATAGGTTTTTTACTTTAAGCATTTGAAGTTCCTTCCTTATTAATTTTGTATACATAAATTATTATAATCCTTCAAGAAAAAAATAGCAATCATATCATGCAAAGCCCAGCGCCCATTCTTTTATCCGTGCCTCCCTCTCTTCTGTAAGAGCAGAAAAGACGGGGCTCACAGCACGTACAGTGGCTACTCTGCTGTATGTTTTCAGGCTTTATTCCGATATTCTCAAGCTGCCTTCGGTTTACGCTTTTAAGGTCTATATAGTATTTCGTCTCTCCGCTGTCATTAACCTTTTTATCTGCCAGTTCTTCCGTAAAAAATGATTTTTTGCTGAATATATCATACACCTCTTTTCCTATCTCAAAGCAGCACTTACTTATTCCGGGCCCTATATATACGTGTATATCTGATTTTTCACATCCAAAAACCGCTGTCATCTTTTCTGCCGCTTTAGAAGCAATAGACGCCGCAGAGCCCCTCCATCCAGCATGAACAAGACCTATAACACCTTTTTCCGGATCAAAAAAATAGACAGGCAGACAGTCTGCATGCACCGTCGTCAAAAGTACATTCTTTAAATCAGTTATCAGACCATCTGTATCCGGAATCCTTATTGGCCCCTCCGGACGTCGGCTCACTACAGCTATATGGTCTTCATGTATCTGCTTGGGCCACACAACAGCTGCATCCTTAAGGCCAACCTCAGCAAAAACATCCTCTCTGCTATACGGATATCCTTCCGATGCACCCCTCTGTGTAGAAAAAAATCCCACAACATCATCAAACTGTGGAAAAACCTCTATATATTTCATGTCTATAGTATTCCTTTCACCTGATATTTTACTTAACCGCTTCCTTTAGATGATCCAAAAGCGCCGCACACCCTTGCCTCACATCATCATAAGTATCATCAAAATTACCTGTATACCACGGATCAGCAATACTTTCATCTCTTTCGCAAAAATCCAAAAGTTTCCTTATTTTGCCTTCAGGATCACCGCCCGTTATTCTCATGATATTTTTGATATTGGCATCATCCATACCGATTATGTAATCAAACTCATCATAATCTTTTTTCATCATCTGCCGAGCACATCGCTTCGTAAAGCTTATCCCGTGCTCTGTAAGCTTACGCTTAGTTCTCGGATCTGTATCACTGCCTATCTCCTCTCTGCTCGTTGCTGCCGATTCTATGTGAAAGTCATGAGAAATCCCGGCCTTATCTACCATATCCTTTAAAACGAATTCCGCCATAGTACTTCGGCAAATATTGCCGTGGCAGATGAATAATATTTTTATCATATCTCAATCTCCTTAAATATTTTGTGTTATGATTTTCGTATATAAATCAACCTCTGCTTCACTTATATTAAGGCTCTTTTCGGATCATATTCTTGTAATATATTCTTTCCGGTTATATAATTAGCCCATCAAATCAATAAGGAGGTAATTATCAATGAAAAAAGAAATAAATGCACTGGACTATGCATCCGAAATAACAAATCAGCTGAGCAAAGGTATATTACTTACAACAAAAGCCGACGGAAAAGTAAACTCTATGACTATAGGATGGGGCATGATCGGAATCGAATGGGGAAAGCCTGTATTTGTAGCACTTGTACGAACGGGACGTTTTACAAAAGAACAGCTGGATAAAAACCCTTTTTTTACACTGAACATACCATGGGGAAACACGGACAGAAAAGCTATAGGGTTATGCGGTACAATATCCGGACGAAATACAAATAAAATAAACGAAGCCGGTCTAACCATAGAAACTGCTGAGAATATCGACGTTCCTGCCATAAAAGAATATCCTCTTACTTTAGAATGCAAAATCATATACAAGCAAGCTCAAGATCCATCGGAGATCCCACCTGAAGATGCCGCCAGATTTTATCCTCAAAATGTAGATTCTTCAAACACAGGAGCTAATAAAGATTATCACATATTATATCATGCCGAAATCGTAAAATCATATATTATTCAAGAGTAAAAATTACCGGAAGCAGTGCCTGATCCATATCACTGCTTCCGGCTATATTTCTTGTTTCATACCACACAATACTCACATATGATACTGACACCGCCCGGTTTCCCACTTTTGCAGCTCTGTTTCCTCCATTTCCCTTAGATAATGACTTCATCAGCATAAATTCATTTGACTTCAAATTATAACGGTCAATGCCTCTCTCATCTATCTATGCTTTATATTATATATGCTGTTTTGCGGCATGTAAAGTTTATATCATTTATCAGTTAAAAAGTCATTCAGATAGCCGGCTGTATCCTCTGAGATTTTAAAATTCATCTCTGAGTCAGCTATTTTAACTGATATATACGGAAGATCCTTATAACACGAAAATGAAAAAAACTCATACAATCTTTCATCGGCTTCTGCCTGCAGTATTTTTTCTGTTTTTTCCTGCAAAAAAGTAAAGTTTCCGGATTCTTGAGCATTTTCAGGCAGCTGACTGAGTTCCCAATCTTCTATTCTTAAATTATTTACAAATTTTTTTATTTCACCACTGTCGGAAATGTTATCTGAAAAAACAGAGTCTGCTGACTTTATACTTATCTGCTGCTCCTTATCTGCACTGTATAAAGAAATGTTGTGCACATTTTCCCGTGAATTACATCCACAAAGACACAGAATACACAAAAAAAACAAAATCAAAAATTTTTTCATCTTAAAGTTCCTCCTGACCTTTTTCATTCATTATAAGCAGACGATAAGACTTGATGACTCCCCAGACAGATACACATAAGTATACTCCTGCTCCGGCTAATATCACTCCCGAAGCAAAAATAACATCATCTGAGATGTATTTATCAATTACCGACATAAGAGGAAAAACCAGAACCCCCGCAGCAATAAAGGCCATGCCTGTTAGGATCAACATCTGCATGAATTTATCCTTCCTATCAAATTCAACAAGCAACTTTTCTCTGACTTCCTGATCAAAATAAAGCGTTTTTTTATTCAACTCCCTATATCGATCGCCGGATATTTTTGCAGAAATAAAAAGCACTGCCCCTACTATAACAAATGTCATAAATATTATCATATTGCTTTCGAAAGAAATAAATGCTAAAGAAAAAGATGCAGTCAATATGCCCGCTGCTGCTCCTATCTTTCGGTATTTTAATTTTTGAAATGATAAAAAACCATTTACATCTTTCATACTTACATATATACCATTCTTTTCTTGCCACACGCTGCTATTATTTTCTCCCAACAGATAATCTATAGTCACATTAAAAAGTTTACTCATTTTTATCAATTTCTCTGTTTCAGGATATCCGCTATTTCTCTCCCACTTACTTACTGCCTGCCTAGACACACCTAATCGGTATGACAGCTCTTCCTGTGAAAGTCCTGATTGTTTTCTCAGGCTCTGAATTTTTTCTCCAAAAGTCATTCCATTATATCTCCTTTTTTCATTTGTATAATATAACAATATCATTTAAACAGATAAAATTCCAGCAAGATATGGTTGCAATTTCGACACTTCAAGTAGCAACATCTCTACAGCCGCATGCTCGCCTTATTACTTAACCTTGTAAAAAATTTCATACTTTAAATCAAAAATGCCGGCTCTTTTGGAAACCGGCATTTTTATAATATTCTTATTTATTACTGGGCTAAGAAACCTGCATCTCTAAGACTTTCACGAAGTTC
>OLOZ01001455.1_pt1 | contig 16132 bp, 13 predicted proteins | sample 1673021 | NCBI WGS metagenome assembly OLOZ01 (sample SAMEA3136747, study PRJEB25190) | human gut metagenome | biome: human gut; feature: human-associated habitat; material: faeces | place: Austria | collected 2013
TCCACATCCCACTGTATAGCATAGTATCCACACGCCTTTGCTGCATCTAGTACAGTATCATTGTACTCTCCAAAAGGTGGTCTATACAGGTTGGCATCTATACCTAACAAGTTTTTAATCTTCTCGTGACACCCCTGTATATTCTCCTTATTATCCTCTAGGGATAATTTTGAACCATGAGGATGCGTGTTGCTGTGGTTACCAATGTCGTGACCGTCATTGTATATTTTCTTTACTTCCTCCGGATATTTGTCTACCCAGTACCCACATAAAAAGAAAGTGGCTTTGACATCATTTTTCTTCAATATATCCAGCAAAGTATCTGTGTCTTCTGCTCCCCAAGGAGCAGGTAGATGGAGAAAGAGGGTTAAAAATTCTAATATTTATTAATAAAAACATTATTTACTGTATATACAATTCTTCAATTTTTGACAATATTTCATAACAGCACCTGTATTTAATGGCTCATCAACCAAAAACACATTTACTAAAAACTTATAATAACTATTCCCTCAAATATTTTAATCTTCATAGCCATTCTTATGGTCTTTGTGCCAATTCCAAGCAGTTTCAATTATTTTATCAAGTGTATTAAATTTAGGTTTCCAACCTAACTCTTTTATAGCTTTTTCAGATGAAGCAATAAGTGTAGATGGGTCTCCATTTCTTCTTGCTTCAATTTCCACTTTAAAATCTTTACCTGTAACTTTTTTAGCCTTTTCAATAACTTCCTTAACAGAAAAGCCTTTTCCGTTACCTAAGTTATAGATACCGCTTTCATTTGTCTTGAAAAGTTTCTCAAGAGCCTTAATATGGGCATCTGCAAGGTCTGTAACATGAATATAATCTCTTACACAAGTTCCATCTGGTGTATCATAATCATCGCCAAAAATAAACATTTTTTCTCTCTGTCCTAAAGCTGTCTGTAAAATAATAGGAATAAGATGTGTTTCAGGGCTATGGTCCTCTCCTATTTTGCCACTTATATGGGCACCAGCTGCGTTAAAGTATCTCAAAGCAACAAATTTTATTCCATAGGCATTATCTGCCCACTTTAACATTTTTTCTACAGTAAGCTTTGTTTCCCCGTAAGGATTAGTTGGAATTGTTTTATCACTTTCAACAATAATATCATTTTCTGGTTCGCCATAAGTGGCTGCTGTAGATGAAAATACTATTTTCTTAACCCCTGCTCTTTCCATAGCTTCCAAGAGTTTTAATGTACCATATACATTATTTTCATAATACTTAAAAGGTTCATTAACGCTTTCTCCTACAAGTGAAAAAGCTGCAAAATCTATAACAGCATCAATATTATTTTCTTTAAATACTTTGTCCATAAATTCTTCATCTCGTATATCCCCTAAGTAAAACTTAGCATCATTATGAACTGCAGCTTTATGACCTTTAATAAGGCTATCTACTACTACTACTGAATGGCCTCTTTCAATCAATTCATAAACTGTATGACTACCTATATAACCGGCACCACCGCAAACTAAAACATTCATCATTCTTCCTCCTTAATTAACATATTTTCAATATATCAATCTCATTATTAACATAAATAAATAGAGGAAACAAAATAAAATAGTTATTACGCCAAAAGGCAATAAAACTTTTTCATCTGTACCCCTATTTTTACAATATGAACAATACAAACTGTAATTTATTAATTTATACAAAAAATAAATATTATACCCATGTAAAAATGTAATACATATCATTTTCAATTTGATATTTATACATTACTTTAATACCCTAAAATCCATTGTAATTATTATATTCCAACGAAAACAAAAAATCAAGTTTTTAATATAGCTATGCAAGTTTAGATTTTTTATATTATCTCCCACTTAATAACGCATATTGACAAGCCACTTATTAATATTCTTTAACATAAGATTTATTTACTATAAAAGGTGGTAGATTTTGTGAGCAAAAACAAGAAGAATATTGTAGTTAAGATTACATATGGAAAAAAGGAATTTAAAGATTGTTTGCTTAATGCTGTAAAAGCAAAATACGAAAATATTAATTAGTTTTTATTGAAAGAGTGTAAAAAAATGTATAAATTTAAAACGGCTATGTACTGCCGAATTTCTCACGATGACTTAAATCAGCAGTCCGAAAGTATTGACAATCAAAGGTTAATAATAGAAAGCTACATAAATGAACACAAAAACGAATTTGAATTAGTTAAAATCTATATTGATGACGGTATTTCCGGTATGACCTATGACAGAGCTGCTTTTACAGAAATGATGTCAGATATTAATATGGATAAAATCAATGCCATAATTGTAAAGGACTTATCTCGAATTGGCAGGGAACAAATAGAAACCCTAAACCTTATAAAAAAAGAGTTTGTAGTAAAAAATATACGCTTTATTGCAATTACAGATAACTTTGATAGCTTTGATTCGTGTAAAAGTGACGGTTTAAGTACATCTTTTAAACTGTTATTAAATGATTACTACTGTGCTGATATTTCCAAAAAAGTACGCTCTGCACAAAGTGCAAAAATGAAAAAAGGAGATTTCATAGGCTCATATGCTCCTTATGGCTACAATAAATCTCTAGAAAACAAAAATCAACTTGTTATTGATGAATACGCCTCACAAATCGTAAAGAGAATTTTTAATATGTACTTGTCTGGTGCTGGCAAACTTACTATTGCTAAAACCTTAAATAACGAAGGTATTCTAAATCCCACTATGTATAAAAGAGAAGTGCAAAAATTAAATTATGTAAACTCAAATAAGCTGACAAAAACCAACTATTGGACCTATTCTACTATACATAAAATACTTTCTAACCCTGTATACACCGGCTCAATGGTACAGCATAAAACAGAAATAAAAGCCTACAACATTCATAAAAAAATACAAGTACCAAAAAATAAATGGTATGTTTTTGAAAATGCACACCAACCTATCATAGACAATGAAACTTTTAATATAGTTCAAAATATGCTTAAAACAAAAAGAGTTCATATTGAAACAACTGAAAATCTGTCAAAATATACAGGACTTTTGTTTTGTAAAGAATGTGGTAGAGCTATGAATAAATTTCTAAGCAAACCTAAGAAAAACGGTAGTAGATATATAACTTTTAAATGTAGTACATATTCAAAATTGGGAAAGCAAAATTGTACTATTCACTCTATAAAAGAATCAGAACTAGACGAAATTTTGATAAAAGAAATAAATAAATTTATGAAACAAGCTTTAGACAGCGAAACCTGTGAGTATATAAGAAATAATAGCCTAAAAGAGGAGGAAAACAAACAGAAAGATACTATAAATAACCTAAATGAAAAACTTTACCTTTGCTACAACAAAAGAAAAACTATGCTAAAATACCTTTCAGAAAACATTATTAATACAGAGGATTTTAAAGAATTTGACACAGAAAATAAAAAAGAAATAGAAACAATAAAAAAACAAATTTCAAATACAGAAGAACAAATAAAAAATAAAAAAAATCAATATAATGATTATACTGTTTGGCTTGAAAATATCCTAAAACATAAGGAAATTACTGAAATAAATAGGGAATTACTTGTCAATTTGGTTGATAGAATATATGTGTCTGAGATAGGTAGTGAAAAAAGTGTTGAGGTAGGGTTTAGGTTTAAAGGGTTAGGAGATTAATAATATATAGACATATTAGAAGTAAAAATGTTAGTATAATTCCATTCTTGCTTTTTATAAAAAATCATTAATAAAGTAAATATTAGTATATCATTGAATATATATTCAATATATGATAAAATAAAAAAAGAAACAGAATATACTGTTTCCCTTTATTCAAATAAATATTAAATTTTGCACAATGCAACAAAAGAATTAGAATAAATTTTTATTTGAACTTTGTAGTGTAATCTCATATGGTAGTAAACATTTGAGACACCTATAGTGTATAACAATTTAATTATTTTGTCAAGTATAAAATGTAGGAGGTTTTTATATGGAAGTCGGAAATTATTATTTAGGAATTGATGCTGGTACAGACTCTGTAGGTTGGGCAGTAACTGATAACCAATACAATGTTATAAGGAAAAAAGGCAAATCTCTATGGGGTATACGACTATTTGACGGAGCTAATACCGCACAGGAAAGGCGTACTTTTCGTGCTTTACGAAGAAGAAATGAGAGAAAAAAACAAAGAATAAACTTACTTCAAGAATTGTTTTGCAAAGAAATTTGTAAATTAGACCCAAACTTTTTTATAAGACTTAGGGATAGTAGTTTATGGTCAGAAGATAAAGAGGAAAAACAAATATATTCTCTATTTAATGATAAAAATTTTAATGATAGAAATTATCATAACAATTATAAAACTATTTATCATTTAAGAGCTGATTTAATAAAAAATAAAGAAAAGCATGATGCTCGATTGGTATACCTTGCTATTCATCATATTATGAAAAACAGAGGTCACTTTCTCTTTAATGGTAATATAGAATCAGTAACATCATTTGAAAATACATTTAATGAATTTAAAAACTGCTTATTGGACGAGCTGGAAATTAATTTAGAATGTCCATCTATCTCAGAATTTGAAAACATATTAAAAGATAGAACTTTTAAAGGAACTCAAAAATGCAAAAAACTAAAAGAACTTTGCAGTATACCAAGCTCAGATAAAAAATTAGATAATATTTTTAAGCTAATTTCTGGATTAAAAGCAGATTTAAGTATTATTTTCGAAGATGAGTCTTTCAAAGAAAACGAACATAATAAAATCAGCTTTGCTGACAGCAATTATGAAGAAACTCGAGAAGTATTAAATAGTGAAATACAAGAAAAGACTTTAATTATTGATATTTTTAACAGCATATACAATTGGGTAATATTATCTGATATTCTTTCAGGTGGGGAGTATAATGGTGGACTTTATTTAAGTATCGCTAAAGTAAACATCTATAATAAACATAGCAAAGATTTAAAGATATTAAAATCCGTTATAAAAAAATATTTTCCACAAAAATATACCGATATATTTGCCTCAAATAAAGAAAATAATTACTGTTCTTACATAGGTATGTATAAATCTGGTGGTAAAAAATATTCTGTAAAAAAATGTAGCGATAAACCAGAAGAATTTTATAAAACAATAAAAAATATTATTAATAAAAATACTGCTGAAGAAATAAGCAATGATAAAGATGTACAATATATTTTATCAGAAATAGAAAATAACTCTTTCTTACCTTTGCAAATAAATAAAAATAATGGTGTAATTCCATATCAAGCTAATAAAATAGAGTTAGAAGCTATATTAAAAAATGCTGAAAATTATCTCCCTTTCTTAAAGGAAATAGATACTGAATGTAACAAAACTACTTCTGAAAAAATTATTGATTTATTTGAATTTAGAATACCATATTATGTCGGTCCATTAAACACTTCTAAAGGTGAAAATGCTTGGATGATAAGAAAAGAAGATGGCACAATTAGACCTTGGAATTTTGAACAAAAAGTTGATATTGATAAAACAGCTGCTAAGTTTATTACTCGAATGACCAATCAATGTACATATTTAAACAACGAAACTGTACTCCCTAAATATTCACTACTCTATTCAGAATATACGGTTTTAAATGAAATAAACAATATAAGAATAAATGGAGAAAAAATTTCAGTAGAATTAAAACAGGATATTTTTAATAGTTTATTTAAAAATAATAAACAAGTTACATGTAAAAAACTTTTAAGCCATTTAAATTCCAACGGATACAATCTGAAAAAAGATGACCTATCAGGTTTTGATGGTAATTTTAAATCTTCTTTATCCTCATATATTGATTTAAAAAATTATATTTTTGGAGATAATATAGACAAGCCTCAAATCTATAATTTAGCTGAAAAAATCATATTGTGGATAACTCTTTACGGTGATGATTCAAAACTTCTTAAAAGAGTTTTACAAAAGAATTGTAGTGAGCAGTTAAATCCCGAACAAATTAAGAAAATTACAAAATTAAAATTTAAAGGTTGGGGAAGACTATCAAAGGCATTTTTATCAGAGCTTAGAGGTGCTGACCGTGAAACTGGAGAAACTATGACCATAATTAAAGGTCTAAGAAACACACAAAACAATCTTATGCAACTTCTTAGCCAAAATTACACTTTTACAGAAGAATGTGAGAAAATTAATTCTGGATATTTTATTAATCCAAATGAGACTTCCTATGACAGCATCGTAAAGAACATTGTTGCTTCCCCTTCTATAAAACGAAGTGTATGGCAAACTATACAAATTGTAGAAGAAATACAAAAAGTAATGGGTTCTAAGCCTAGAAAGATTTTTGTTGAAATGGCAAGAGGAGAAGAAGAAAAAGTAAGAACTACATCACGAAAACAAAAATTATTGGACTTATATAAAAATATTTCTGATGAGTGTGCTAAAGGAATGTATGAGGAAATATATTCAAAAGACGAAAGCGATTTCAAGAACATAAGATTATATCTATACTATACACAAATGGGTTGTTGTATGTATAGTGGTAAGCATATAGATTTGTCACAGTTAAGTAATACAAATATATGGGATAGAGACCATATATATCCTCAATCTAAAACTAAAGATGATAGCTTAGACAATCTAGTACTGGTATATAAATCAATTAATTCTGAAAAAAGTGATGATATAATTTCTCCTACAATACAGAATAACATGCGAACTTTTTGGAAACTTCTTTTTGATAGAAAATTTATTTCTGAAAAGAAATACCATCGCCTTACTAGAACAACTCCCCTTACAGATGAGGAACTTGCAGGCTTTATCAATAGACAACTTGTAGAAACAAGACAATCTACAAAGGTTATGGCATCTATTTTTAAGAGAATATATCCAAATACAGAAATAATATATGTTAAAGCTAAAAATGTATCAGATTTTAAGCACCGTAAAGACTGTGAAAATGGTGTAAAAGTAAGAGAATTAAATGACTATCACCATGCTAAAGATGCTTATTTGAATATTGTTGTAGGTAATGTTTACAGTTCTAAGTTTACTAACAACCCTTTAATGTGGTTGAAAAATAATAGAAATGTAAAATACAGTCTTAATAGAATGTATGATTTTAATTTAACTGTAAATAACGAAAACATTTGGGTTGTTGGTAACGAAGGAACTCAAAAGACAGTAAATAAATATTTAGGTAAAAATGATATATTATATACAAGGTATGCAATGACAAATAAAGGTGAACTTTTTGACCAAAATCCTTTAAAAGCTACTGGTGATAAAAGTAAGCAAACAACTCTTGTTCCTCTAAAAAAAGGTAAAGAAGTTTGGAAATACGGTGGATACAACAGTATTACCCCTTCCTATTTTATGCTAGTTGAATCTAAAGATAAAAAAGGTAATTATATAAGAACTATTGAAACTATGCCACTTTATAGAGAAAAAGAATTTAGCAAAAACGAAGAATTCTTACTTAATTATTGCAAAGAAGTTCATAAATTAAAAGAACCTAAAATAATTCTCAAATGTATAAAGAAAAATGCCCTACTTATTGTTGATGGTTTTCCTATGCATTTAAAAGGTTCAACTGGTCTCCAATTAAAATTACAGGGAGCAGTACAGCTCATTTTAGAGTCAGATATGGTGATATATTTAAAAAAATTAATGAAATTTGTAAATGAAAATAACATTAACAAAAACAAGTTAGAAGTAACTCCTTATATGAAACTTTCTGCTGAAGAAAATATAAAGTTATATGATATTTTTATTCAAAAATTAACTACAGGTATATATAGTAAACGACCTGCAAATCCTGTAGAAAAATTAATAAACGCAAGAGATATATTTATAGAGCTTACTGTAAAAGAACAATGTATAGTATTAAGTGAAATATTACACTTATTCCAATGTAAACCTCTAACCTCTGCAAATCTAGTTTCTATTAATTTAAAGAAAACTGTAGGTATAATACAAATAGCAAAAAATATTACCGCAAAAAATGTAAAACTTGTTCATCAATCACCAACAGGCATATATGAATATACTGTTGACCTAAACAAAATATGAGTTGGCGTACTATAGTAATTTCAAGTAGTGCAAAGCTAGATTACAAATTAGATTATTTAGTTGTCCGTCAAGAAGAAATAACTAAAATTCATTTAAGTGAAATTTCTATATTACTTATTGAAAATACTGCTGTTTCTATTACTGCAGCTTTACTAAATGAGCTTATTAAAAGAAAAATTAAAGTTATTTTTTGTGATGAAAAAAGAAATCCTTCCTCTGAATTGGTTTCTTATTATGGTTGTCACGATTCAAGTGCAAAAATAAGAAACCAAATTCGCTGGAACGATGAAATTAAAGAACTTATTTGGACTGAAATTGTATCAGAAAAAATAAGAAATCAAAGAAATATTCTTAAATACTTCAATAAAAAAGAATATTTTATGTTAGATGAATATTTATCTCAAATTGAAATTGGAGATACAACAAACAGAGAGGGGCACTCTGCAAAGGTATATTTTAACGCACTATTTGGAATGGATTTTACAAGAACATCAGATACCCCTACAAATGCAGCTTTAAACTATGGATACGGTATACTATTAAGCACATTTAACAGAGAAATTGTTGCTAATGGATACATAACACAATTAGGATTATTTCATGATAATATGTTTAACCATTTTAATTTAGGTTCTGACCTTATGGAACCTTTTAGAACTTTAGTTGACAAAATAGTATATAATTTAAAACCTGAAATATTTAATCACAATGAAAAAATGGAATTACTAAATATCCTTAACAAAGAAGTAATTATTGATGGTAAAATTAATTATGTAAATAATGCAATTAAAATTTACTGTAAAAGTGTGTTTGATGCAATTAATCAACAAGATGTATCCTTAATTAAATTTTATAAAGATGAGTTATAGATTTATGAGAATAATGGTATTTTTCGATTTACCTACAATAACACCTGCAAATCGAAAGGATTATGCAAATTTTAGAAAATATTTAATAAAAAATGGATTTATTATGATGCAGGAGTCTGTTTACAGTAAATTGGCTTTAAACTCTACAGTAGTAAACTCTATTGTGAATGGAATAAAAAATAATAAACCACCTGAAGGCATTGTTCAAATTATTACTTTAACAGAAAAACAATTTTCAAAAATGGAAATACTAACTGGTGAATATAAAGTAAATGTATTAGATACAGATGAAAGGTTGGTTATATTATGAAAATTGCACATATAGATTATCAATTTATTATTGAACTAAATGAAAATGATAAATTTCTTTTAATAGTAGAAAATCCAAAAGCTTTTAGAAATATTATTTGTGACACAAACATAGAAAGTGGAGAAAGTCCTATTATATTTTCAGAAAATAGCAATATCATTGATATTGGAGAAATTGAATGTATTATTGATATTTTTAATTTATCACTAAATAATAGAAAAGCACTTAATAAACTGTATGATTTTCTAAAAAAAGAAATAAGTTCTACTGAACTATTATTGCAAAATAATGAAATATATAATATAATGTGTGCATACGCAAATAGTCTTCAAAATATTGTCGATTTTAATTTAGACTGGATTAACGATTTTGATATTTTATCACTACTTAAATTCATAAACATTAAATTTAAAGATGATATCTTGGATACTTTAGAACGTATTATAGATTATATTAAAATTCACAGTGAATTCGTAAAAACTAAATGTTTTGTCTTTGTCAATCTTCTATCTTATTTAACTGAATATGAAATAGAAAAGCTATATGAATTTTGTCATTACGAGAAAATTTTTATTATTCTTATTGAAGATAAACAACCAGAAAATATCAACATATTCTCTCAAGTATATCTTATTGACAAAGATTACTGTGAAGTTAGTCTAAAAAAGTAGTTTTATACCTACCATATGAATTACAATGCGAGTAGTGGCATTGAATATTCTCCCCTATTTTTATAATTTGAGGTTTGAGAGTAGTGTAATTTCATATGGTAGTAAAACACACATTGGCACAGTTGGAGGCGGACTTAGGTTTGAGAGTAGTGTAATTTCATATGGTAGTAAAACAACATGGTGCATTCTTCACGGTATTGATTCGTTTGAGAGTAGTGTAATTTCATATGGTAGTAAAACGCAATAGCTCTGGATAAGCGTTGATAACTAGTTTGAGAGTAGTGTAATTTCATATGGTAGTAAAACCATATAATGATGGTAGTACAGCTGTCATTAGTTTGAGAGTAGTGTAATTTCATATGGTAGTAAACATCTTCCCCACCTACCTGCTCCCCAAGCAGCATCAAAGGATATAGAAACCTGTTTTTTACCCTGTGTATCTACGCAGTATATAGGCAATTTTTTCTTCGATGCAGTTGTTGGTTGTGTCATTGGTGTAAAAAGTCCAGCAGTTAGAATTAAAAGTGCTACTATTCCAAGTGTAACAACTGGAACTTTCTTATTGTTTAGCAACTTTTTTACTACTTTTTTTAATTTTTGTAACATAAAAAATCACCCCGAAACTATTTTATTCGGAGTGATTTTTTTAATGCCTTTTATTCAAAAGCTTTCTGGTAAAAACTTATTGAATTTAATATATCATTGGTATTTGTATAAATATCCAACTGTTTTTCTTCGGAGGACTGATTACCGTCAACAGCTACAGCACGCACTCTGGTTTTATCCACATCATTATAATCAGAAATGTTTATAACTACAGGTTTTGTATACAATATTGATGGTGTTGAGCCGTCAATAGAGTAATACACATTACTTCCTGTAATGGTAACTGTTATTAAGTCATTGTTTTTTGTATAGCTTATTTCTGGAATTGTAGGCTCTGAACTATCATTTTCAAAATGACCATACAAGACCTCGTAAATTCTGTTTACATAGTCTTGATTTTGACTATTATAGTTAATATCTCTACACTGGTTAATAAGCAATTCGTCAATAAGGTCTTGGTCTGCTTCTCCTGAAACAAGTTTTACATTTATAGACCTTATTAATCCGTCAGATACTGTTACTGAAACTGTATCCTTTCCTACATAACTTCTCAAAGGACTGCCATATGTACCATCTTCATATTTTCCATCTAATACATCAGCAAAAATTACTTTTTGCTCCAAAACAGAAGATTTTGCATTATCCTTTACAGCTATTGCTTTTAAAGTAATCAGTCCACCACTTTTTTTGATGATGAAGCTATATCAGCAGCAGTCAATTTTATGCTACCGTCATACTTATTTGAATTTTCATTAGGTTCTGTGCCGTCTGTTGTATAGAATATATCAGCACTATCATTGCTACTCTTTAATGCAACTTCAGCAAAGCTACTATTTGCATTTACAGCACCACCTGATATAAAGCTAGAAGAAATGTCTAATGATGCTGGTATAGAGCTAAGAGCATTCTTAACAGCTCCCCTTATGGCATTTGAAGAATATGTTGCTGTTGATACACCATCTACATCATCAAGTTCACTAGCTGTCTTGCCTATGAAATTCTTAAACATAGCTATAGCCTTGCTATAGAACATTTCATTAAACATATCCTGTGTATCTGTGTTGTCGTCTAATACAGAAATAATCTTGCCATTTCCGTCTACTGCTACAGCTACCTTAACATCATAACCATATACATCAACTGTTTCACTACCCTTATATACAGCAGTTGTTGCCTCTGTAGATTCTGTAGTAGATTCAGTTGTTGTTTCTGTAGTAGTTGTTGTAGTTGTCTGAGTTGTAGTTTCTGTTGTTGTAGTAGTTGTTTCTGTTGTACTCTCAGTTGTAGTAGTTGTAGTAGTTGTAGTAGTTGTTGTTTCTGTTGTAGTAGTAGGAACTTCAAGAGTATCTCTATCCTGTGTTGGGAATGTAATATCGTGAACAGTTACACCGTCAAATTTTGGTGCTGTCTTTGTCTTATCTCCAACATATGTATCTGCATAATATCTTGAATAAACAACATCATAATCCTTGAAATCATCAGTAGTTTCGCCACTAAAAGTACCAGAGATATTTTTAACATCAATATTTGAAGTAATAGCCTTACCCTTCTTACCTGCTGATGTACCTTCAAATACATAAATATCATCGCCACCGTTGACTCCGTCATTGTCAATAAATGTACAATTAGTTACTGAAAGTGAACCATTTACTTCTTCGCCTGAATTTCCATGCTTACCGTCCATAGCAACTGCACCACCGTAGCCTGCCTTGTTGCCCTTGAAAGTACAATTTTCTAATACTACATTACCTGTAGAACCGTAAATTGCACCACCACGACCAGTTGTACCGTCGCCTACGCTATTGTTTTCGAAAGTTGAATTAACAGCTGTAAGTGTTGGAGTTTCTCCTCTGTGGTAGTTTACATAAACTGCGCCACCACCATTGAATGCTGATGTAGCTCCTGCATTACAATTCTTCATTGTTACATTTGTAAGTGTAACATCTGCATCGGCTTCAAGGAACATACCACCACCGATTTTATGCTTAAAGCTTGCACCATCAATAGTAAGGTCCTTTACATTAACACCCTTTGCACCTGAAGTACCAGCTGTTTCATTTGCTTCACCGTCAAAGTCAAATGTAAATGTATTAGTACCGTCTGACTTTACAGTATGTCCGTTACCAAGAATTGTTACATTCTTTTCTTTTACTACAAGTGTTGCACCTGATACACCGTCTACATCAAATATTGCTGAACCGTCTGCTGAAATATCATTTGAAAGACTTATAGTATCGCCTTCCTTTGCAGTCGCGGCAGCTGTCTTAAATTCCTTCCAGTTTGTAACATTTGTTACTGTAGGCACATCTTCAATAGGGAACTTAAAACTAGAATCTAAAGCCTTTTGTAAAATTAAAGCAACATCTACAGAGTCAATAACAGCACTTCCATTTACATCTGCTACATCAGGATTAAAGCCCTGTACTTCATTAGGTTTAAGTACATAACTAAGTGCTAATGACGCATCATCTGAATTTACCTTGCCATCTCCATTAACATCGCCTAAAAGAACTGAACTTGAATTTTCTCCAGCAAAAACAAATGAATTAGCGGAAAAACTCAAGGCTGCTGTTAATAATAAAGCAACTATTCTGCTCATTTTTTTATTTTTAAACAGCATTTAATATTCCTCCTTTTAAAATATACTATATTTAGTTTTTTAATATAAAACATCTATCAAAAAATAACAGAATACCATATTAAACAAACTACTTTTGAATTAAGGTTAGGTTCTACTAACCTAGTTATCTAACAGTAACCACACTAGAGTATAGTATAATACATTTATTATGTCAACACGACTAATTGAGAAGTTTTGTTGATTAAGCATTATTGACATAGGTATTAAGAATAGTTAAAATGTATTAAGTTAGCATAGGCAAACTATGGAATTATGCTAGTTTTCTAACGGAGGTAATGTATGAGTAAAAATATATCAAGGCGAGAGTTTCTGAAGTTGGGAGCTATTAATGCTGCTGGCTTTGCATCTCTATGGGCTTTTGGTAAGAATGTATTTGGCGATACTATTGTAGACAGCGAATCTACTGTTTCTACTATTGCTGATACTTCAAGTAATGCCATAATAAGAGATATTTCAAAGTGTATTGGCTGTGGTCAATGTGTTGATGTCTGTAAAAATACTCAAGCCATAAACATATTAGAATTAAAAACTGAAAATGGCAAAACTTACTCTGACACTATTGGTGGATACGATTTGAGCCAGACAAAATGTATTGGCTGTGGTCAATGTAGCAAGGTCTGTCCTACTGGTGCTATTGCTGAAAACGACGCCCTCCAAAAGGTAACAACAGCTTTAAACAGCGGAAAAACAATAGTTTGGCAGTTTGCACCGTCTTCACAAAACATATTAGGCGAAGAATTTGGGCTTTTATCCGGAGAAAATGTTTCCGGCAAAATTGCTACATCAGCTAAAATGCTTGGGGACTATGTTTTTAGAACAGATTTTGGTGCTGACATTACAATAATGGAGGAAGTAACTGAACTTATAACCAGAATTAAAACTGGTGGCGTTCTCCCTATGATTACATCTTGTTGCCCAGGTTGGATAAACTATGCTGAGCTTAACTACCCTAGCCTTTTTGACAATATTTCAAGTTGTAAATCCCCTCAGCAAATGTTAGGTGCACTTATTAAAAATTATCTTGGAAAGGATAACATATATCACATAGCTGTTATGCCTTGTACAGCTAAAAAGCACGAGGCTTTAAGACCTGAAATGTATACAGAGGGTGGTCGTGATGTAGATGCTGTTCTTACTGTAAGAGAATACGCAAAACTTTTAAGGTCAAAAGGCATAAACCTTACAAAACTTCAAGATAGCGAATACGATTCATTATTCGGAAATACATCTGGTGCTGGTAGAATATTCGGTGCAAGTGGTGGTGTTACAGAGGCTGCCATAAGAAGTATGTACGAACTTATGACCGGAGAAATACTTACAGATGTTGAGTTTAAGCAATTACGAGGTAGTGACGGTATAAAGCATACTGAAATCAAAATAAAAGATAAAACTATAAAAGCCTGTGTTGTAAATGGTATTAAAAATGCTGAAAAAATATTAGATGAAGTCAAAAATGGTACAAGTCCATATACATTTATTGAAATTATGGCTTGTCCTGGTGGCTGTGTAGGTGGTGGCGGTACACCTTTATATAGTGGCAATACAGCATTGAGAAGTAAAGGACTTTACGAAAGTGACAGAAGTAATAAAATTAGAAAATGTCACGAAAATTCAAGCCTTAAAGCTATATACGAAAAGTATCTTACTCTCCCTTGTTCAAACACTGCCCACAAATATTTACACACTTATTATACAAAGAGATAGAAAAACACCTGTACTGGAAACAAATTCAGTACAGGTGTTTTCTAGTTCTTTTTCGTTATTTTCTCATATAGGTACATTATAAACAAACTTAATTCAAATAAAATAACCATTGGAATTGCTGTAACAATAAGAGAAAATACATCTGGTGGTGTAATAATACCTGACACGATACAGATGATAACTATTGCAAATTTTCTCATATTTACAAAAGTTTTTCGTCTTGCTATTCCTGCTATATCAAGGCAAAGCAAAACTACTGGCAATTCAAACACAAGTCCAAAGGCTATAAAGAAACTTACAATTATGGATATGTACCCCTCCAAAGTAACATAGGCTTGAAGTTCTGATATAGAGTTTGACTCAACAAAGAATTTAAGCACAAAGGGAATTATTATGTAATAGGCAAAGATACAACCCATTAAAAATAAAACCACTCCCAATGTAAAAATAATAGTTATTACTACTCTTTCAGTAACTTTAAGAGCTGGAGAAACAAACATCCAAATATTAAAAAATATAACTGGACTAGACAGTACAATTCCTGACATTATAGCAAGTTTAAGACTTTGAATTATTAATGCCTCCGGTGTATTATATATAAATTTATAACCCTTTGACAATGACATAAGATTTTTTATTAAATCCTCTGAAAACAAAAAGGAAATAAACGAAAATACTAACACCGTAAGAAATATAACTACAAGCCTTTTTCTCAGTTCCAATAAATGGGAAGTAATTGGCATTACTCCATCATTATTTTGTTTCATTTGTGTTTTCATCTTTTACTTCAACTTTATTAAGTCCATCTTTGAAATTTTTAATAGCCTCGCCCATAGACTTACCTAATGTAGGTAACTTTGTAGGACCAAATACGATTAAAATAATGCCGAAAATAAATATTAACTCTGTTAAACCTAAACGCATATACAATTCTCCTTACATAATTAGCTTATTACAACTTAATTAGTTTTTGCTAACTAAGTCTACATCACTTGAACTTTCTTGTCAATATTTTTTTATTTAATTATAACCGTAAATATAACCATAAATATTGACATTGATTTTTAGTAATGATAGAATGTTAGTCAATGCTAACAATAAGGATTGATTATATATGAAAGATAATTTAAAATGGATTATTATTTTTGCTGTTCTTTGCATTGTTTCAGCTACAGTATGGATAGTAATGAACAATTTGGGTGGAGAACATAAAAATGCTGTTATTCGCCAAAACGGTAAAATAATAAAAGAAATAGACTTAAATGCCGTAAAAGAACCTTACGAATTT
>OLOZ01001460.1_pt1 | contig 16102 bp, 13 predicted proteins | sample 1673021 | NCBI WGS metagenome assembly OLOZ01 (sample SAMEA3136747, study PRJEB25190) | human gut metagenome | biome: human gut; feature: human-associated habitat; material: faeces | place: Austria | collected 2013
GAGAAGTGCCCGCTGTGCCGTGAGCGCACCGATCGCGGCGAGGAGCCCATGTGCGTCGTGTGCTGCCCGGCCCATGCGCGCATCTTCGGCGATTTGGACGATCCGGACAGCGAGATCTCCCAGACCATCCTGAACCGCAAGGCATGGACGCTTCTGGAGAACCAGGGCACCCGTCCGTCCGTTCACTACTTCGAATAGGAGGCTCTCATGGAACTGATCAAGCGATACAAAGTCCTGGCGGCCATCCTGGCCGTCGTGGTGGCCGTGGGCGTGGGGTGCTGGGTGTACCAGCTCATCTTCGGCCTGACGGTGACGGGTATGAACAACGGCACCTCGTGGGGCCTCTACATCACCAACTTCATGTTCTTCGTGGGGCTTTCCGCCGGCGGCCTTATCGTGGCCTCCTCGGCGAGCGTGTTCCATATCACGAAGTTCAAGGCGGTGGCGCTTCCCGCCATCATCCTCTCCACGGTGTGCATCTGCGCGGCGGGCATGTTCGTGCTCATCGATTTGGGCGGCATCCAGCGCGTGTGGCGCATCCTGACCGGCCCCAATCCGACCTCCCCGCTTCTGTGGGACGTGTGCGTCATCACCTGCTACCTCATCATCAACGTGTTCTACCTCGTGTTCATGACGCGCGGCAACCAGCACGCCGTGTCCATCGTGTCGCGCTTCGCGCTTCCCTGCGCCATCCTGGTGCACTCGGTAACGGCGTGGATCTTCGGCCTCGAGGCTGCCAAGGAGGGCTGGTATACGGCCATCATGGCCCCCATCTTCGTGGCAAGCGCCATGGACTCGGGTCTTGCGCTTCTGCTCGTCGTGCTCGGCGTTCTGAAGAAGGCCGGCATCTACGACACCTCTCGCGAGCTTATGGCCATGCTCGCCGGCCTTCTGTGCACGTGCGTGGCGGTGGACGCGTTCTTCATCTTCTGCGAAGTGCTCACTATGGCCTATCCCGGAGCGGCTGGAGCGGAGACCTTGGCGCTTTTGACGACCGGGCCCACCGCTCCCTTCTTCTGGTTCGAGATCATCTGCGGTCTGGTGATTCCGTTCTGCATCCTCGTGTTCGCGAAGAACCGCCAGAGCGCCGTGCTGATCAACGTGGCCTGCGTGCTCATCGTGGTGGGTGTGTTCTGCAAGCGCGTGTGGCTCTTGTTCACTGCCTTCATCGTTCCCAACATGATGGGAGCGCCGGGCATCATCTCCGGCTCGAGCGAGGCGGCGCACGCGACGGGCACGGCGTCGTTCGCGGTGCTGAGCTCGTATGCCCCCACGCCGATCGAGATCCTCGTGGTCGCCGGCGTGATCTCGCTGGTGATCCTGGCGTTCATGGTGCTCGCGAGCAAGCTGATCGTGGAGCGTCGCGAGAAGTAGGATCGAGGAGAAGGAAGGGAATGCGTCATGGAGTGCACTTTGGAGCGCGAAAAGGCTGCGCAACATGCGGAGGCCGCCGCCGATGAGCTGGCACGTGCCCTGGCCTTTGTGGGAAATTCGTTTCTCGCCCCGATGAGCCAGACGTCCGATGCGGCGCTCGACCGGGCCTTCTGGGCGGCCTTCCCCGATTTCGGGAGCGAGGAGGCGGCGTGTGCCCTCGATGGGCTGTTCGCCTGGGCGGCCGAGGGCGAGAACGTGCCGCGCGCCGAGCGCGTGCGCGCTGTCTCGGTGGAGTACGCGCGCCTGTTCATCGGGCCGCCGGAGCCGGCGGTGGCGCCGTGGGAGTCCTTCTACGTGCAGGAGGGCGTGACGAACGGGTTCGGCGAGCCGACGTTTCGCATGCGGGAGCGCCTTCGCCAGGCGGCCCTCGAGGTGTCGAACGAGAACAACCAGTACGCCGATCATATCGGTATCGAGCTTCTCTACTGCAGCGAGCTTGCTCGGCGGGCGGCCTCGGGCGGCCCTGCGGGGACGGAAGAGGCGGCTTTGCTGGAATCGTTCGTGGAGGTCGACCTGCTCCCCTGGCTCGGGCGGTTTACGACGGCACTCTATGAGGAGGGGGCGACCTACTACGGTCTGCTGGCCGATCTCGCCGAGGGTCTGCTTGGCGTTGTGCGGGCCTTCTCGCCGAGCGCATCAACCTGTGCAGCCTAAAGAAGAGCGCTTTCTCGCCGAGCGCCTGTGCCTGCGTGCGCTATAATGCCGCAGACGCAGGCGCTTTCTTTGCGCCGATCGGACACGAAGGCGGAAGGGGGCGGCACGGGTGGACTACGCGAAGGCCCATAGCGTCACCTTGTGGTGCGCCGTGCTCGCCAAGGCGAACCGGGGCGTGGCCAAACTCCTTCCCAAGCAGATGACCCAACTTCAATTTCGCCTTCTGGAGCAGCTAACGCTGCCCGAGTCCGGGCATGTGCGCCCGGTGCGCGTCGCGCGGCTCTTGGTACTGAAGCCTTCCGATGTTGATGAGGCAGTGGCCGTTCTTGCCGATCAGGGGCTCGTCAGGCCCTGCGAGGACGGCTGCATCGAATTGACGCGGGCCGGCCGTGAGAGAACGATGGAGCTGACCAAGCGCTTGAATGTGTTCTTCGCGCTGTGCGTGGGCGGACTGGCCGATGAGGAGCGCGCCGTTTTGGCTGACTTGCTCCGGAGGGCGTTCTCCCTCCCGGGGAGTTACTACGCGAGCGGTTCTCGTGCGGGCGAGTCCGTCGGGGTGTTCGACGCCCGGCGCGGGCTGGCGGCGACGGCCATGCTCCACGGCGCCGTGCTGGTCGCGATCAAGAAGGCGACGTCGCTGTCGTTCACCGATTTCCGTTTCCTGTTGGAGCTCTACCCGAAGCGCCGCACGGCGACGAGGATGCTGCGCGCCCGCGATGTGGTGGCCTTCCTGCGGACGGGCCGGGCCTATGTGACCACCGCCTCGGTTCGCCTGGAGGAGCAGGGCTACCTCGTGCGCGTTCCCGACGACCGCGATGCGCGCGGCATCCTGTTCAAGCTCACGCCGCAGGGGATGCTCTGCGTGCAGGATGTGGCCGACGACTTGTACGCCGTGCTCGTGTCGATGTTCGGCGAGGCAGTGGAAGAGCGGGCGGTGCAGCGTGCCCTCAAGCACCTGCTCGAGCTGGAGGACGCGGCCCTCGACGAGCTGGGGGAGCTTTCATGGTGAGGCGCGAGGGTTGGTCGTCTGGGCGGGACGGGTCGCGCGAGGTGTGGCAGACCTGCGCGGTGAACTGCGGATCCCGCTGCGCGCTGCGCCTTCGGGCGCGCGAGGGCGAGATCCTCTGGACGGAAACCGACTGCGGCGACGAGGAGCCCGGCAATCTGCAGATGCGCGCGTGCCTGCGTGGTCGGGCCCTGCGCTATTGGCTGGGCAGCCCCGATCGCCTGAATGAGCCGCTGCGCCGGGTGGGGCCGAGAGGGTCGGGCCAGTTCGAGCCTATCAGTTGGGATGAGGCCCTCGATGAGATTGCGGAGCGCATCCGCGACACGGTGGCGCAGTGGGGCAACGAGGCGGTGCTCCTTCCCTATGCGACGGCGATATGGTCGGGCTCCGGCTCGCCGTTCGAACGGCTGATGAACTGTTACGGCGGACACTTGGGCATCTATGGCGACTACAGCTGCATGCAGCTGCAGACGGCGTGCATGTCGCTGTACGGCGATGACGGCTACTACACCGGCTCGCTGCTTTCCGAAGCGTCCCATGCCGATCTGGTGGTGTTTTTCGGCGCCAACCCGGCGCTCACGCGCATGGGCGGGGCGAGCGGAGCGCATCGTCTCGCGCAGGCGCGCGAGGAGGCCGCGAGGGAGGGGCGCCCTTTCAGGGTAATCGCGATCGATCCGTGCCAGAGCGATGCGGCGACAGGCGAGAGCGATGCGTGGATCCCCGTCCGCCCCGGCACCGATGCGGCCTTCGTGGCCGGCGTGGCCTGGGTGCTCATCACCGAGGGCCTTGCCGATGAGGAATTCCTTCATCGGTACTGTATCGGCTACGACGGCGCGACGATGCACCCGCCTCGGAGAGCTACCGCGCTTACGTGCTGGGGGAGGGCCCGGACGGAGTGGCGAAAACGCCGCAGTGGGCCGCGCGCATCACCGGGTGCCCCTCGGCGCGCATCGCCTCTTTCGCGCGCGAGCTGGCCGGCGCAAGGCGGGCGTTCATCATGCAGGGATGGGGCCCGCAGCGCACGGCCCTCGGCGAGCAATCGGCCCGAGCGATCTGCCTGCTTTCCCTGCTTACGGGCAACTTCGGTCTTCCCGGCACGAACAGCGGCGCCCGCGAGCGGCTTTTCCGGCCTGTCCTTCCCGATGATCCAGTGGGGGAGAACCCGGTTGATGTGGCCATCCCCGCGTTTCTCTGGTCGCGCGCGGTCGAGCGGGGGCGCGCTCTTACGGCTTCCGACGGCGTGCGTGGCGCCGCGCGTCTGCCCTCGCCGGTGAAGTTGATCATCAACCATGCGGGAAACGCGCTCACCAACCAGCACGCCGACGTCAATCGGACTCACGAGATCCTCGCCGACGAGAGCCTGTGCGAGTTCATCGTGGGCATCGACGTGATGATGACCGATTCCATGAGATATGCCGACATCGTACTGCCCGATGTGGCTCAGGCCGAGCGCGACGTGCTCGTGTCGTCGGGGAACTCCGACGGCGTGCGCGGCGTCATCGTGGCCGCATCATGGGGCGGCAATGCGTTTGATCGCCGGTGCGCGTGGGACGTGGCTCGCGATCTTGCGCGGCGGCTTGGGGTGGAAGAGGCCTTTTGCGAAGGTGCCTCCACGTTGGGCGAGATGGATGGGCTGCGGTTGCGCGAGAGCCGCTTCGCCCATGATGACGAGGCATTGCGCGAGCTGGCCGAACGGGGAATCGTGCGGCGTCCCTACGAGGGCGAGACGGTGGCTTATGCCGCTTTCCGACGCGATCCGGAGGGGTGCCCCTTGCCCACGCCCTCGGGGAAGATCGAGATATACGACCAAAAGATCGCGGAGCTCTTGGCGGCCGACCCGGGTCTTCCCGTAAGCTCGATTCCGGCGTATATCGCCGCGCCCGAGGGCGCCGAGGCGGCGCTTGTCGGCCCCTATCCCTTCCAGATGATCAGCTGCCACGGGCGCCAGAGCGCACACTCGTCGTTCGCCAACGTACCTGAGCTTGCGGTCGTGGCGCCCCGGCGCCTGTCGGTGAATCCCGTCGATGCCGAACGACTTCAGCTTGTCTCGGGCGGCTTGGTGGTCGTCGAAAACGATCGGGGCGCCCTCGTATGCCGAGTGCGGGTGACGCCGCGCATCATGCCGGGCGTGGTAGCGCTGCCGGAGGGCGCGTGGCACGATGCGGACATGTGGGGGGATCGTCTCGACTGGGGCGGCTGCGCCAACACGGTCTCCTCCGACGAGCCGACGGCGTGGTCGCACGGCAACCCCCACAACTCGTGCTTGGTCCGTCTGCGCCCCTTGACCGATGCCGAGCGGGCGGAAGCGGCGCGGCGTGAGGCAGCGGGACGAGGGGAGGTGGCGCGATGACGCGCGCGAAGATGCCGATCGTATCTGGCGCGGGTTCCTCGGGCGACCCGCATCATCAGTTCGGCTTCTCGTTCGACCAGCGGCGCTGCACGGGCTGCAAGACCTGCGAGATGGCCTGCCGGGACTACCATGATCTGGGCACAGGTCCGGCTTTCCGCACTGTGCACGAGTATGCGGGGGGAACCTGGATCCAAAACGACGAGGGCGCGTGGGAACACGACGTGTTCGCCTTCTACGTCTCCATGTCCTGCAACCATTGCACGAATCCCGTCTGCCTGCGCTTTTGCGCCTCCGATGCCATTGCCAAGGACGATTTCGGGTTCGTGAGGGTCGATGCCGCGCGTTGCACGGGATGTCAGGTGTGCGCCCTGTCGTGCCCCTATCACGCCCCGCGTTTCAGCGAGGCGAGTGCGCACATCGAGAAGTGCGACGGGTGCTTCGATCGCGTCGCCGCCGGCCTCGGGCCGATTTGCGTGGAGGCGTGCCCCCAGCGGGCCTTGGGCTTCGGCATCTACGACGACATCGCCGATCATCCGCTCATGGTCGAGCGTGTGGCCACGATGCCCGATCCGGTCATAACGCAGCCGAACTACGCGATCGAGCCGTGTGAGGCGGCGTTGCGCGCTGCAGATGCGGCTGCTTTGCAGAATTTGGGAGAAATCTAGGCGGTTGGATGGCCCGGGCGGAGCGCCTGCTCGCACATGCGCTCTCTGCGCCTAGTCCATGTGGAACAGCACGGGCAGGTCGACGGAGACCGGCGAGTTGTCCTCGTTGGTCTCCATGATGTCGGCCATGAAGTCCCACCACTTCCGGTTGATGGCCGTATCGGCGCCGGCGGCCCACCGCTCGGGGTCGTCGATCTCGATGTAGCCGAACAGCGTCAGCGTGTCCGGGTCCAGCGCGATGGTGTAGTTGCGGCCGCCGTGCTCGTGGATCATGTCGATCATCTCGGGCCACAGCTCGTTGTGCCGCCGCTCGTACTCCTCTTCCATGCCGGGGTACAGCTTCATCTTGAACGTCTTGATCATCGGGTGCTCCTTGGGCGAAGGGGGTTGGGCCCGCATGCAGCGGGCGCTTTCTGGGGGCTATGCTAGCGCGTTGCTCCGGGAAAACCGAGGGCGAGCGTGCCTTGCGATGAAACTGACAAAGTGGATATGGCCAATATGGCAAAAATGCAAAGTTGAAAAGAGGCGAAATGGCAAAAATGCAAAGTTCTGAAGCTGCAATGGGCGCAGCACCTAGGTCGCCTTCCGTCAGGGAAGCTCCACGACGAAGGAATCGGGAAGGGTGTCGGGTTTGAGGAAAGCGAGCATATACCAGGGCATGTAGGCGATGGCGCATTGGATGTCGCGCCCCTCGGGAATTTCCACTTCCACCGTCGTGTTCTCACGGCAGAAGACGTAGGCGAAATCGAGCCCCCACTCCTTGACACGCAGGACGTTGTCGAGGGCGACGTGGGCGCGGAATATCCGGCCGGATTTCGCCTCGATGGGCACCACCTTACCGCTCTTCTGCACGACGAAATCGATCTCTCCGTGCTTGGCCTTCTCGTAGTAGAGCGCGTCGAATCCGTTGGCTGTGAGCATTTGGGCGAAGGCGTTCTCCAATATGGCGCCCCAGTTGATGTCAAGCTCTCCCTGGAGTACCTTGAACGGCACGCCGTCGCCGAGCATGGCGACGAGGAGTCCCGTGTCGCACAAAAACAGCTTGAAGACGCTGTGCTGGCGGTTGAGGCGCAGCGGTGCCACGAGCTCGGTCACGTTGTAACAGGGGATCGCCACGCCGGCGTCGGCCAGCCAGATGAAGTCGCTCTCGTAGCGCTCGCTGCGTGCCGACTTTGCGAGGTCGGAGAGCTTGAAGCGCTTGTTCTTCTTGCTGAGCTCAGCAGGGATAGCGTCGAAGATAGCGCCGACGTGGGCCTTGTTGCGGGCGTACTTCACGATGTCGGCCCGGTACAGCTTTAAGATGTCCTTCTGGACGCTCTGCACTTGGGCGATGTCGCGGGTCTGGGCGAATCGGGCCACGGCGGCCGGCATGCCGCCCACTATCAAGTAGTACTTGAACAGCTCCATGAGCTTCTGGTGGATGACGGCGGGCACGGCGGCTTCTTCCTTGAAACACGCGCGCGCCATCTCGAGGGCCGTCTCGTTTTCTCCGAGGGCCCAGCAGAATTCCTCGAAGGAAAGGGGATAAAGCGTCAGCTCGCTCTCGTAGCCGACGGGGAGGGAGGGTACGTTTTCGTAGGTGACGCCGAGGAGAGAGCCGGACTCGATGTAATCGAAACGGCCGTCCTCCACGAGGAACTTGATGGCCGTGCGCGCCCGCGGGCACTCCTGGATCTCGTCGAGGAAAATGAGCGTGTCTCCCGGCGTGAGGGCGGTGCCGCTGAATGCGGAGAGCTGGGGGATGAGGGTATCGGCATCGAGGTTCCCCGCGAAGATGGCTTTCGCTTCGGGGGACTCAACGAAGTTGATCTCAATGGTGGTGCCGTAGTGCCTCTGGGCGAAGGCGCGGACGAGGTAGGTCTTTCCCACCTGTCGCGCGCCGTCCACAAGCAGAGCGCGGTGGTGGGGATCTTTCTTCCAACTTACAAGTCGCTCGTAGGCAGCTCGCTTCAGCATGATGCCTCCTTCGCCGCTGATTATAGCTTATCGTTAGTATGCGACGAAAATGAGAAAGTGTCCAGGGTACTTTGCGACGAAAATGAAAAAGTGACAGTTTGAGGTTGATAAAGAAAGGGCCAGCGCTAACTGGCCCTTCTAATTCAACTGCACCTGCGCCGCCCGTGCTACCTGAGTTTTGGATGACGAAGGAAGCGGGCTTTGCTGGTACGCCTCTATTATAGTTGCACGGCTAGTCTTTTGGAACTACCTACCGGGAAATAGTCGGCAACAAAATCACGCACCCCGGTTAGGCGATTTTCCGTTCTCGATTCGTGGTGCATTTTGACGCGAGGGAAGCGCAGATCATGGTTTTCGAGCCGCTAGTTCTTCAGCGAGTTCAAGGGGGCGGGCATGCGGCCGCCGCGGTGGGCGAAGACGGTGCCGGCGTAGGGGTTCACGGGCATGACCGGGGCGTAGCCGAGCAGCCCCCCGAAGTCCAGTTGGTCGCCCACCTGGCAACCGATGGCGGGAATGAGGCGCACGGCGGTGGTCTTGTTGTTGATCATGCCGATGGCGCACTCGTCGGCGATGATGCCGAAGATGGCCTCTTGGGTGGTATCTCCCGGCACGGCGATCATGTCGAGGCCCACGGAGCACACGCACGTCATGGCCTCCAGCTTCTCGATGGAAAGCGCTCCGTCCTCAGCGGCGCGGATCATGCCGGCGTCCTCGGAGACGGGAATGAAGGCGCCGGACAGGCCGCCCACCGAAGACGACGCCATGACGCCGCCCTTCTTCACGGCGTCGTTCAGCATGGCGAGCGCCGCCGTGGTGCCGGGGCCTCCGCACTGACCCACGCCGATGGCCTCCAAAATCTCGGCCACGGAGTCCCCCTCGGCCGGGGTGGGGGCGAGCGACAGATCCAGGATGCCCTGCTGCACACCGAGGCGGCGCGAGGCCTCGCGGGCCATGAGCTCGCCGGCGCGGGTGATCTTGAAGGCCGTGGCCTTAATGGCCTCGGCCACAGTGGTGAGGTCCGCTTCCTTCGGCAGGTCGGCGAGCACCGCGCGCACGACGCCGGGGCCGGACACGCCTACGTTCACCACTTCGTCGGCCTCGCCGGAGCCGTGGAAAGCGCCGGCCATGAAGGGGTTGTCCTCCACGGCGTTGCAGAACACGACGAGCTTGCCGGCGCCGATGCACTGGCGGTCGGCGGTGAGTTCGGCAGCGCGCTTGACGATACCGGCCATCTTGAAGGCGGCGTCCATGTTGATGCCGGCCCGCGTGCTGCCCACATTCACCGAGGCGCAGACGCGGTCGGTGGCGGCGAGCGCCGCGGGGATGGAGTCCATGAGCTTGTGGTCGGCGCGGGTGGCACCCTTGTGCACGAGCGCCGAGAAGCCGCCGACGAAATCGACGCCCACCTCCTTGCCGGCGCGGTCCATGGCCACGGCGATGGGGGTGAGGTCGTCGGCGGTCACGGCGGCGCAGATCTCCGCGATGGGGGTGACCGAGATGCGCTTGTTCACGATGGGGATGCCGAACTCGCGCTCAAGCTGCTCGGCGGTGGGCACGAGCTTCTCGGCGGCCGAGGTCATGCGGTCGTAAACCTTCGAGGCCAGCTTGTCCACATCGGCATCCACGCAGCCGCGCAGGTTGATGCCCAACGTGATAGTGCGGATGTCCAAGTTCTGCTTGGACACCATGGCCAGGGTTTCGGCAACTTCGGCAGGGGTGATCTGCATGGCGGCTCCTCGCTCGCGACGGTCGGCAGGGCGCGCACTTCGCGCCCTGGTAATTGTTCCGGCTCAGTCTACCAAATCACGCCCGTTCCCGTCGCCGTACGGGCGTGGACGGGTCAGATTGTCTGTGACCATTCGCAATGTCAGGTTCGAAGAGGTCAGTCGTTGGTTTTTTGCCGCCGGAGCGTCTCTATTATACTGATCCGCACCAAGGGCAACCTATAAGTGCGCAATAGTTGCTGGTGCTCTGCCGCCTGCGTGCTAGGATGAATTCATCAAGGTGATTCTGAGAAGGCGAAAGGCGAGAAAGCGAGGCGGAAAATGGTGGTCATGGGGTTAGGGCTTCCCGAAGTTGTTATGGTACTGGCGGTTATCGTCATCAAGGTGATTCCCTATATCCTTTTCGCCGTTCTGGTTGCGCTTGTTGTGAGATATCTGAACGCACGGCCCCGGCGAGATCGTGAGAGGAAGACCGCGCATTCGTTGGGCGAAGTGCTAGCGGAGGAGCGCCGACGCTGTGGCATGACGCAGGAGTTCGTGGCCCACGAGCTCGGAGTGAGTCGCCAGGCGGTTTCGAAATGGGAGAAGGGAGCGAGCGATCCGTCCACCCACAACCTCATCGCCCTTGCCGAGCTGTACGGCGTCGATGCGGCCACCCTCATCAAGTCGGTCGAGCGCGACGGTAGCAAAGCGGCCAGCGCTGCCTCGGAGGGCTAGGCATCGGCGGCTAGTCGATTGCGCAGGTCGCGATGCTGATCGCAGACGCAGAGAGCAGTTTTTATCGCGATCGCGATAATCGTGGAAGAATTTCTGCAGATTATCGCGATCGCGATATTTTTCTTTTCCTCCTGTGCTATTATCGCGATCGCGATAATGATTGAAGGCAGGTGAGGACATGGCCATTCGAAGCGCGCGGGACTTTGGGGCGGCGATTCGCAATCGTCGCAAGCAGCTTGGATACACGCAAGGAGAACTTGCCGAGATGTGCGACGTAGGAATAATGTTTGTCTCTCAATTGGAGAACGGAAAGCCGACGGCCCAGCTGGACAAGGCGATTCGCGTTGCGAACATGGTCGGACTCGATATTGCGCTTCAAGAAAGGCGGTAGCCCATGCGCATGAAGGTGTGGGGCGAGATATCGGGCGAACGCCGTTCTCGGAAATTGCGACGGGCACCTCAAGAACCTCACCGTGCTTCGGGGCACCGACTGGTCGTCGTTTGTATTGGCGCCTGTATACGACATCGCCTCGACGGTGGTGTATGGGGGTCTCGACCGCCATATGGCCATGCGCATCGGTTCGACCAACAAGATCGACGAGGTTGACCGGGACGATTTTCTCGCCTTGGCGAAGGAGTTGGACGTTTCGCCGCGCATGGTGAGGCGGCTCATCGAGGAAGTTTGCGAAGGTGTTGGCGGGGCGGCGTCCGACGTGCTGCGCGATACGGAAGACGCTCTGGGAGCGTCCCTTTCGAAGCTGCGAGATATCGAGGTGTTCGCGCGGGCGCAGATTGATCGGCTGGGCATAAAAGGCGCGTAACTAGGGCGAATCTCTCAAGACTCCTTTTCACTCTGTTCCGCCTCCGCTTGCTCGGCTTCTGCGGCTTCGATGACCTCTTCTTGGGCGGCGAGCTTTTCCAGTTCGGCGAGGAACTGGTCGGCCTCGGGGGCGTAGCTCAAATGCTCGGGGCGGGGAAGCGACCCGGCGGCGAAATCGCCCAGAGGGCCGCCGAAGCAGTCGTCCCAGTAGGCCTCGCCGAGCAGGTCGGCGGGAACGTCGGGCTCCAGCTCGATGAACGAGCACACCCAGCCCGGCACCGGCGTGAGGTTGAGCAGCAGCACAAGCGCCACGAGGGCGGCGAAGGTGGCGAGGATCTGCAGGTTCTGGCGACGGTGCACCAGGGTGGCCAGAGAGGCGGCGGAGCTTATGTCGGCAGTGTCGGTTGAAGGCGTATCGGTGCTCATGGGGCGCTCCTAGCGGCGGAAGAGGGAGAAGATGAAGTACAGGACGACGATGAAGATGCCGATGGTGCCTGCGAACAGGACGAGGAAGGGGATGACGCAGGCGATGGTCAGAAGCGTCAGCGTGACCATGGTGGGATGCTCGCGCCGCGCGACGGCGATGACGGCGAAGGAGAGGGCGGCCAGGCCGCAGTAGGCGATACCCCAGATGAGCTGGTCCTGCAGGAAGTACCAACCGGTCTCGCTGGCCAGGTCGGCCCAGGCGCCATAGCCCAGTCCCGAGGCGGTGACGATGGTGACGCCGGCCGCCGCGATGAGCGCCCCGCCCCAGAAAAACCCTTTGGAAAGGGCCGTGGCGGTGGCCTCGGGGTGCCGGCGCGCCCGGGTCTTCGCGATGAACGCGCTCGTGTCTCGGGCCACCGGGACGGGCCCTTCCTCGTTGCCGGTGATCCAGCAGGCGGCCTCGCCGCCGCCTTCCGCAATGCGGGCCGCCTCCTTGCGCAGGGCCGTGGCGCGCCGGCGCGTCTGCCCGCGGGTGCGCACGCCGCGGATGGCGAAGGCGGCGCTGGCGAACTTGGGGGCGAGCACGGTGGCGGCCGCCGCCAGAAAACCGAGGAGCGCCGCTCCGGTGAAGGTGGCCGTGGGCACGGCCGAGATGTCCCAGAGCGCGTCCGGGTACACCGAGTTTTCTCCCATGCCGGTGGGGGAGATGAGCACCGTGGCCGCCGTGGCGAGCGGCTCGCCGGCGTTCACGACGCCGTTCTTCCAGCTTCCGAAGGTGAAGCGGGGCGTGACGAAGCACACCAAAAGGACGAAGGCGACCGCGAGGACGAGCCGTCCGAAAAAGGCGGGTTTGGAAAGGCCGTCCACAGGAGCGTGCTTTCCCTCGGCGTCGGCCAGCGCATCTATCTGGGAAGCGGCCTCCTCCAGGGCCGCGACGGCGTCCTCGGCAAGGGTGTCGCTGCGGGCACCGCGCAGATGCTTGCTGGCCTCGGCCACGGCGCCCTTATCGGTAGCGGAGACCTCCATGAGCTCGGTGACGAAGCCTCGGGGCACGGGGCGGCCGAACAGCTCCGCGGTGAAGTAGCCGGCAGCCGTGGCGGGCACCACCGTCTCGCTTGCGCGGACGATGCCGAAGTGGTGGATGTGCGGGCTCCCCTCGGTGTGGGCGGCCATATCGTCGGCACGCTGAACCAAGCGCGCGCGGGCCTCGACGGTATCAGCCAGGGGTGCCGAGGTGTTCACGGTCGCGGAGTCCACGGCCCGGATAAGCCTATCGCCCGCGCCGGTGCGTCCGTGGTAGGCCTTCAGGTTCCGCTGCACCCAGAACGCCCAGCCGTCGCTTCCGTAGCGTGCGGCGAAGGAGCGCACGGCGCTTTTGTCGGCCGCCGTGGCCTCCAGCACCGCCAGCACGCGGTCCACCTTCTCGCCCGCATTCGCGCCCTCGTGCTCGCGCAGCCACTTAAGTCCGGCGCGGGCCGGGCCCGAAAAGCCGGCCACGGCTACGATGCCCAAAAGGTCGCGCACCGCTTCCTCGTCGGCGATAAGGCGATAGAAGCTGAGCGGCGTGGCCGTGGCCCGCGCGAACAGGGCATCCACGGCCGCGGCTCCGGGGACGACGGCCTTGCCCTTCCAGAAGACTGCACCCCGTGTGGGGTCGATGAGCGCAAGGGCCCGGGAAAGCCCCAGATCCTCATCGCCGTTCTCGTCCTCGGGCAGCGTGTCCGGATCGCGATCGGTGATGTCGTTCAGGGCCACGGCCAGATCCGTCTCGCCGAGCTTGCGGAAGTAGTCTTCCAGCCCGTGGGTGTACAGGTGGCGCTTGGCCTTCTCCCAATTATTCGCCAGCGCCGTGACTAAGGTGGTGCGACTCTCGTAGACCTCGCCTTCGAACTGATAGCCCGCCGGCCCCGCCATGGCGGCGGCGTCCAGCGGGTCGCGGTAGCGAAACGCGTCCGGGTCGGCCAGCCAGCGCTGGATGTCCTCGTAACCGAGGCGCCCCTGGGGATGGGCGTAGGTGAGCCCGTAGATGAGCTGGCCCAGCGTCTCATGCTCGGGCGCGCGGGCCTCGAAGGCTACGGGACGGCCGCCGGCGAGCACCGCCGACAGGTCGTCGCCGTCGATGAGCGTCTGGTGCGGGTGACGGCCGCCGTTGTACAGCGTCCAGATGGTGTAGCCGAGCGCGTACCAATCGTTCTCGCGCTGCACCACCGAGGAATGGGGCGAGTAGCCCGGCGTGCGGCGATCCACCTTGGTGGCGCCGGTGTCGCGGCCCTCTTCCAGCACCGAGGAGATGCCGAAGTCGCCGAGCACCACCTCGCCTTCTAGAAGATAGAGGTTCTTCGGCTTCACATCGCGGTGCACGATGCCCTCGTCGTGCAAGTGCGCAAGCGCGCAGGCGGCCTGCGGGATGATCCTGTCGCGCAGCTCTTCGAAGGAGGCGCCGTCGCGGGCGAAGGCGTCGTCGCACAGGGGCATGACGACCACGTCGTAGGTGGACTCGCCGAGCCCCGGCACCTCGTCGCTGATCTGGCCCGTGGCGTACATCGGCATGAGGTGCGTCTCGCGGAAGTGCTCCTCACCGAGGGGGTGTTCGGCCATGAGGCGCCGCAGGTAGCCGAGCACGGCCCGGCGTGCGAGGCGGTCGCGCACGGCGTGGGGCTGGTAGGCGATCTTAGCGACGAAGGTGCGGCCCTCCTCATCGGTGGCGGCGACGACCGTGCCCTGGCCGCCGGCTCCGATGACGTCGGCGGTGTGCAGGGTGAAGGTGCGGTCTCCGTCGCCTTGGAAGGGAAGGTCGGCACCGGAGAGGACGGGGGCGGTGGAGTCGATGTCCACGAGCGTGGGAGCGGCGTCCACGATGGTGGGTGCCACGTCCCGCCGCGGCTCCCGCGAGATGTTCGGGCTAGCAGCCATCAGTGGCTCCGGCCCCCTCATCGGCCCTGCGGAATGTGACAGCGCCGGCGCTGGCGACGGCTTCTACGGCTTCGCCAGCTTCCACGTTTTCGTCGAAGATGAAGGTGGACAGCGGGTTCAGGTACGCATCCTCCACCAGGTTGCCGATGCCGCGGCCGCCGTTCTCACGCACCTCGGGGGCTAGCGCGCGCTCGGCCAGAAGGTCGAGTGTGGCCTGGGCGGCAGCCACGGTGATGCCGCAGCGGTTCCGCACGTTTCCGTTGATCTTTCGGATCTGCGATTCCAGGATGAGGCGCGAGGCCTCAGGCGAGATGTAGTCGAACACGACGATGTTGTCGCCGATGCGGTTCAAGACCTCGGGCTTGAAGTGCGTGGCCATGGCCTGCTGGACCCGGGCGCAGATGACGTCGTAGGGCTCGCCGGGCTGCACGATGTTGCGGCGGCCGATGGTGCGCCCGTGCTCGTCGAGGAGCTCTTCGGAGATGCCGACGTTGCTCGTGAAGAAGATGAGGGTCTCGCCGAAGTACACCGTCTGGCCCTGGCCGTCGGTCATGCGGCCGTCCTCCAGGATTTGAAGGAACTTGTCCATGATGGAGGGATGGGCCTTCTCCACCTCGTCGAACAGGAGCACCGAGAAGGGGTTGGCGCGCACGGCGTTGGTGAGCTGGCCGCCGGCCTCGTAGCCCACGTAGCCCGGCGGGGCTCCGAAGAGCTTCTGGTCGGAGGCGTCGGCGGCGTACTCGGACATGTCGAAGCGCAGGTAGCTGCGCTCGTCGCCGAACAGAAGCTCGGTGACCGCCTTCACGATCTCCGTCTTGCCCGTGCCCGTGGGGCCGGCGAGGAAGAGCACGCCTTTGGGCTTGGTGCCCGATGAGTGCTGCATGCCGGAGAAGCCCAGCACCGAGCGCTTGAGCACCGAGACGATCTTGGCGATGGCGGGCTCTTGGCCCTTCACGCGGCGGCGCAGGACAGCTGCGGGGTCGTCGCGCAGCTTGTCCATCATGGCGCTCCAGCGGTTCTCGCGGATGCCGTACTTGTAGAGGTCCACGAGCTCGGTGACATGCTCCGGCGCCGTGCCGCCGCGGGCGTACAGACGCCGCAGCTCGTCCAGCTCGGTGAGCAGCATGCGGTCGGTGGTGTCGACGAGTTTCTCGCGAGGGCGGTCGAGCTCGGGCGCGGCAAGGTCGGGGAAGGCGATGTCGAGATAGGCCTCGCGGGCCGGGCGATCGGGGCTGGGCAGTGCGATGACGCGCACGTCGGGGTTGCCGCGCACAAGCCAGGAGGGCAGGTCGGTGGCCTTGTTGGCGACAAGGACGAGGGTGTTCACGTGCTCGCCATCCCCGCGAATGGCGTCTTTCGCGCCGAGGAGCAGGTTCATGAACACGGCGTTCTCCTCGGGAGTGAGGTCCTCCGGCGAGGAGGCGAGCCGGCTCGCGA
>OLOZ01001465.1_pt1 | contig 16012 bp, 32 predicted proteins | sample 1673021 | NCBI WGS metagenome assembly OLOZ01 (sample SAMEA3136747, study PRJEB25190) | human gut metagenome | biome: human gut; feature: human-associated habitat; material: faeces | place: Austria | collected 2013
AAGGAAAAGCTATTTAGATGAACCTATATCTAATCAATAAAAAAAGAATTTATAGTAATAGCCGTCATACGCATATGTTGGAATACAAAGGGACCAAAAAGAATATCTCTGAATGGGCTAGAGAAAAAGGAATGTCCAGAGACACACTGATAAAACGATTAAGAAGCGGATGGGAACTTGAAAGAGTGTTAAATGAACCGGTTAATAAAAGTTTTTCAAGAAAAAGTGTTGAAAGGAGAATGAGATGAGATTAATCAGTCAGACGGGAGATATTGACATTCCATACGAAAATGCTTCATTAAGCAGAACTGAAAATATCATAAGAGCATACATTCCAGATGTCAGTGAAAAAGGAACAATTATGGCTGTTTACTCAACAGAAGAACAGGCGAAAGAGGCAATGAGTATGCTTATGTATGCACATATTTCAAACAAGCCAATATTCATTCTTCCAAAAGAAGGAAAAACAAAATTGGAATCGACTTTCTTGGGAAGATACGAATTAAGACTTCTTAGAGAAAATCTTCCCAATGTAATGGATTTAAAAAACGGAAATGGAGACTACGTTCTTCCGCGAAAAATAAGAGATAGCATCAAAGAAATTGCCGCAGCTTTAAATGTATCGGGATTATAAAATAATAGGTATTAATTTTGCAGAAAGAAAATGAGGTGATTCCAGTGTTCATGCGAGTAATTTCAACAGGAAGCACGAAAGACAACTATGTTTTGGACACAACTATGGAGGCGATGAGCTATAGAAGAAGAGTGGAAATGGATTGATGGATTTGAAGGGTTATATCAAATTTCAAATATGGGAAGGCTGAAAAGCTTTAGGAGAGATTTGAACGGGCACATAATGTCAAATAAAAATAAAAACGGATGGTATTTTACAGTAAATCTTTATGATGAAAGAAACAAATGCCATACAGCTAGAATACATACATTAGTTGCTAAGCACTTCATAGGAGAAATACCAAAAGGATACCACGTGCATCATATAGATGGTAATAAGCAGAACAACTTGGTCACTAACTTAAAAATAGTGCATCCGTCAGAACATAGAAAAGAGACTGCCAAAATGTTCCCGCAGGTAAAAACGGGAATAATCCGTTACAACCAGTACGAACGTCCGAAAACAATATATATGTATGACACGGATGGCAACTATTTAGCCTCTTTTCCGAACGCAACAGCGGCGTCAATCATTACTGGTATATGCTCCAGAAATATACTCCAAGTCGCCAATAAAAACGAATATAAACCGGGAAAAGTAAGAAAAACAGCCGGAGGTTTTGTATGGAAGTTTGAAAGTGAGGTGATTTGAAGTGTTCATGCGAGTAATAAATACAGGTAGCCATTCAGGAAACTGTTATGCACTGAAATCTGAATCGGGAGAAATCTTGCTTTTGGATTGTGGATGTAGATATTCAAAGATTTTGAAAGGAATTTCATACAAAATATCATGCGTTTCAGGATGCTTACTTACCCATGAGCATGGTTAACCCATGGCGATCACACTAAAGCTATTAGTGAAATCATGAACGCCGGAATCGCAGTTTATACCGGACAAGAAACAATCAATAACTTAGGCATAACGGACGGAACTATAAAAGCTGTTGCTGAAAAGAAATACTTCAAAATCGGCTCGTTCAGCGCAGTTCCGTTCAGCCTGCCGCATACATCTGCAAATAAAGAACCGTGCCCGAACTTCGGGTATCTAGTGGAACATGAAGAAATGGGAAAGCTTCTTTACCTGACAGACTTTGAGCATTGCCGATACAAATTCAAATCAATGGAACTCGATCACCTGGTTATCGGCTGCAATTACTGCGAGGAACTGATAGACAGAAACAACCCGAAGGGGAAGCACCAGATCACCGGGCATTGTTCTTTGTCAACTTGTAAGCAATTCATTAAGAAAAACCTCACAGAATCGCTCAAAACGATAACACTGGTACATTTGAGCGGTGATGCCTCGGATGCTGAAAAAATGCTTAAAGAAGTCAAAGAAGTTGTTGGGGATAATGTTCTGGTTCAGATTGGACAAGCCGGTTTGGAAGTTGATTTGAATTTGTTTCCGTTTTGAAAGGAGAAGGGAATATGGAAATGACAGATTGTAGCAAATGCAGATTCCGTAATTGCTGCACATTGGCCTGGGATTACGGATCGCTGTACTGTAATGATTACGAGGAGGAATAAAATTGAAAGAATGGACAGAAGAACTTTTACTGGCGGATGGATATAAGCTTCAAAACGCTGAAATTACAAATGTATCATTAAATTTCAGAGATCACGGAGTACTTTCACTTGACCTTACGCTGAACGGTGGTGGATGGGGAGTCGTTTACGGCGGCTATGTTCTTGGACATGGATATTTGGGAGCCAAAGAATTTAAAGGTTCTGCTTCCGGAATGGAAGCAATCATGCGAATTATGGATGTAGTTGGCGTTGAAGATCTTGTGGATTTAAAAGGAAAGCATGTTCGGGTCGCAACAAAGGGATGGGGAAGTTCAGTAAAAATCATCGGGCATTTTATCAAAGACCAGTGGTTTGATTACTTGAGCTTTTACGAGGATAAAAAGGAGTGACAGGATGCAGATTTTAATTAATGCTCTGGACAAAAACAAAAAGGAAATCTCTTCAATATCCAGTTTGTACGACAGAGGATGGAATGATGCACTGGAAAAGGCAAAGGAATGTTTCACATCCTATAATCCGGTGATTGAATGGATTCCGACAGAATTAATGTTACCACCGGAGCCAGACGAAGATGTTGATATCGAGGAACTTCCGCAGTACATGGTAACAATCAAGGGTGCTGAATGGCCGACATCCCTGAGATACATTGGAAACGGCGAATGGGCAGATGTTGGAGTTGGAAGAGAGATAAAATATACGGTTTCGGCGTGGATGCCGATGCCGGAAGCTTATAAGGAGAAATAACATGAACAAAGTAATTTTGATCGGTCGATTAGTAAAAGACCCGGACATACGTACCGGAACCAATAACATAACCATTGCCAGATACACTCTTGCAGTAGAAAGACAGTATCGTAAAGATAATGAGCGGAAAGCAGATTTCATAAATTGCGTTGCGCTTGGTAAAAACGGAGAGTTTGCTGAAAAATACCTGCATAAGGGAATGAAAATTGCAGTCATCGGCAGCTGGCAGACCGGAAACTATACGGACACTGATGGAAAGAAGATTTACACAAATGACTGTCTGGTAGAAACACATGAATTTGTGGAAAGCAAGGGCAGAAGCGATCAGCCTGAAAGCACCGGTGCAGTTCCACCGTCAGCACCGGCAAGTGACACATTTGCTGAACCGGCTTACGATCCGGATTTACCGTTTTCGTAATTGAAAGGAATTTCGGTTGGATTACAAGAAATTCAGACAGGCGAAAGCCATTGAAGCTAGCAACAAGAAGAAACTTCTGAAAGTAAATCCGAAACTGGATGAAGGAACCGGGATATATATACTTTGGCGTACCGAAACCCATGGATATATCGGGCAGTCAGTAAAACTTCTTACCAGACTGGCACAACACATGTCAGGATACGAGCAGCATATTGATCGTTCCATGAAAGCACATGGGCTGTATTCAGAAGATAATAAGAACGGCTACAAGATTGATTTTTTTCATTGCCCGGTATCGCAGCTTGATGAAAAAGAACGAGAATACATCCAGAAAGCCATTGATGCCGGATGGATTGTGAAAAACAAGACTGGTGGTGGACAGGATGAAGGTAAAGAAAAGATTGCTGATTACCGACCGGCAAAAGGATATCGTGATGGTATCCAACAAGGCAAGAAAACTCTGGCCCGTGATTTATCGCACATCATTGATACGCATTTGCAAATCACTCTGAAGCCAGAAAAGCAGCACAATAAAACTTCAATCAAAGCTTTTGAGAAATTTAGAGAAATGCTTGATGAAAGGAACTATGAGAAATGATTATACGTGAAATAAAGAGCAGAAAACATAAGGAATACGAGCAGAATCGTAAAGATATTTATTATTTCATCGTAAAATACGAAAAACGCAAAGGCGAAATGCCACAGATTAAAACGATAGCTGAGGAATTGGATTTAAGCCCCAGTGCAGTTCAGAGACATTTACGTCAGTTTGCGGATGATGGACTGATTGAATTTTCGGGGAGCAATTCTCACAGAAAATACCGGCTGATAAGAAAGAGCGAAAGATGAAGCTTTACGATCTGTACACCTTAGATGGGACGTTCGTAGATACTCTTACCCGGAAAGAAGCCGTTGAGATGTTCAACCTTTCCGGGTGGGGCTTCAAATCAAAAATAGACTACAGAGAGTCTATCAATGGTGAATATTACCTGGATGATTCGGAAGACGATATCACTGTTAGAAAGCATAAGGACAAAGACATGCTTGCACAGTTTGACTTACTCACATCGAAGTTGAGAAAAATATTAAAAGTGGAGGGAAAATAATGGCAGAGAATTGTAATGAATGTAGTATCGCATGGATACGTGGAAGTGATTATGCTGAGGTATCGGCGTACAACGGAAGTACTTTAAAGAATAGAACACTTAAGCTGAAAGAAGAAAACCCGGAAGATGTGAAGGTTATCGCAATTAACAAAGATGGCTCGATTTTCGCTCATGTTCCGAGAAAATACGTGCCAAATTTACGAGCCCCGAGAAAGCTGACAGAAGAGCAGAGAGCAGAACTGGTTGAGCGAGGAAAGAACATGTCGAAATGGAAAGTAACTGATGTAGAAGAAACGCCAGATTTCGATTTTGACGATGAGGATGAAGAAATCCTCGATGGTGAAGATAAAATCGGTTTTTAGGAGAAAAAATGAGAGTAGATGTTCAGATGAGGAATAATGCCATAACGATTCAAGGATTGAGGGTGTATCTGGCAGAAAGGTACGGGATCCGCAAAGGGAATCGTATCAAGTACACAGAACGCGGAGAGGAAAAAGTGGAACACATTTATGAGGTCGATGCGATTTATCCGCATTGTGTGTTGCTGCGAGATATTTTCGATAACACAAGGATTTGCCCGTGTTACGGAAAATTAAGAATGATGTTGAATGAAATCGAGTAAATATGAAGATGGTTAAAAGAAAGGAATAACGAATCCTCGGTAAACCGAGGTTGTATCAAGATTAGTATGGTGAATTGATACATAAAGTTTGGCGGAGTGGCCGTGCCTAAGTAAGCACTTAATAATGAATCCAAGCCGATTGCCAGACTATCCACGCACAGGATTTGTAGCGTGGTGTTATGAAAGTATGTTGGTTTTCAACAGGAATAAGCAGTTTTGTAGCGTGTTATCTGGCAAAGGATGTTGACGAGATTATCTATACTCATGTATCGAATCAGCATCCCGACAGCCTGAGATTCTTGCATGATTGTGAGAAGTTGTTGGGAAGAAAGATAACGATAATCCAGTCAGATAGGTTTGACTCAGTGGATGACGTGATGGAGTTCACGCACACAATGAATACTCCGTTTGGCTCTCCATGTACGAGATATTTGAAGAAAGAAGTAAGAAAAAAATGGGAATCCGAGCATCCAGATCACCACACCTACGTATGGGGGTTCGATGTGAATGAAAAGAGCAGAGCAGAGAATACCTGCAAGGCTCTGAGCGATTACGACCATGAGTTTCCATTGATTGAACATGGATTAACTAAACAAGAAGCGCACGGAATAGCGGACAGGTTAGGATTGAAACGTCCAGTTATGTACGAATTAGGATATCCGAACAATAATTGCATCGGATGTGTAAAAGGTGGCATGGGTTACTGGAATAAAATCAGATTGGACTTCCCAGAAGTATTTCAAAAGCGTGCGGAGCAAGAGCGTAGATTTGGAAGAAGCTGCATAAATGGCGTATTCCTTGATGAATTAGAACCAGACAGAGGAAACATAAATACAGAAATCATGGAGGACTGCACAATAGCGTGCCAGTTGCTTACATGGGGAAAGTGAGGATGTAAAATGTTAATCAGAAGTCAGGACAAGGAAATTTTAGCTAATATGGAAGGTCCGATTGCTATAGAGATTTTAAGCGACGGTAATGGACATACAACCATGTATTGGAAAGATAGCTATGCGCTTGGGACTTATTCATCGAAGGAAAAAGCAATCAAGGTACTGGATATGATTCAGAAAGCCTATATAAATGGGCATATTGATTATCAGATGCCAGCGGATAGTGAGGTGGTTGTATGAAGTACAGAAAGAAGCCAGTTGTAATTGACGCAGTACAGTGGACTGGTACAAATCATCGAGAAATGTTCGATTTCCTGACGGACTATCAGTGTACAGACCAGTACATGTCGGCAGAAGGTAAGAATTTCTATATTGACCATTGGAAGGTTCCGGGGGGATTGGTTATTAAGACACTTGAGGGCGAACATCTGGCGAATATTGGTGATTATATCATCCGTGGTGTTCACGGTGAATTTTATCCGTGTAAGCCAGATATATTCAGAGAAACTTATGAGGAGGTGGAAGCATGAGCGATAAACATAAAATATACGATTACATAAAAAGAACAATAAATCCATACGGGAAACCTTTTGAAGGAACGGCTTACGAGCTGGGACTTAAAATCATGGATTATATCGAAAATATGGATGACGAGAAAGAAAATGGTTGGATTCCGGTAAGTGAGAGATTACCGGAAGCAAGCGGTACGTATCAAGTGACTTGCATGGACGGAAGAATATATCGTTCAACCTATGCAAAATTTCAAAGCAAGTTGAAACGCTGGGAACTAACTGGTGCTAGGTCGTATTGGAAAGTCACAGCATGGATGCCACTACCAGAACCATATAAGGAGGGCAGATCATGATTGCATTCTTATTAGGATTCGCCCTTGGAACTATATTTGGAGTGGTTAGTCTTGTATGTGTGGCGATCATGTACGACAAGCATCACCCAGACAAATAGAAAGGAGTAACGGTATGCTGACAAGGAACAAAAAGCTGAAAGACTACGGTATTCCGGCAGAGGACATTGAAAAATTGAACACGATGCTGAAAGACTTCCCGGCAGAGTACGGATACCTGCTTTCCGGTGCCGCCTTGTCAGCTTGCCCGAAAAACACGGTGATAGCGGATATGGTTATTGAGAATATCCTGCGCCGGAAAAGTTACAGGAAAATCAGTAAAGAAAGATATATCCCGATGAATCCGAAGGACTTTTATGGATACAGGCGCAAGACCGTTGCTGTACTGTATGAGAGGATGCGGTTGTTGGGAGTGTGGGAGGAATAAAAATGCGGTTAATTGATGCGGACAAAATAATTGACTCTCTTGGAAATTCAGATATGGATTTTGCAATAGGTGCAGTTATTGACGAACAACCGACAGCTTTTGATGTGGACAAGGTTATTAGTGAATTGAAAAGAGATAAATTCGTTGAATCAGAATGTATCTTATCTGACGTACATCAAGGATATAATGCTGGACTGAACAGGGCCATTGAAATCGTGAAGGAGGGTGGAATTAAATGAGCAGACTAATTGATGCGGACGACTTAATTGAATATATCAAAATCTGGGAAATTGGAAATAGTATTAGTTCCGACCAAAAAGAGTTTATTGACTGTATTAATAGACAACCAACAGTTTTTGATGTAGATGAAGTTGTTCAACGGTTGGAAATGTTAATCGAAAATAAAGTTTCAGAATCGGGTGACGATTGGTATACAGCTCAATGTCTGAATGAAGCAGTTGATATCGTGAAAGGTGGTGGAGTTGAATGAGTAAATCAGTATTAGTGATGGATACGCCAAAATATTGTGCTTTATGCGCTTTGCGCAGTGGAGTGCTTCACCCGTTCTGCAGAGTAAACAATAGAGATATTACAGACTCGAGTATTAGACCTGAATGGTGTCCATTGAAGCCACTGCCGGAGAAAATGAAACTAACTGGGCTTTATAACGGCGAGTATTTCAAAGCAGGAGGCAAACTGCCGAGCTATAAGATTGGTTGGAATAATTGTATTGATGAAATAGGTAATTGCGAAACTCGCGGTGCTCGTTCGTAACCTTGAACCAAAACAAGGAAGAATTCGCGAAGAGCACGACTTGTGGAATGAAAAATGGATAATCGCACATGTTAGGCGCACTTTAATAGGCTATGGACTTTATGAAAGTGGTAAGTCCTAAGCTATGAGTGGTTTTATGCTTCGAATATATTCGTGGTGATTGATCTTATCTGCGAGAACAACAGTAATAAGTTGTGTGATCCCGGCAAGAATCAGATCAGCATGCAGAGTCCTCTCATTTTGGGTTCGGCGTCCTGCAAGACAGAGATTGTCTTTGATGTGGTTGATATCTCTTTCGACAACAGTCCTGATTTTATAGGTATCATCCCATTTTTCGGTGCCGCGGATCGTTCCGGGATAAGCACGAAGATCCTTTTCCGGGTAGATGTAGACCATCCGCCCACATTTAGAAGAAGTACAAGGGTTGTCACAGAAACAATGACGATGGGATTTTTGAGTTGATTTATCATAAATCCATTTCATTCTTGGACAGACAAATTTATATCTTGTTACTCCACTGTGAAGTTTGGAAGTGCCTTCGTACTTCATTTGTAAAGAAGGATCATGGGGACAACACGGAATACCATCTTCATTGATGGAATAATCCAGATTTTCAAGTCCGGATCTTGCATTCAGCGGAATATAAGCTTTCGAGAAATGTTTGTCATTACCAAAAGTGTCACCGGTAAGAAGGCTCTTATAGAGCTGTGCGGTATCGAAAGCAGCATCACCCAGGAAGGTTTTTGGATTAATCAAAGGATGCTTGGAAAAGAAGTCCTTAAGTGTGGGGATTAAAAGCTTTGAATCATGAACACATTTATCTTCGTCAGGGGAATCGGATTTCTTTTCGACAACGATATCAGGATGTGAAGCCATAAAGTTTTTGTTATAAAAAGATATGTGGCGGATGATGCCCAATCCGTTAGTGACAATGCCGAACTTGAAGACATAGCAAAAATGCCCATTGATATAGAGCTGCTTAATCTCAGGATTAGCAGAAGCATGAGAAGGCATGGAACCATAGGCAGCTTTATAAGGATCATAGGATTTATCAAAGCCCTGAGCTTTCGCGTATTCCTTAAGCTGTTTGATGATCCTGTTAGCATACTTGGGATTATTTTCGGTAACAAATGCTTCTATGCCGGAAGAATCAAAGATGGTCATATCCGCTTTTGCAGAGTCAATCGCCTGACAGATAGGCTCGGTAACATCAACAAGGTTATCGAAAACAAGCTGGAGGTCATCTAAAAAATCCTGTTTGAATCGGGTGATTTTGGAAGCGTCTGGGACTTTAGTAAAACCACAGAATTCCCGAAGTGATTTTGAGTAAGCGAGAAAAGTCAGGAGAAGCTGATCCGTAGGGATAGAGAAAATACGTTGAATAATCAAAGCCCACAGAAAAGCTTGCAAAGGGTATTTACGGGTTCTGCCCGTCGATGCATAGAAATGATTTCTAAAAGAAATCGGAATTAACTCATCAATATCGATATGGGTTTCTAATAGAGAAAGAAAAGCAGGTTTGTCATTTTCAAATTTTTCATGGCAATCTGAAAAAATATCTGCCAAAGAAAGCTGTTTATATGGTATCATAAGTATCAGAATAACTCCTTTCTTGGATGTAGGTTTATAGTTTTTAGTCAACTCTATTATACCATATCCGGTGAGGAGTTATTTGTTTATAGGTAACAAAAAATGCCGTATTTATGCGGCTTGTGGCGTTTCGCAAACGCCTAATTGATGAAATTATAGGAGGAGGGAATTCTGATGATTAATTTAACAAGGAAAAGTGTGTTTGTAAAGACACAGGAAGAATATGAAAATATTCTTAACATTGCAAGGTTACAAGGTTTTGATAAATGGTCTGATAAAGTCAGTTTGTCGTCTAGGGATATCAAACTGCCAAATATTTTGATTTTTAAGGATAATGGGACAGTTGCTTATTGGAGTGATAAAGGAATGCTTGAAGCATCCGAAATTATCGAATATGAAGAAAAAATCAAGGATGCAGTAAAACTTGTCAGAACATTTGCTAAAAACCCAAGCAGAACAGTATTGACAGAACAGTTTATTGAGTCCTTGAAGTTACTCGCAGATGCTGTAGGAAGTCAGATGGAAGAGGTGAAGTAGATGGAGAGATTAACAGAAAGATATGATATTACACCAGACGGAGAATCAGACGTCTGGGTTAAACAGCACGATTACATTTCAGCGGCACGAAAGCTTTGCAATTATGAAGACTTAGAAGAGCAGGGATTATTAATGAAATTACCAGTACCATTAGGAACTACAGTATATACGTTAAGTACGATTTTTGATTGTATTTATGATTATGACTGTAAAAGCTATCAAAAGTGGAAATGTAAAGAAGATATTCCATGTGAATATGAAAAGAGATCATACCATATAAAAGAAACTGACTTCTGTTTTGTTATGGCACATTCTATTGGAGAAACAGTATTCCTCACCCGTGAGGAAGCCGAGAAGAAGTTGGAGGAGATGAAAGCTAATGATTAAAGTACTGAATACCATTAATACTAGACTGATTCCTATATCGGTTTTACAGGATGTAAAAAGTAGAATCTCTGATTGGTTTGCATCCGGCGGGAAAGAAACTGATCCTTACATTCAGCGGCAAATTGATTATCTGAAAGCTGTTGAAAAAGCAGCATTGGATGAGAAAAATATCGTATAAGTGGAATTGGAGGAGATAAAAAATGCATAGACATCAATGGATTAAGTACCATCATCACAGAAGAGGACGGGTGTAAAGATGTGAAATTTGTGGACAGATTTGGAGCGAAAAGGAGATAGAGAAGCATGGCAGAATATGTTAAAAAATCAGATGTAATAAAAATCATGGAAGACAATTCTTACATCATGGAAGTATTTGGTGTCAAAAAGAAAATGATTGATGGGCTTGCGATGTGTTGTGATTTTGCAGACTTAAAAATTGTTGAGATTGATGATGAAGAGGAGAACTAACATGAAGCAGAGAAGAAATTGGAGGTGATGAAAAATGAATAAATGTTGCGCTAGTCAAGACGGTATATGCAGAAACAGTATTCTATTCGGTACAAAATGTGATGGTTACAAAGAAAGATGCACGCTGAGACCAGCTTATAGTACTCTTGAACGAGCAGTGAAAAATTATCAGCATAGTTTAAGAAAAATGTTTGGAGCGGAGGAGTGATATGAAACCAGAAGAAGTGATTGAAATCTTGCAGAAACGCAGCGACTTAATCAAACAAGACTGGCCGCATATGCCTGACCTTGTGGAATATCAGAAAGCATTGAAGCTGGCGGTTAAGGCATTGAAAAAGCAGATCCCGAAGAAAGTTTTATACGAAGATGCTGGGTTTGACTGTCATCGTGATGCAAACTTGTACGCCTGCATATGCCCGTCGTGCGGATTGCATATCATTGATTTTTCGGACGATGATGTAGATTCTAAATGTAACAGTGATAACCCAGAAGATATGTTTCATTCCAGTATGGTGCATCATGCGTATATTGGTATGAATAATTACTGCAACAGATGCGGTCAGAAATTAGATTGGAGAGAAAAGGAATAGATAAATGGCTAAAGTAAGCTGGATCAAAATTGAAACAGAGATGTTTAATAATGTTAAAATCGGTCATATCAGAAAGCTTCCAGAAGGAAACAACATAGTTCTTATTTGGGTTATGCTTCTGACAATGGCCGGAAGATGCAATGCTAATGGGCTTATCTTTCTGACAGAAAACATTCCATATAATGAAAAGCTGCTGGCTGATGAACTTGGCTTTGATGAAAGTGTAATACAACTTGCATTGACTGCTTTGGAAAATTTTGGAATGATTACCAGAGATGGAAATATGCTTGCAATTCCAGGATGGGAAGAACATCAGAATATCGAAGGCATGGACAAGATCAGAGAACAGAATAGAATTAGGAAACAGAAACAGAGAGAACGGCAGAAACTTGCAATTGAACAAGATATGTCACGTGACAGTTCACGTGACGTCACGCAACAGAGTAAGAGTAAGAATAAGAAAGAAGATAAAGATATAGAAAAAGATAATAACTTAATAGTATCTAAAGATACTATTCGTCAGACGGATGTCCGACGTGTTATTGAGGAATGGAACAAATTACAGGATGTTGGCATTGCTCCTATCAGGGATATCAAACCAGCATCAAAAAGATGCCAGATGCTCAAAGGACGAATAAGAGAGTATGGTATGGACGATCTTTTAAAGGCTATGGACAACATTCGCCACAGCGATTTCCTGAGAGGCGAAAACAAAAATGGATGGATGATTACTTTTGACTGGTTTGTAAAACCAAATAACTTCTTAAAGGTTTTGGAGGGTAACTACAATGGGGACAGGAAACATGGATCTGGTGCAAAAACTCAAAGAAAAGTCGAACCACTTATCCCGTTCGGAACACTCAGCGATGACGGAGACTCAGACACATTGCCATTTATGTGATGATTCCGGATGGGTATGGAGCCGTGATCAATATGGAGTTCCGTACTGCCAGGAGTGTTCTTGCGGTATCCGCAAAAAAATGATTCATAGAAATCAGCTTAAGTTTGCAGAGATTCCAGACATCTACAAGGATGCAATGTTTAATAATTTTCGGTCGGCAGTATATCAGCTGCCGGAGAGCCAGGAAACAATACGGCAGGCTGCGAAAGCTGTTCGCTACTGGGTGGAAAATATCAGCGATATGCAAAAACAGGGAATTGGACTATATTTTTACTCTGGCACGAAAGGTTCTGGAAAAACCCGAATGGTATGCAGCCTGGCGAATGAACTGATTGAAAAACATCAGAAGCAGGTAAAATTTTCAACATCCATGAAAATCCTTGACGAGATCAAGTCTACATGGGGAAAAAGATACAGTCCGGACAAAACGGAAGAACAGTTGATTGATGAACTTGCCAGAGCAGATATTCTAATCATTGATGATTTCGGCACAGAAACCGAAAAGGACTGGGTAAATGAAAAATATTATGAAATTATCGACGGACGCTATACAAGCCGAAAAATCACGATTTTCACAAGTAATTACTGTATTTCTCGACTAAATTATGATGAACGTATCACCAACCGGATTCTGGAGCGGTCACTTGAGATCCCATTCCCGGAAGAATCTGTCCGGGAGCACATAGCGGAAACAATGAAACAGCAAATGATAGCAGGTATCATGGGAGGCGGAAAATGAACAGTGCGGTGTTAAAAAGAAAATTCACAGGGAAACCGGTAACTATTCCTTATTCAGCTGCAAAGATTGAAAGAATGCAGCGGATGTTTGACGAGTCCAGAGAAAAAGTTCTGGCAGCCAGAAATGAAGAGATTGAAAAAGCGTACCAGAAAGGCAAGGAAGACGGAATCAGTAGAAGCGTGAGCGTTTTGAACAAAGTTGTAGAAAACGCAAGGGAAGAAGAAAGAGAGAAAAGCTACAACGCCGGTTTCGAACAAGGATTTACGGACGGACAGGATTGGGCGAATGTTGAGAACAGTGTAACATTGCTTTTGGCACTGCATAGAGCGTACGACTTTGAACCGGATCAGCTGATGAACGTAGTGGAAAAGAGTAACAAATATGTGCATCAGGCAAATGAAGGAAAACCGACTATCGGTACTCTTGCACGGCAGTTGTACAATGAATGCCAGATAAAGTTGTGCGAACACGAAGTGGAAATTTTAAGAAAGTACAGTTTGTTTGAAGAGGGTGACCCATATGATTAAGATAAGCGCAATGTACAAAGATTCCGGCGGAACAAATCCATATCACCGATGTGAGGAATGTCTGCGGTACCGGTCTGGAAAACATCCGAGGTGTCTGAACTACAATGGAGATGTGGACTGGAAACCAAACTACATTGCTTGCAAATTTTTCACAGATGAAAAGGAAGATGAAATCAAAGGACAGATAGATATATTTGATTTGTTGTAAAACAAAGTAATTGATTGACTAAAAAACGCTAGAATCCATTTTATATAAGTTTACATAGAAATATATGCCTAAAATGTTTTAAAAGGATTTCAGGCTTTTTCATCAAAGAAAGGAGTGCGACATGAACAAAGCGTTATTACTGGCATTGAACGAACACGTATACCTTCAGGGACTAATCAGTAAAGAAATGAAAGAAAAAATTGATATTGAAATTCTCTCTGAAAATTAAACCAAACTATTGAGCGGAGATGAGATTGAAGGTATAATAATCTTATCTCTGCTCTTCCGACTAGAAGGGAGAACGGGACATGAACGTTTATCGTACTAGAGAAATACTGAAAACTTGCAGCATTTTTGACTTGAAATTAAAAGTGGCTTTTTATGCAAGGGTAAGCACAGAATCAGAAGACCAACAAGTTTCTATACACCACCAGGATGAATATTACAGAAACTTCATTGCCAAAAATAAAAACTGGGCATTTGTTGGCGCGTACATTGACAATGGAATATCGGGAATACGAACTGAGAAAAGAGACGAATTTCAACGCATGATGGCAGATGCCAAAACTGGGAAGATTGATATGATTGTAACGAAAGAAATTACCAGATTTGCGAGGAATACGTTAGACAGTATAAGATACACAAGGGAATTACTAATGTATGGTGTATGCGTATGGTTTCAAAATGACAACATTAATACGATTGACGAAGATAGTGAATTAAGACTTACCATAATGTCCGGAATTGCCCAAGATGAATCAAGAAAACTCTCCAATCGAATAAAATTCGGACATGCACAGTCGATAAAAAATGGTGTAGTTCTTGGCGCTCGAATATACGGATACATCAAGAAAGACGGAAAGCTTACAGTTGATCCCAAGACAGCTCCAATGGTAAAAGAGATATTTGAAAAATATTCTACAGGAGAATGGTCTACATCCACTATTGAGAAATACCTATACAAAAAAGGATATCGAAATTACAAAGGCGGAAAACTCAGCCGAGATAATATCAAAAAGATAATCAAGAATCCGAAATACAAAGGTTATTATTGCGGCGGTAAAGTAAAAGTTGTGGATATGTTCACAAAAAAGCAAGAGTTTTTGCCAGAGGACGAATGGACAATGTACAAAGATGACGGGAACCATGTTCCGCAGATTGTAGATGAATCTGTATGGAATAAGGCAAATGTCATTATGCAAACACGGAGCGATGCGATCAAATCCCATAGAACGTCTTTCAAACAAAACAATTTGTTTACCGGGTATATCTTTTGCGGTAATGATGGAGCACCATATTGGATGAAACAGCACACTATAAGAGGGCGTGAAGATGCAAGATGGGTATGCAGCTATCGCATAAAAAACGGAGCGCAAAGTTGTAGCTCTTTTGGGATACGTGAGAAAGAATTAAGGGTAATGCTTGCAGACCTTATCAACAAATCCGGGGATATCCAAACAGCTATTGAAAAATATATAAGTTTGGCTGAAAGGAACATAGACTTTAGCAACGATGGGGCTGAGATAAACCGGCTTAAAAATATGATTCTTCAGCTAGAGAAAAAGAAGGACAAACTTCTCGACCTTAACCTGGATGGAATTATAACAAACTCTGAATACCTTGAAAAAAATGAAAGATTCAAGGATGAAATCCAAAATATAAACAATAAGCTTTCCGAACTGGAATCGAAAGAAGAAGCCAACAAAGATTCTCATTTGAAATTAAAGGAAATCGGAAAAACACTAAATGACTTGCAAGGAATCGGTCCGGAAGATATTACCAAAACGGTTTTGGGTGAGTTTTTGGACAAAATAATAGTGAATCCGAAGCGCCCGCAGGAGTGCGAAATTTTGTTCTTTTTAAAGACCGGAGATGTAAAAAAAAAGTCAATAATCGAGCGGGATGAACAGAGCTGTTCTGAATACTTTTTTTTGACCATATATCCGCCTACGGATCCGTTCTGTTTGGAAGTCAGGTTTCCGTTGTATCCGTCTGTAAGCGGAACACCCAGCTCGTTTGC
>OLOZ01001468.1_pt1 | contig 15988 bp, 14 predicted proteins | sample 1673021 | NCBI WGS metagenome assembly OLOZ01 (sample SAMEA3136747, study PRJEB25190) | human gut metagenome | biome: human gut; feature: human-associated habitat; material: faeces | place: Austria | collected 2013
GATATTAATGAAGCAATGAGGCTGGGGACTAAAGTTCTTGTTATGGACAGAGGATGCGTAAAGCAATACGACAGTCCTGATGCGGTAAGAAAAAATCCGGCTGACGAATTTGTGGAAAAACTTTTATTCAGATCAGTAGAATGATAATTTTGGAGAATAGTTATGGATTATAAGAGGATAGAAAATACAATCTACCTTCGTGTAGATAAAGGCGAGTCGGTAACAAAATCTATATATGATATCTGCAGAAAAGAAAATATTTTAACAGGCTATTTTCAGGGAATCGGTGCATGTGATAAAGCTGAGATTTCTTCGTGGGAGCCGGAAAAAAATGATTTTAATGTGTCTTATATTGAAGGAATGCTGGAAATGGTTTCTCTTATGGGGAATATATCTGAAGGAGATTCAGGAGAACCGTTCCTTCATGGCCATGCAGTATTTTCGTCATTCAGTGAAAAAGGTAATATAATTGTGGTGGCAGGACATTTGCAGGATGCTAGGATAAATTATACAGGGGAAATTATAATCAAGACGGCAGATGAAAAAATCAGAAGAATGACTGATATTGATACAGGCATTGACATATGGTATTTATCATGATATGGAAGGAGCTAACAATATGTTTTTTAAAGTTTTTAATGAGAGTGAAAAGAATACCTCAGAAGTTATAAAGCATTTTAAGAAAATCATGGAAAGTACGCAAGCCGTTGTAATTGGGGCGGGAGCCGGTCTTTCTGCATCAGCAGGATTTGAATATGACGGAGAAACCTTCGGTAGATATTTCTTTGATTTTGAGAAAAAATACGGATTTCATGATATGTATTCGGGGGGATTTTATCCGTTTGAAACTTTTGAAGAGCAATGGGCATTTTGGAGCAGGAATATTTATATCAATAGATATCAGAGAATCCCTAAAAGTGTATATGACGATTTGTACAGTGCTGTTAAGAATAAAGATTATTTTGTAATAACAACTAATGTGGATCATTGCTTTCAAAAGGCAGGATTTGCTAAGAAGAGACTTTTTTATACTCAAGGAGATTATGGTCTTTGGCAGTGTTCAAAACCTTGTCATAATGAGACATATGATAATGAACACAAAGTAAGAGCCATGCTCAGGGCTCAGGGGTTTTCTTTTGATGCAAAAGGCATGTTGTATATAACTGAAAAACAGAGCCTGAAGATGAGGATTCCTTCACGTCTTATACCGAAATGTCCTATTTGCGGCCGTCCTATGTCTATGAATTTGAGATCAGACAGTACGTTTGTGGAAAATAACAGCTGGCACGAAGCTTACGAAAGGTATATGACATTTCTGAGAAATCACAGGAAAAGCAAAATATTGTTTTTAGAGCTTGGAGTGGGAATGAACACTCCCGGTATAATAAAATATCCATTCTGGCAGATGGCAGCAAAAAATCACAGAGCATCATATGCTTGTATTAACCAAGGTGAAGCAGTATGCCCGGAAAACATAGTACAGAGAGCCACATGTATAAATGATGATATAGGTAAGATCCTTAAAAAGATAGCATGATGGCTGTGGTTGTTGAGAGAGGAACACGATATGACACACGATGAAAAAAGATTATTTCTGATAAAAGCACTTTTAGCAGAATCAATGAAATATCCTGATATGGAAGTTTCTGATGAGGCATATTTTCAGGACAAGCTTTTAAGAGGACTGATGAATGTGCGCCTGCCAAAACCTGTAAGTACAGAATTTATTAAAATTCAGGATCAGTATTTATCTGAAAAGGTAAGATTAAAAGGAGTTGTTTCGGCTGAAAAAATTCTATCTGTGAGAGATGAGTTTGAGTCAATACTGCCTTCTGCAGATCGTATCAGTTTGTGGAAAGGAGATATCACAAGACTTGATGCTGATGCTATCGTGAATGCTGCCAATACTACCATGCTGGGATGTTTTATTCCATGTCACGGGTGTGTGGACAATATCATTCACAGCATAAGCGGAGTACAGCTGAGGCTTGCATGTAACGAAATGATGAAGGGACATAAAGAGCCGGTCGGAAGTGCGAGATTAACTTCTGCTTTTAATCTTCCAAGTAAATATGTACTGCATACAGTTGGACCTGTCGTATCGGGAGAACTTACGAAAAAACAATGCCATCAGCTTTCATCCTGCTATAGTTCCTGCCTTGAATTGGCTGCGAAAAATCAGCTGAAATCAGTAGCTTTTTGCTGTATTTCTACAGGTGAATTTTTATTTCCGCGTGCAAAAGCAGCTGAAATAGCCATAAAGACAGTTACTGATTTTTTAAAGAAAAGTACAGAAATAAAAAAAGTTATATTTAATGTTTTTAAAGAGGAAGATTATGATATTTACAGGGGAATTATCTGTAATGGGTAATATCAGATTTTAAATAAAATGCATTTTATTGACATTTATTGCTTGTTTATCATATAATAAATACATATACCTATATAGGTATAGTGATGGGAATAATATGGAGGAATGATATGAGACAGTGTATGGATGCAGACAATCTGCACAGAAGATTAAAAAAAATAATAGGCCAAGTGCAGGCTATAGATAGAATGGTGGACGAAGATGTTCCCTGTGAGGATGTACTTGCGCAGATAAATGCTGCGAAATCAGCTCTTCACAGAGCCGGGCAGGTAGTTCTTGAGGGACATATTAAACATTGTGTCCGTGATGGCATAGAACATGGTGACGCGGATCAGACTATTGAAAACTTTACTAAAGCTGTAGAGCGGTTTGCCAATATGTAATAGAGTTTAGTCAGCAGATAATTTAAGCTTTTAAGTATGCTTATAAGGGTAATCAACACACAGTGCTCTTAGTAAGCATATTTTTTTTGGGGGGAAAATTGTATGAGGATAATAAAACAAATTCATCTTGACAACTAATACCCCTATAGGTATAATTTGCTTATAATACTTATACCAGCATAGGTATAATGAGAGGAGTTATTATGAAGATTTTTATGAAAAAGGTGGAAACTTTTTTAAATGTTGGAGGAACTGTAAAAGAGATAATATTGCTTGCAATTTCCGGTATATCTCTTTTGTTAAGTATCTTTCATATTTTTGACCTTTCTTTTGATTTAGCGTGGATAGCTATAATCCTGTGCGGAATTCCTATAATTCTTGAAGCTGTCATAGGCCTTGTCACTGAATTTGATATAAAAGCAGATGTACTGGTTTCAATGGCGCTTATTGCAGCGGTGTTTATAGGAGAAGATTTTGCTGCAGGAGAAGTGGCATTTATTATGCAGCTGGGAGCGCTTTTGGAGGATATTACCGTTGAACGGGCAAGAGCCGGGATAGAAAAACTTGTTCATCTTACTCCTCAGACTGCAAGAGTTATAAAAAATGGTTCAGAAAAGATTATATCTGCGCAGCAGGTAGCTGTCGATGATATTCTCAGAGTATTGCCCGGAGAGACTATTCCTGTTGATGGGATTGTTCTATCAGGGAAGACGTCGGTGAATGAGGCTGTTATGACAGGAGAATCTTTACCAGTAGACAAATCGGAAGGTGATGAGGTTTCTTCGGGTACTGTAAATCAGTTTGGCCCTTTTGAGATGAAGGCTGTAAAAGTAGGAGAAGACAGTTCTATTCAGAGAATGATAAGACTTGTACAGTCAGCGGATGCGGGGAAAGCAGAGATCGTTGGCATAGCAGATCGATGGGCTACGTGGATAGTTGTTGTGGCTTTGGCAGCAGCAGGATTTACATGGCTTGTATCAGAAGAGCTTATCAGAGCAGTAACTATTCTCGTGGTTTTTTGCCCATGTGCTCTCGTACTGGCAACTCCTACTGCGATTATGGCAGCTATAGGGAACGCTACGAAACACGGATTTCTTGTACGTGAAGGAGATGCTTTGGAGCGATTGGCATCTGTTTCTGAAGTAACTTTTGACAAGACCGGAACTTTGACATATGGAACACCTGAAGTAACTGCAGTAAGAAGTTTTTTGAGTCAATATAGCTATGAGGATATATATGGTTTTTGTGCTTCAGCGGAAAAGCTGTCAGAACATCCTCTGGGCAAAGCTGTAGTTAGGTGCTATATTAACGAGATGGGAAAGGTTCCCGAACAGCCGGATGAATTCAGAATGATCCCCGGAAGAGGCGTTTCCTGTGTTATTAAAGGGAAAAAACTGTTGGCCGGAAATGAAGCTATGATGAAGGATAACAATATTCTGTTTTCAAAGGTACAGAAAGCTGCTGTGAATATGTTTTCAAATCGGGGATGTACGAGTATATATGTAGCTTCAGATGGAGAACCTGCAGGCTATTTGGCTTTGTCTGACACCGTAAGATCGGAAAGTCCTGATATGATAAAATCTCTGATTTCACTTAAAATCAGACCTGTACTTTTGACAGGAGATCATAAAAGTGCAGCAGTTTCTATAGCGGAACGTTTAAATATCAAAGAAGTATACGCAGAATGTTTTCCGGAAGATAAGCTTGGCATGATAGAGCAATATCAAGAACAAGGAAAAAAGATCTGCATGATAGGTGATGGTATAAATGATGCTCCAGCCCTGAAGAAAGCCGATGTGGGAATTGCAATGGGAGAAGTTGGAAGCGATATAGCAGTGGATGCGGCAGATATTGTACTTATAGATGATGAAATCAAAGAACTTCCACATCTTCTTGCTCTGTCAAAAAGAATGATGGCAACCATAAAGTGTAATATGAGCTTTTCTATGATATTGAATTTTATTGCTGTCATACTTGCTATTACAGGTATACTTACTCCTGTGATAGGAGCACTCGTACATAATGCCGGATCTATTATTGTCATTGTAAACTCAGCTATACTTTTGAACTGGAGGAGTAAAATTAAAGTTTAGGCATATTAACAGAGTTTAGTTTTTTTGCACCTTTAATTTTATCCATGGTAAGCACATAGGTTTTATGAATGTAATATAATTGATTTTACTTGGCAAACTGGATATAATATAGACGTGTTATATATTAAAAACAGGAGGCTTAAAGAAAAGCTATGGATTATGAAATTGCTATGGAAATGCAGAGAATATGTACGGGTGAAAAACGAGAATTGACAAGGGGACAAATCGCAGGTGAAATAATAGATCTTAAAAGCCTGACAAAGGGTCTGAAACCCGAAACTGTAAAAAAATGTGAAGAATATTATGAGAACATGATAGGCAGTGGAGAACGTAAGCTTTACGATGTGGATATGCTTATGGAGGAGACTGAATCGATAAAAGCTGATTTTGACAGCTTTATGAAGAATCATAAAGCTGATGATGCCTTCAAAAGATTATATGATGATATTGGAGACTTTTTTCAGATTCCTCCGTTCGAGGGGCTCGATAATATAGAGTATGGAGTTCATGAGGTGTGTGTATTTTCTATTCTTGAGTATTTTACATGGAAAACCCTTTCTAATCACGATCATGAAACATGCCGAGCAGAGTACAGAGAGAGTATAGCAGAAAGAACTTTTGAAGAAGTAGCAGATAAATGGATAGCGGTGTGTGACGATTTACAGAGGAGATATCAGAAGATAGATGGAGATGTGAAAGACCAGTACGGTCTCAAGCTCAAGTTGGCAGGATGCTGTGTTATTGCGGTAACGGCTATAAGGGATCAAGATTCATTTGTTCTTGATATGGCACAGACAGGAGCTTCAGAAAGAGCTAAGGATATTGTGGACGCCCGCGAAAATGAAACATATAAAGAAGGTGAGAGTATTCTAAATGATAATGTTGTAAAACTCTTTGATTTTGTTTATTCTCAGATCCGTGAAAATAGGAAGATATCGTAATGAAGATGCTTTTAGACAAAGATCTCCTTTATGAAATATTATCTGTAGTTGAGGAGATTCCGGAGGGCTGTGTTGCGACTTACGGACAGATTGCGAGACTTATAGGACGTGAAAAAAATGCTCGCCTTGTAGGAAGGGTTCTTTCAATGTCTGAGTTATATGGGGAATATCCGTGCCATAGGGTGGTTAATCATGCAGGTCGACTTGTTCCCGGATGGGAGGATCAAAGGGGGCTTTTGATGAAGGAAGGTGTTCCTATGAAGGATCTGAACCATGTAGATATAAAGAAATGTCTGTGGGAAGAATAAATATATTCTGTTAAATTAAGATATTATGAAAGTTTCTTGGAAATTATGTGAGATATGTTGACTACTATGTTATTTTGTGAATAATAACATAGTAGATTTTTTGTTGTGTAAAAAATGTTAATAGGAGGTATCTTTGCAGGTTATATCGTCAGAAGAGACAAAAACAAGAAATCATCTGATGGATAATATCAAAGGAATATTGATGATTTCCGTGATAACGGCTCATTATTTGAGAGTAGGAGGGAGCTTTCAGCTGTCGTCTTTTGACGGGACAGTATATATCACAGCGTTCTCTTTCATAATGCAGGGCTTTTTATTCTTTTCCGGATATTTTTCCAAAAATCTGCAGAAATGCAGAGACGGAGCTGTGAAAAATTTTCTTTTACCGTATATAATTATGATGCCATTGATGTTTATAAGCAGGTATATACTTTCAGGCAATGCGGAGCTTAATTTTTTTAAACCATCTTTTGCTTTGTGGTTTATGCTGGTAATGTTTGTGTATAGGTTTTTTCTTAAGTCGATTTATAAGATTCCATATATTGTACACATAAGTGTATTTTTAATGCTGATCTCTGGATGTATTCCGTTTTTAGGTGAAGAATTAGCATTAGGAAGGATATGTTCTTTTTTCTTTTTCTTTATTTTAGGGTATAAATGCGAAGAAAAACACATTGAGAAAATAAGAGATATACCGAAGGGTATCATGATCATTGTTCTGATATTTCTGGTTGCATTTTCTTTATTTATGGCATATGGTGAAGTCTGGGACACCGAGGTATGGCAGATGAAAGAATGCTATTTGGCATTTGGGATGAGTAATTTTGAGGGTATATTTGCCAGGTTGGTTTTAGCAGTGACAGCTTTGGGATGGATTATGGTATTGATTAATCTTGCGGGAAAAAAAGAAAGTTGGCTTTCCTGTATAGGGAGGAATACCATGACGGTGTATTTGCTGCATATCCCTATAAGGTATATAATAGAAAGCACAGGGGTAGCCGGTGAGGGAAATGTTTTGTATCATGGAATATTGGCGGCTGCTGTGGTTCTGTCTGTATATGTTTTGTCAAGACCTGTACTTTCCTTATACTATAATAAAATATTGTATTTTTGTTATGATATATTGATAATAGGGGCAGTTGGAAAATGTATGAATCTTATTCACAGAACATATAGGATTGCAGCAGAAACAAGAAAAAAGTATAATCTCGGGGAAAATACAGATAGAAGAGAAGGATCGACTCCAGTACGGTATGAAAGAAAAAGTGATTACTGATAAATATGGAGTATTTGTCGGATAACAGTAAAAGTGTTTTCAGAACAACATAAATTCAGAAGGATATCCGGCATTATTTTAATATTGCAAATATATTATACAAATACAGCAAGTGGATATTAAAAAGTCACTATATATAGTTGACTTTTTTCAGTATTTACTGATAAAATATTATCAACGTAATAAATGAATAAAGATCCGAGTCCTTATTTCCTTCGCTTTGGCAAAGCATGGAATCAGGAACGTTAGGGTCTGCGTGGAAACACGCATTCCTCCCGCATTTGGAAAGGATAAAGTGCCGGCTCTGTATAAAACCTGAACAAGTGCATATTCGATGCCCTGAAGCAATAGTTTTTAACAGAGCATAAGCTCGATGACATCTGTCTTTAGCATTTTAAAGGCCCTTTTCGCTGTGCGGAAAAGGGTTTTTATTATGCGAGAAGTATCGCTCAGGTATTTTGTTGTTGCGTAGTTAAAGTAATGTTGTGAAATCGGAGGCAATTATTATGAATTTAAAGAAAATGACCTTGAACATCAACGGCGCTGACCGTATGTTCATCTGTGATCCTGAAAAGGATACACTGGCATCCGTACTTCGTCGTCTGGGACTGACGGGAACAAAGGTAGGATGCGGCACAGGCGTGTGCGGCGCATGTTCTGTGATATTAGACGGAAAAGTTGTCCGCTCATGTACAAGAAAGATAAGCAGGATAGAAGAATACAGTTCTGTTATGACGATTGAAGGTATTGGTACCGCTCTTCACCCTCATCCGCTTCAGTATGCATGGGTAAATTTAGGTGCGGTTCAGTGTGGTTTCTGTGTTCCGGGATTTATTGTTTCAGCTTATCAGCTTCTGCAGGAAAATCCTGATCCTACGAGAGAAGAAGTTCGTGACTGGTTCCAGAAGCACAGGAATGTGTGCAGATGTACAGGTTACAAGCAGATAGTGGATGCTGTCATGGAAGCTGCTGCTATCATGCGCGGAGAGAAAACTTTTGAAGATATTACATATGATTGGTCAAAAGATATCGAAGAAGGTTTCTATGGAAAGCCTCTCGTAAGACCTAATGCTATGGCAAAAGCATGCGGAGTATGTGATTATGGTGATGATATAGAGCTTAAGATGCCGGCTGAAACTCTTCATGCGGTTCTGGTAATGCCAATGAAGACTAACCATGCCAAAATACTGAACATTGATTTCTCCGAAGCCGAAAAAATGCCTGGAGTTGTTAAAGTCATCACGGCGAAGGATCTGGAAGGCGCAAATAAACTTATGGCATATCAGTTCTCGCCGAGAACAGTTGAATTCGAGCAGACTCATAAACTTCTCCAGGACGAAAAGATCGTAAGATGGGGAGATCCTGTCGCAATGGTGGTTGCTGATACTAAAGATCATGCAAGAGAAGCTGCAGGAAAAGTAAAGGTAGAGCTGGAACAGCTTCCTGAATACATGAGTTATCTTGAAGCAGTTAAACCGGATGCGCAGAGGATTCACGCGTCATTTGACAATATATACAGTACTCAGCCTGTACTCAAAGGCGATTATGACAATGTAGCCAATATGATAGATAATGCTGAGTATACAGTTGAAGGAAGCTTCTATTCATCAAGAGAGCCTCATATGTCCATAGAAGGAGATACAGTTCAGGCATACTATGATGAAGATGGTAAGCTTTGTGTACATTGTAAGACAATGACTCTGTATTTTGACAGAGATGATATGGCAGAAGCTATCGGAATACCTGTGGAAGATCTTCGTGTAATAGAGAATCCTACAGGCGGTTCATTCGGATGGGCAATGAACGCAGCTTCATATGCGTTGGCAGGAGCAGCAACAAAGGTTACGGGTATGCCTGTGGCATTATCAATGACTTATGCTGAATTCATGGCATTCTCCGGTAAGCGTTCTCCTGCATTCTTTAATGCAAGACTTGCATGTGATGAAAACGGTAAGATTCTGGCAGGCGAATTTGATTCAGGACTTGACAATGGTGCATATCCTGAAATGGGTGATGATAAGCTTACTAAGATTCTGAGATTCATGTTCTTCCCTTACTATGTTCCTAATGTTGTCGGACTGGCAAGAAGTGCCGTTACTAATCACAACTTCGGCGTTCCTTACAGAGGATACGGTGCACCTCAGGCTTATACATGCGGCGAAGCTTTGATAGATATGATGGCTGAAAAGATGGGAATGGATCCATTTGAATTCAGATATAAGAATATAGCAAGACCGGGAGATACAAACCTCAACCAGAGAAACTTCCTACAGTATCCAATGGAAGAAATGATGGATACTCTCAAACCTATTTATGATGAAGCTGTAAAGAGAGCCAAGGAAGAAGACACACCTGAAATCAGAAAGGGTGTAGGTATCGCATGGGGCGGATACAACGTAGGTCTTGGCGGAGTTGATGAAGCTACTGTAGCTATCGAACTTGTAGGAGACGGCAAATTCAGAAAGTATGATACATGGCAGGATCAGGGACAGGGTGGAGACGCAGGTTCACTGGTATGTACGTTGGAAGCGCTCAGACCTTACTTCCCGGAAGTTACACCTGATGATGTAAAAGTAATACAGACAGACAGTAAATATTGCCCTAATACAGGTGAATCAGCAGGTTCAAGATCTCACTTTGCAAACGGTAAAGCATCTATCGTAGCGGCTAAAAACCTGGCAGATGCTATGCGTAAGGAAGATGGAACTTACAGAACTTATGATGAAATGATAGCGGAAGGCATTCCTACACGATATGACGGACACTGGGTAGCGGCAGATGAATGGGATTACTTCGATTTTCTGGATCCTAATGATGGAAGCGGCGAACCTACTTATGCTTATACTTATGCTCTGTATCTGGCAGAAGTTTCTGTGGAGACAGCTACAGGAAAGACTACAGTTGATAAGATGACTTGCGTTGACTGGGTAGGTAAAGTAGGTAACATTCAGTCTGTAAACGGTCAGGCGTTCGGCGGTATGTCTCATTCTATAGGATTTGCTCTTTCCGAAAACTATGAGGATGTCAGAAAAGATACTAATATGCTGAGAGCAGGAGTGCCTTATATCAAGGATATTCCTGATGATATGACGGCTATACATCTTGACGGATACGATGAAAGAGGACCTTTCGGTTCATCCGGGGCTTCAGAGGCATTCCAGTCATCAGATCATGTAGCTGTAATAAATGCTATTAATAATGCATGTGGAGTAAGAATTTATGATCTGCCGGCGTCTCCTGAGAAAGTAAAGGCAGGAATAGACGCTATCGCCAGAGGAGAAGAACCTTCTAAGCCTGGCAAGTATTTCCTCGGTTCCGATATGTATGAAGAGCTGGAAAAACTTAAGGCAAATCCATTAAGCTGGGATTAATATGCAGAATTGATTTTAAAAAGCAAAGTAATGACGATAGACCGCTGATATTCAGTGGTCTATCATTTTATCATATAGGAATGGCGAGGAAAGGAAAATCAATATATGACGAGTTTTTATGTCCATATATGTGAGAAAGGACATGTAAAGACGGATTTCAGAAGGGTAAAAGCGGGGCAAGTGTGCAGTGAATGCGGCTCTTCATTATTGGATTCTTGTCCGGCTTGCGGGCAGTTGATAAAAAAATGGTATTATTATGGATCAGTTCCCAGAGGGCCAAAAGCAGAAAGCGTTAAGAGGCCGGATTCTTGTACGAGGTGCGGCCGTTTATTTCCATGGTCTGTCAGAAAACCAAACGGTTTTCAGAACAAAGACAGATGAAATAAGACAGTATCTTTACTTTCAAAGTATTGTAAGGTATACTAAATAAAAAGTAATATCTTAACAGGAGGAGAAGTAAAAATGCAGCAACAGAATAATAATCAGAACATGTATGACAATCAGGGCCCCAACGGGGAGATTCCGGGAAAGAACCAGGCGGTGGCATCACTTGTATTAGGTATAATATCAGTTGTTCTCTGGTTTTTTGGCTATTCGGCTATAATTTCTGTAATATTGGGAGTTATAGGGCTGGTTCTTGCATCTAAATCCAAGGAAGCGGGATTTGACGGAGGATTAAGAACCGCAGGGTTTGTGTTATCCATAATAGGAACCATAGGCGGAGCCTTTTTCTTTATTGCATGCGTTGCATGTGTAGGCATGTTAGGAATCGCGGGTATAGGAGCCGGAATGTGATATCGGAAATAGTGATATTAGGCAGGGAAATCCCTGTATATGGTTTGATTGGAATATTGGGCGTATGCTTAGCACTGGCATATGCCTTATTTTCTTGCAAAAAATTTGCTCTTGATAGAGATGATACTGTATATATTTTTATTTTCGCAGCGATAGGAGCTGTTATAGGAGCGAAAATCTTGTACCTTATGGTTTCATCGGGAGAGATATATAAGGATATATCGTCGGGAGATATGCCGCTGACATTGATTTTTATAAAATATGCCAGTGGAGGGATGGTGTTTTACGGAGGGCTTTTAGGAGCGCTGGCAGCCGGCTGGTATACAGCGGGCAGATATAAAAAAAATATAATTGATTTTTTGCCGGTGCTGGTGCCTGGATTTGCGCTTGCTCATGGCATAGCCAGACTTGGATGTCTTATGGTTGGCTGCTGTTATGGCATAGAGATATCCTGTCCTTTGAGTATCATATATAATTCCTCACAGATTGCGCCTAATAATGTCAGTTTATTTCCTGTTCAGGGAATTGAGTTCGTCGGTGAAATGATTATTTTTTTTATTCTTGTATATATTTCGAGACGTATTCGTCACAGGATAACGGTTTTATATATTTATATATTGATGTATGCGCCTATGAGGTTTTGCCTGGAGTTTTTTAGAGGCGACGCAGCAAGAGGGAGTGTTCTGATGTTTTCTGTATCTCAATGGATAAGTTTAATATTGGTAGCGGCGGTTCTTGTGATGATTTATATTTCACAGAGAAAAGTTCCGGCAGAAAGGAATGTCACAGATGATAAGAAAAGCAGTTAAAGATGATGTAAGTTCTATAGTACGTATATATGATGCTATATTGGATAGAGAAGAAGAAGCTGAAGAAAAACTTATAGGATGGGTAAGGGGAATTTATCCTACAGAACAGACAGCCGAAGAAGCTTTGCGTAAAGGAACCTTATTTGTATATGAGGAAAACGGTGAAATAGTAGCGGCAGCTAAGATAGACCAGGAGCAGGTCTGTGAATATGCAGACTGTCATTGGGAATTTGATGCTCCTGATAATGAGATAATGGTGATGCATACTCTTGTAGTGGATCCTCAATGTTCAAAAAAGGGTTACGGAAAATCTTTTTTGGATTTTTATGAAGAATATGCCGTAAAGAACGGGTGCGGATATCTTCGTATTGACACTAATGAGAAGAATACAGTGGCGCGCAGCATGTATAAAAGGAACGGATACAATGAAGTTGGCATAGTACCTTGTTCTTTTAATGGTATTAAAGGAGTAAATCTCGTATGCCTTGAAAAGAGAATTCAGTATGACAGGTAGTCTTTGTCTTTATCTTTTCTATGAAGAATCAATTTGACTATGACCGAGTCTTTATCTTTATTTTTTACATAAAAGAATCCTAATATGGAAAAGACAAGCGCGCCTATGAAATTTACAAGAAGATCCTGCATGGTATCAATGAGGCCGATATCGAGATATCCGCCAAGTGCCAGATCTTTTCCGGAGACAGTAACGTCTTGAATATCCTTGATTATTATAGGAATGTTTTCTCCTGAGGAGTTTAAAGATACAGATGATATAGTATGTATAACAGTATCTTTTTGCATATCCAGGTTGAATATCTGATCCATTCCAAATTCAAAAAATTCCCAGATAACCCCTATTGTCATTGAAAAACAGAAAGCTACGATAGAAGTAAAAAGCGGTGAAAGCTGAAACAGCAATTTATCGCTTTTGTTTAATAATTGTACAAGAGAAAGTCCTATGGCAGCGGTAAGAAAGCCATTAAGAGTGTGAAGAACGGTATCCCAAAAAGGAAAAATACTATAAAAATTACATATTTCCCCTAAAATTTCAGCAGCGAATATGAAAAAAAGTATGGTGATTTCCAACACAGTGGGAACCTCTATACGAAGTGCTACTTGAAAGAAGCTTGGAATTATGAGAAGAATCAAAGTAAGTACACATAAAAAGGCACTTTCATAACTTCTGTTTAATATTTCAAAGATCATCATACATATGACTAAAAAGCGCAATATATTGTATATGATGAAGGAGCTTTTATGTTCTCTAAGTTCATGTTTCATTGCCTCATATAATCTGATGGGGAATTTTTCTTTCTTTTTTTTCATTGCTCTCCTCTGTAACGTCGATAGTATCAAATAAAATTCTACACTATTATAACAGGTGATAAAATATAAATCTACTTTTTAGATAATGGAAGTACCGATATGAAACTTGTAAGCCCATTTCGAATAGTATGTATCATACGTTAAAAACAAAGGAGGGCATATATGATTCGAATTAGTTTATGCATGATCGTAAAGGACGAAGAGGCTGTTCTGGAACGTATACTTGAGCAGATGAAAGATATCGCAGATGAGATCATAATTGTGGATACAGGTTCATCGGATTCTACCAAAGATATCGCACAAAAATATACTTCAAGAGTTTTTGATTATGAGTGGCACGATGATTTCGCAGCGGCGCGAAATTTTGCCTGCAGTAAAGCGTCTATGGACTATTGGATGTGGCTTGATGCCGATGACGTTGTTACTTCGGAAAACCAGAAAAAGATAAAAGAGCTTAAGGAGACTTTGGACCCAAGTATTGACGTGGTGATGATGAAATATCTTGCTGGATTTGGAGAAGATGGCGCTGCTAATTTTTCTTATTACAGAGAAAGGCTGATAAAAAACAAAAAAGGTTTTTTATGGGAGGGTAGAGTACATGAAGCAGTAACACCGAGGGGTAAGATAATTCATTCAGATATAGAAATAGAACACAGGAAGATGGTTTCGGCAGATGCAGACAGAAATCTCAGGATATATCAGTCTATAATAGCGGAAGGGCAGAGTCTGGAACCGCGACATCAGTTTTATTACGGCAGAGAACTTTATTATCATGGAAAATATGATGAAGCGTTATCGGTATTTGAGGAGTTTTTGAAATCATCTGAAGGATGGAGAGAAAATAAAATAGATGCGTGTATGCAAACAGCGTTGTGTTATGAAAAAATAGGTGATTCTGAGCATCGTCTCAACAGTTTGCTTAATAGTTTTAAATACGATACGCCAAGGGCTGAGGTTTGCTGCGAAATTGGAAGATTTTTTATGGAACAGAAGACTTTTGAGATTGCTGTTTATTGGTATGAACAGGCTCTTACAGTTCCTGATAAAAGTCAAGAAGGAGGATTTGAACAAAAAGAATATCATGACTATATTCCGCTTATTCAACTGTGTGTATGTTATGACCGTCTGGGAGATCATTATAAAGCATGGCAGTATCATTTGCGCACAACATCTTTAAAACCTAAAGCAGATGCAGTTTTAAAAAATCAAAAATATTTTGAGCGCCTGTTCTCAGAATCATGAAAAAAATGTAACCGGATCTGAAAAAAAGCATATGGTAGAGTATAGGCGTTAGAATAGACGCTGATGACGTATGAATAATAGTATATTCATATTTGTCAGGCATAAGAAATGCTAATAAGGAGGAAAGTGTATGCTTTTTAATAATCCAAATAATAATGATTGTTGCTGCAACAATTTTAATAATACTTGCTGTGACAGAGGACCGACAGGACCGACAGGTCCGAGAGGATGTCCCGGTCCGAGAGGTCCAAGAGGAGCCCAGGGGCCAATGGGCCCGGAAGGCCCTATAGGATTTCCGGGTCCAACCGGTCCAATGGGGCCGCAGGGCCCTGCCGGATTGAACGGTGATATAGGGCCAATAGGTCCAACAGGTCCGCAAGGCCCTGCCGGATTCCCGGGTCCACAGGGTCCAACCGGGGCAACTGGAGTAACCGGAGCGACAGGTCCGACGGGAGCCCAGGGGCTGGCAGGTTTAGCAGGTCCAACAGGTCCGACGGGTCCAACAGGCCCAACCGGAGCTACGGGCCCAACAGGTCCTGCAGGAGCCGGAATTGATACTGTAGCTGAGTTTGTGCAGGGAACACCTTATCCAAGAGGTGCTATGTTGTTTTATAACGGTGCTCTTTATCAGGCAGCTGTTGATGATCCAGTGGGAACACCGGGAACATCTCCTGATTTTGATCTGGTAACTGTTACAGCGACAGGAACAACAGGAGCAACGGGTCCAACAGGCCCAACCGGAGCTACAGGCCCTGCAGGAACAGATGGGGCAACAGGTCCGACGGGTCCAACAGGTCCAACCGGAGCAGAAGGTGCAGCCGGAGCGGCAGGAACAGATGGAGCAACAGGTCCGACGGGTCCAACAGGCCCAACCGGAGCAGAAGGTGCAGCCGGAGCGGCAGGAACAGATGGGGCAACAGGTCCGACAGGCCCAACAGGTCCAACAGGCCCAACCGGAGCAGAAGGTGCAGCCGGAGCGGCAGGAACAGATGGGGCAACAGGTCCGACAGGCCCAACAGGTCCAACAGGCCCAACCGGAGCAGAAGGTGCAGCCGGAGCGGCAGGAACAGATG
>OLOZ01001469.1_pt1 | contig 15976 bp, 12 predicted proteins | sample 1673021 | NCBI WGS metagenome assembly OLOZ01 (sample SAMEA3136747, study PRJEB25190) | human gut metagenome | biome: human gut; feature: human-associated habitat; material: faeces | place: Austria | collected 2013
CTAAACATGCATATTTTTTGAAAAACATGTTTCATTTAAAAACGGATGTGGTGAACATAAGTATGTTTATGTAAGATGTTATTTTGACATGAGTTCTTTTACTTCTTCCACACCGTAGGTATCTCCGGCTTTCTGGAAAGCGGTGATAGCTTTTTCAAAATAGACAGCCGCATCCTCTGCTTTTTCTGACGCTTTCAGGATTTCCCCAAGACCGCGGTAAGCACAGCCGATGGAGATAAGATCGTTCGACTTTTCAGCAAAATCTAAGGCTGAAAGCATGTTTTTTTCTGCGAGAGGAAGATCATGAAGCTTCATGGAAACATAGCCCTGCTCATAGAGATTTGCGGAGCGGGCAAGTGCATCATCCGGGAAATTTTTTTCAATGAGTGCTTCTTCCTGTAAAAATAAGTTCATAGCCTTGTCATACGCACCAGCCATCCGTTCGATCATGCCTGCCTGATGGATTGCAATGTGTTTTTCTTCGTGATCAATTGCACACGAAATCAACTGCGAAGCGTAGGTACGAGCCTCTGCAAAATGTTCTAGAAAGCTTTCTGCATAAATCAATCCCATGAGAACCTGCCAGTAATTGTCATGGTCGGTGGAAGGAATCTTTGCATAACATTCTTTATAAAGCGTTTCTGCATCAGTGTAATTGCCTGCGTCAAATAATGCCCAGGCTTTTAATAGGGTTTCGGTCATGGAAGTCTCCTTGTTTCTTATATTAGTCATATTCAAAAATACCCTGTATTGCGTCTGAAACATTCATAATCATATGATAAGGGACGCGGTCGATACGTTTGCAGCTTCTGGCGGAAGGGTCAATTAGCTTCAATTGCTCACATATAGCAGTTCCTGAGGTGTCTTTGACACCGCGTACTTTTATGTGAAGAGGACCTTCTGCATAATTCTCTAAAAGTGGGCAGACGTGAAAAACACCTGTTTTTTTAATAAATTCATTTTTACTTACAACAAGCATTGCATCTTTTAAATTAGAAATTTTGATAATATCTCCCTGCGAAAAATTCATCATAAAATTTCCTTTCCGACAGGTTCTCCCCAATCATAATCACAAATTGAAATTTCCCCATTGTATTCAGCAACGCGTTCCTCAAATGTTTTGTGTTTAAATGCTTTTTTCAAAACAATCGAATCATCAATTACTTCAATTTGTAAAGTATCTGAGACATGGAGTCCAAGTTTTTCAAGAATATTCTTTGGAATACGTATTCCCTGACTATTTCCCCATGTTTTGATGGCAACCTGATCGCTCATAAATGTTCACTCCTTTAAAAAAGATATTGTTGATCATGAAGCTTAGTTTCATAATCGATATCTACACGCACTTCATGCGACGGTCTTTGTTATATAGTATTAACTGTATATACATATATTATATCTAATAGTATCAAAGGTCAATATGTAATCAAATAGTTAATTTAACTGACAAAATTTCTCAACAACAATATCTCTTCCTTGTATCCCCAATATCATGTGCTATAATTTTCCTGAGATTAGTTATAACTAACCTAGATGTCAAAAATGGCAGTTGCCAAATACGTTTTTTGAAAAGGGGAGCATATGTCAGAGGAAGAGAAAAAATTTTTGGAGATCGTTGACCTGAAAAAAGGTTTTGGAAGTGGAGAAACACGTCAGGAAGTATTGCGCGGAATGAACTTTTCCGTGGCAAAAGGAGAATTCTGCGTTCTGCTTGGACCGTCCGGTTCCGGAAAATCAACTTTATTAAATATTATCGGAGGAATCGACAGTGCGGATTCCGGTTATATCTCAATTAACGGCGATAAGCTTGAGGATATGAGTGAGAAGAAACTAACCCAGTATCGCAGAAAACATCTCGGTTATGTATTTCAGATGTACAATCTGATCGCCAATCTGAACGTGAAGGAAAACATTGAGGTCGGAGCGTACCTTTCTGACAATGCGTTGGATATCGACGACCTGTTACATACACTTGGACTTTACGAGCACCGATACAAGCTGCCGAACCAGTTGTCCGGCGGTCAGCAGCAGCGTGTTTCCATCGGTCGTGCGATTGTGAAAAACCCGGATATCCTGCTCTGCGATGAGCCGACCGGAGCGTTGGACTATAACACCTCCAAAGAGATTTTAAAACTGATCGAAGATGTAAACAAAAAATATGGAAATACGATCATCATGGTAACGCACAACGAAGCGATCAGAAACATGGCAGATCATGTCATCAAACTTCGTGATGGAGCCGTGCGCCACAACGAGAGAAATGAACATAGGATTTCAGCGGCAGATCTTGAGTGGTAAGGAGTGTGGCAGTCATGAAAAAGAAAAAAATTAAAAATCCGCTCATCAGACGTATTCCGCGTGAATTGCTAGGTGACTGGAAAAAATATCTTGTGGTGGCATTATTCCTGATCCTCACGATCGGCTTTGTTTCCGGTATGTATGTTGCAAATGAGAGTATGCTCGTTGCAGCAAATGAGGGTGTGACAAAATACAAGTTAGAGGATGGACATTTTGAGCTGAACAAAAAGGCAGATGAGACGTTACTCGCTGCTATCGAGACAGGAATAAAAGCGGACGTCAAAAAGTATTATCTTGACAAAGCGAAAAAAGAGCTGGACGAAAAGTTGGATGAAAAGGCTTATCCGGAAACCTACGACAAGGCATGGGATAAAATCGTAGAGGAAATCGATGATAAATATGCTGACGCAGAAGAAAAATATGAGTTAAACGATCCTGATTTTACAGAAGTTCCGGTAAAAGTATATGAGAACTTCTTCCGAAATGAGGAGGAAGATTACAACAACGACGGCGAGGCAGAAGGAAACATCCGTGTCTATGCAAAAAATGATAACGTGGATCTTGCCTGCCTGCTTGACGGAGCATTTCCGGAAAAAGCGGATGAAATCGCAATTGACCGTATGCATGCAGACAATGTCGGCGTCAAAGTGGGAGATGAGATTTCTGTCAGCGGGCAGAGGTTCAAAGTTGTCGGACTGATCGCCTATGTCAATTATGCGACACTGCATGAGAAGTCAACGGATATGATGTTTGATGCGATCAAATTCGATGTGGCTATGGTCACACAGGAAGGATTTGATAGTTTACATAAAACTGTTCATTATTCTTACACATGGAATTATGTGGATACTCCTGCAGATGAAGTGGAGCAGAAAGCAAAATCCGATGATTTCATGAAAGCACTGCTCACACAGGTTGTGTGTGCTGACATAGAGTTAGAGGACTATATGCCGCGCTATGCAAATCCGGCTATTAATTTTGCAACGGATGATATGGGTTCAGACAAAGCTATGGGTGGTGTTTTACTGGATATTTTGATCGTGATCATTGCATTTATTTTTGCAGTGACCATCAGCAACACGATCGTGAAGGAGGCTTCTACGATCGGAACACTGAGAGCTTCTGGTTATACGAGAGGTGAACTAGTCAGACATTATATTTCCATGCCGGTGATCGTGACACTTCTCGCAGCGTGCATTGGAAATATCCTCGGCTATACCGTATTTAAAAATGTGGTTGTCGGCATGTATTATAACAGCTACAGTCTTCCAACTTATCAGACAGTCTGGAACCCGGATGCTTTTTTCAAGACAACAATCATCCCGGTTGTTTTAATGCTTGCGGTCAATCTCGTCGTCATTATAAAAATGATGCGGCATACACCATTACAGTTTTTGCGTCATGATCTGAAAAAAACAAAACGTAAAAAAGCAATGCGCCTGCCAAAATGGAGCTTTTTAAGCCGTTTCCGCCTGCGTATCATGTTCCAGAACGTGACGAATTACCTGATTTTATTTGTGGGGATCTGGTTTATCGGTATTATGCTCGCAATGGCGGTCGGTATGCCGGAGACGCTCGACTATTACAAATCCAATGTTTCAGATATGATGTTCACGAACTATCAGTATGTGTTAAAGTCTTATGAGAATGAGGATGGAGACATTATCACAACGGATAATAAGGATGCAGAGAAATTCAATATGACATCTCTGCAGAACAAGAGCGATACGTTAGATGAGGAGATTTCTGTCTACGGAATCGAGGATGACAGCCGGTATGTGAAAATCAGTAACCTGTCTGCCCTGAAAGGAAACGAGGCATATATTTCTGCTTCCTATGCAGATAAATACAGCCTGAGTGTGGGTGACACAGTGGTTCTTGACGAAAAATATGAGAACAAACAGTATGAGTTTGAGGTTGCAGGAATCTATGATCACAGTCAGGCGCTGGCAGTATTTCTGTCCAATGAGCAGTATTGTGAAATCTTTGACATGGACAGTGATGCATTCACAGGCTATCTCTCGGATTCAGAGATTACAGATATTGATGAGGATGAGATCGCAACCGTCATCACAGAACACGACATTACGAAAATGTGTGACCAGCTCGATCATTCCATGGGCTCTTATATGACCTACTTCCAGTATCTGTGCATCCTGTTATCCGCAGTATTGATTTACCTGCTCACGAAGCTGATCATCGAGAAGAACGAAAATGCAATTTCCATGACAAAAATCCTGGGCTATGAGAACCGGGAGATTGCAAGTTTGTATCTGTTGTCCACGACCATCGTTCTTGTGGTAATTGATGTTGTCAGCGTGATTTTAGGTGTCGTCATCATGAAGGTTGTCTGGAGGATCATGCTCTTTTCCTACAGTGGATGGTACGCTTTCCGCATAAGCACGATGGGCTATGTGAAAATGTTCCTGTTTATCCTGATCGGATATCTGCTTGTCATGGTATTGGATTTCAGAAGAATCAAGCGTATTCCGATGGATCAGGCACTGAAAAATGTGGAATAACAGGAAAAATATAACCTGACAGGAGAGCGTAGAAATCACATAAAAATTAAAGTGCACATGGCAATTGTACCATAAAGCAGCTGCCGGAAATGGGAGCATCCACAACCTGGATGTTCCCATTTTGTTTGTTAGGGCAAGGCCCTGTTTCCAGGATGGAGTTTTTCGTGTTCCGAAAAATGGAATGCTGGAAACAAATAAACCACTTGCTATGCGAGTGGTTGGAAATGCTTTAGCTTACAGAAAAAACCTCCAATGCTATAATAATGCAGGTTCGCCAACCGCATTACAAGCAGAGGAGGTATCCATATGGATATAAATAGTTTAGCACACACGAAATGGAATTGTAAGTATCACATTGTATTTGCACCAAAGTATCGCAGAAAAATAATATATGGACAGTTAAAACGTGATATAGCTAATATATTAAGCATGTTATGTAAAAGAAAAGGTGTAAAAATTGTCGAAGCAGAAGTATGCCCGGATCACATACATATGTTAGTAGAGATTCCACCAAGCATAAGTGTGTCAAGTTTCGTAGGGTATTTAAAAGGAAAAAGTACGCTAATGATATTTGAAAGACATGCGAATTTAAAATATAAGTATGGAAACAGGCATTTCTGGTGCAGAGGATATTACGTAGATACAGTAGGCAAAAATGCAAAGAAAATACAGGAATATATTCAAAATCAGTTAAAAGAAGATTTGGAATATGATCAAATGACTCTGAAAGAGTATATTGACCCGTTCACGGGTGAGCCAGTAAAAACAAACAGATAGAATAAGCCCAATGGGCTTAGTAGGTAAATGACGTTGCGGCTGGCGAACCATTCGATGAGTCTTTAGACTCCAGAGCCGGTAATAAGCCCTTATAGGGCGTGAGCAAACCACCGGCTAAGCCGGTGGTTATGATTTTCAGTGAGCTCCTTTGCAATGCAGAGTCCAAGACCAAAGTGTTCTCTGTCGGTATGGATTTATTTGCATTATATATGGCAGAGTTGTTATAATAGCTCCAGAGGTGGTATACAAGTGAGAGTAGCAGTTGTTGAAGATGAACTTTTGAGCAGGAAAAAAATTTTATCCTACCTTGAAATGTTTGAAAAAGAATCGGGGATTCCAATTCAGGTGGAAACCTTAACGGATGGTACTGAGATCGTAGAAAAGTATAATACAGGAAAGAAATATGATGTTATACTTTTAGATATTGAGATGGAGCATATGGATGGGATGAAAGCGGCTGAATGGATTCGGAATCTGGATGAGGAAGTGATTCTGATTTTTATCACGAATATGGCACAGTTTGTGATGAAAGGCTATGAAGTCAGTGCGCTTGATTTTCTGGTTAAGCCGGTCAGTTATTATATGTTTGTGGAAAAGATGCACAAGGCTTATGACAGAGTTTCCATGCGGGAAGAACGAAGTATTATTATCAAGGGCAAAGAGTGCATTTATAAGGTACACACGACAGAGCTTATTTATATTGAGGTGCAGAACCATTCACTGACATTTCATACGATGCAGGGAAATTATATGTGTACAGGAAGTTTGAAAAAAGTAGAAAAAGATCTCGAAGGCCTTCCTTTTGCAAGATGCAGCTCCAGTTATCTGTTGAATCTGATGCATGTTCTCCGCATAGAGAAAGAGCATGTGATCATGGACAATAAAGACGAGCTTCTGCTCAGCCGGCTGAAAAGGCAGGAATTTATGGAGATACTGACAGATTACTACGGAGGAGTGCAATGAACGGGCTGCGTATTGAATGGATACAGGCATCTTTTTTTATCGAGATGTTGGTGATAACGTGGATTCTTATGATTCCGATGAAAAAGAGAGAGCATTTCTGGCAGCAGGGAGTCCTGCTTGTGCTTGTAGGAAGTGTGATCGCTGCAATGGACACAAATTCGAATATCAAATTTATTCTGGAAACAGCGATGATCGGATTTATTGCCTACCGTGTGTATGTGATCTCATGGAGAAAGGCTACTTACACGGCTGTCTGTGCTTATGCCGTACAGCATTTGACTTATACCGTTGGCATGATAGAAAAATGTATCCGTGGAATCCTGTTTCATGTTCCACATGCACCGACAGATTCAGAACCGGATATCAACTTGAAGATGTTTCTGACAGTCGCACTGGTATATGGAACATGTTATTTGTTTTTTGTGAGAAAAAAAAGAGGAAAAGGAGAGTTTGACATCAGTGTCAGACAGACTATTGGATTTTCAGTAGGCGTATTCTTTGTCGTGCTTGTTTTGAGCAGAATGGTACAAAGCTATGCGAATAATGAATACTATGGTCTGGAACTGGTGTGCCATTTTTATTCCCTGATCTGCTGTCTTTTCATCCTGATCTTAGATGATGGTATTTTCCGTAGGATTCAGGATGAGAATGAACTGTCTCTGGTAAAATATTTATGGCTGAAGCGGCAGGAGCAGTATGCCGTAGCGAAAGAAAACATGAACGCGATCAACTTAAAGTGTCATGAGTTAAAACAGCAGATTACAGGAATCCAGGAGATGCAGGTTTCAGAACAGCTTAAGGATTTGCTAGAGGACCTTAAGGATTCCATTCAGATTTATGATGCGGTTGTGAAGACTGGAAACGAAGTATTAGATGTTGTATTGACGGAGAAGAACTTTTACTGTCAGGCGAATCATATCACAATGGCGTGCATTGTGGATGGTGCGAAGATGGATTTTATGGAGACAATGGATGTCTACGCACTTTTTACAGGACTTTTCGAGGATACCTTTTATTCCATCAAAATGCTGGAAGAGCCGGACAAGAAGCAGATTGCACTATCGGTCTGGGAGAAGAACGGACTGCTTATGATACAGCTTGAGAATTATTTCGAAGACTCAAAGGAAGCACAGGAAGTGAGAGAAGAGGGAATTGATTATTCCATTAAGAGTGTGAAAGAGATTGTGAAAAAATATGATGGCTGCATGACGATACATAAGGAGCATGCGCTTGTGATCAAGCGGATTTCAATACCAATCCCATAAGATAAAACTACAAATGGCATAAATATAACCGGTCAGTTCTGGTTTTCATACACAGAATCCAGAACTTAAAATTACGAATTGAAAATGACCAGTTGTGAAAAGAGGCAATCTGCCTCTTTTTTTTATGCTACGATTCGTTCATCAGAAAAAAGGAGGAAAAATATGAAAAGCAAAGGAAAGAAAAAAGGGTACATTGGTATTGCGATAACCGCAATTCTGCTGATCGTTACCGTAGTCGCTGACCTGCTTGTATCAAGATACATCACAATGATCAAGCTTTATTTCAGGGATGACAGTAATTCTGTTTATGAGATGTCAGCAGACGAAGCATTGTCGCAGGCCGCAGATCTCACAGAGGAACTTGGAAATGAAGGTATCGTATTGCTAAAGAACAAGGACAATGCTTCTCTGCCACTGGCAGCAGGAACGAAGATTAATCTGTTTGGTATTGCATCTTATCAGACATTATATCAGGGTTCCGGTTCTGCATCGAGCTGGTTCAAGCAGGATCTGAACACAAATATGAAAAAAGGTCTGGAAGATGCCGGATTCGAAGTAAACCCTGGACTGTGGCAGTTCTATGAGGACAATTACAAAGAGAGAAGTGATCAGGAAGGTGGAATGACAGATATGTCAGGAGCAGATCACAGTATCTTAGAGCAGTCCTTAGATGAGTATGAAGCATACGATTACGAAGGTGAAAATGTTCTGACATATTCAGAGAACTATTCGGATGTGGCAATGGTAGTGATCGGACGTGCAGGTGGAGAAGGATCGGATGCAACGATGGAGATGGACGGCTATGTCGGAGGAGATGCCGGCAAGCATTATCTGGAGCTCCAGAGCGTAGAACAGGAACTTTTAAGCTATGTAGAAGAGCATTATGACAAAGTCATCGTTGTATTGAATACAGCTATGGTAATGGAAACAGGATTTCTGGATGATGAGGCAATTGATGCAGCACTCTGGATCGGAATGCCGGGTTCCAGAGGATGTGGATCTCTCGGAAATATCCTTGCCGGTGAAGTAAATCCATCCGGACATCTTGCTGATACTTATGCATATGACCTTACAACAGCTCCTTCTTATTACAATTTTGGCGATTACACATATTCTAACTTTGATGGAAATAACAAATATGTTTACTATCAGGAAGGTATTTATGTTGGATATCGCTATTATGAGACAGCAGCAGCTGATGGTTATATTGATTATGACACAACTGTTCAGTTCCCATTTGGTTATGGTTTGTCTTACACAAACTTCGACTGGGAGGTTGAGAAAACAGAGTTAGGAGATATTGGTGGAACAATCAATATCGATGTAAAAGTTACCAATACCGGCGATGTTGCAGGAAAAGATGTCGTAGAGCTCTACTATGCAGCACCATATGACCCGGCAGAGGAGATTGAAAAATCATCTGTAGTACTTGGAGCATTTGAAAAAACAAATACACTAAAACCAGGTGAATCTGAGACGGTGACACTTACTATGAATGTAGATGACATGGCATCTTATGACTATAAGAATAACAAATGCTATGTATTAAGTGCCGGTGATTATGAATTCAGGCTTCAGACAGATTCTCATAACATGAAGGTTAACAGTGATGGAACGGCTGTAGAGCCAATTGCCTACACAGTAGACAGTAAAGTTGTATACAATGACGCAAACCAGGGCAAACGTTCCACAGATGAAGTGGCAGCAGAGAACCTGTTTGATGCAGTCACAGCTGGTGACGGATACTTTGGAGCAGACGGAACAGTCGGATATGTATCCCGTTCTGACTGGGCAGGAACGATGCCGACATCCAGAGAGACAAATATGAATGTGGCAGCTTCCGATGAAACAGTTGCACTTATGACGAATAATACTTCTGGATGGGAGTATGATCTTGATAATCTGCCGGACGCAGAACCGGCTGTTACCGGAGTAGACAGTGGACTGGAAATCTCAGACATGACAGGTCTTGAATTTGATGATCCGAAGTGGCAGCAGTTAGTAGAAGAAATGTCAGTGGATGAACTTAGAAGATTATATGGAACCTGTGGCTGGAGCAACCCGGCAATCCTTTCCATCAACAAGGCAGCTGCAATTGATATGGACGGTGCAGAAGGACTCCACAATCTGACATCCGATAAAACAGCTAATCAGTATGTAGGCTCAACTGTGCGTGCAGCAACATGGAATAAAGAGCTTGCTTACAGAATGGGAACTATTTATGGAGATGAATGCCTTGCAAACGGAATTTCCGGTATGTATGGTATGACTGTTAATATCCACAGATCTCCATTTGGTGGAAGATGCTTCGAGGCCTATTCAGAAGATCCGACACTTTCCGGAAAAATAGCAGCAGAGGAGATCAGAGGGTTACAGGATAAAAAGATTGCGGTATACTTAAAACATTTTGTGGCCAATGATCAGGAGACAAACCGTGGTGGGGTACATACCTGGGTAGATGAGCAGGCATTAAGAGAAATCTATTGCCGACCATTTGAGATTGTTACAAAAGAAGCAGACTGCAATGGATATATGACAAGTTATAACTATATCGGAACAGGCTGGACAGGTGCAAGCAAACCATTAGTGACAGATCTTGCGAGAGGTGAGTGGGGATCACATGGACGTATGATCACAGATGCGGCTATGGATTTTACAATCTATGTTCCTGATACAGGTGTACTTGCAGGTCTTGACATGTGGCTTGCTCCACAGACAGCTGTAACGACAAAAAATTTATACGGAACAGATTACGGTATCCGCATGTTACAGGAATCAGCACACAGACAGTTATATGTATTTGCCAATACATCAGGTGTAGGTCTTGAGATGCAGGAGGGCAATACATGGAAACTTGTTGTTGGTGGTGCTAATGCAATCTTAATCCTTGGAATGGCATTAAGTATTATATTCCTTGTGATTCCTGGATTCAGAGGAAAAAAGGGGGAGAAGAAAAATGAGGAAACAGTTAATTCATAGGGCAGTTATTACACTTTTGCTAGGATGCATAATGCTTCTTGCATTTACTGGTTGCGGTAAGAGCAATGAGAAGCGAAATGTATCCGGAAGCTATCACACGGAAGCCAATGGATACAAGAGAGGTACAGAAGTAGATATTAACCTTGAGGGTGATAAGATTACAACCATCGTTGTAAATGACATGGATTCTGAGTATTCCCTGACTGATCCGGATGCATTCCAGATGATGTGGCCAACAAAGCAGACTATGGTTCTTCAGGAACTTCAGAATATGGGACCGGATAAAATTGCAGAAATTAAAATAACTGCAGATGATAATGGTATTCCAACCAAAATAGAAGGTTTCAATCTCGAAGTAATTCCGGAGGGCTGCACAGACTGTGCAGGAATGTTAATCCTTGCAGTACAGGATGCATTAAGCAAATAAACTAAGCTTATTTTATAGAAGATAAGATGTTTCAAAAAAGACTTCTGAGTAAATTTTGGAAGTCTTTTTTGAAAGCAAAAATTAGATAAATGTAAAATAGAAAAGAGTTCTATGAAGAAAAATAAAGATAGTTTGATGAAAAGGAGGGGCACTGAAACTTGTAATTTGAAATACGTTATGTTAGTATAAATTACGTCAGTGAACATTTCTCACTGATACAGTTTTTAAATAACAGTATATTTTAAAAGTAAGACTCCGGAGGTTATCAGATACATGAGACATTGATATTTTTCTAATTCAATGATGGAAAAACTGGCAGAAATCAAAGATGGCACAGTTTTTAAATCAGGTTACAGACAGATGTAATCTTTTTTTGGGTTACAAAAAAGAAGATCGGTCAACTGATTACGAATTAGAAAAAAAGGAGATATCTCATGAAAAAATTAAAATTTGATAGTTATGATGGAGTCTGTTTTTTGAATGGACTTGTCTTTTTTGCGCCGGTTGCGTTGCTGGTAAGAACGCAGGCTGGTGTGTCGGAACACATATTTTTCCTCCTGCAGGCATTATTGTCTGGCGTGATTTTTCTGGGGGAAATTCCAACAGGATTTATAACCGATAAAATTGGATACCGGAAATCACTGATCCTGGCGCAGGTGTTATTGCTTGGTGCAAGAAGTTTATTGCTCGCAGCCTTTGTGAGCCGGTCACTTGCACTGTTTGTCGTGGAGGCAGTTGTGGAGGGGATTGCGGCGTGCTTTACTTCCGGAACGGGAAGCGCGTACCTGTACGATCTGTATGGGGAAAACGGATATCTTGTAAAAACAGCACATGCAGAAAACTTTGGAACAGCAGGTTTTATCATCAGTACAGTTGCGTATGCCGGGATTTATAAAATAAGCGGTATGGAAGGTCTACTGATTACAACTGTAGTCATGGATATTATAGCGGTTGTATGCTCGTTCTTCCTGAGAAGTGAAAGCAGTAAAACGGTAATTGCAGACAGGAAGGAAGTACAGATTTTAGCGGTATTTAAAAACAAAAAAGCATTTCTGTTTGTGATTTCGCTGGCAATTTTCAGTATCGCATGGCTTCTGATCAACTTCTTTTACGTGGAAAAACTTGAAAACTGCGGTTTGCCGGTAGAATGGATGTCATTGATCATTTTGAGCTATTCAGCCGTACAGATGCTGGCAGAACCCATTTTAGGAAAATTGTCTGACGGAAAAAACGGAAAGTCCGGCAGGGGAAAACTGCCCGCAGTTACAGCTGCCGCAGCAGGGGTGGCATTTCTTTTTTTTGGAGTGGTAAAATTCAGGGCAGCCGTACTGCTTCTAATGCTGATGTTGCCGTTGCTTTTAAATCTTCCGGAATATCTGCTGATGAATCTGGAAAATCAGTTTGTGGACGAAGCGGAGTGTGGCAGCCAGCGTGCGGCAACGCTGTCTGTGCTTAATATGGGAGTGAATCTGGTGGAGATTCTGACGCTGTCAGCCTCAGCATTTTTGACGAAAATCGGAATCCAGTGGTGCTTTGTGTTTGTGGGATGCTTTCTGATGGCGATAGCGCTTCTATTTGCCAGAATACAAAAATAGAAGGAGCGAAAACCGCTTCCTCCTATCAAAAAGATTCGTAATTTTACCACAGACCTAATACGTGTTGCATCAGCAAACTCATACAGGTAATACCGATCCAACAGCTGAATCCAAGAAGCAAAGGCTTGGCTCCTGTTTTCACTAATTTCACAATATTGGTATTCAGGCCAATTGCACTCATGGCAAGAACGATGAAAAACTTGCTCAAAGTTTTTAGCGGATTGAAAACAGCTGCTGGAACACCAAAGTTCACTGCTATTGTTGTAATAATGGATGCAATGATAAAATAGAGAATGAACATTGGAAAAATCTTTTTAAAATCCACTTTATTATGATCCGTTTGTTCCTTTCTGGTTCGAAGAAAAGCAAGGACAAGCGTGATTGGAATAATTGCCAGTGTTCTTGTAAGTTTTACGGTGACAGCTTTATCCAAAGTCGCCGAACCAAGGTTGTACATGGAATCCCAGGTGGAGGCAGCAGCGGTAACGGAAGAGGTGTCATTCACAGCAGTTCCGGCAAAAATGCCGAAAGCTTCTCCGCTTGTCTGGGAAAAACCGAGAACGGTGCCAAGCATAGGAAAAAATAAAGCGGCAAGCATATTGAAAAAGAAAATGACAGAAATTGATTGTGCAACTTCCTCATCATCAGCGTCAATGACAGGAGCAGTAGCTGCAATTGCGGAGCCTCCGCAGATCGAGGAACCTACACCGATGAGTGTGGAGATTTTTCCGGGAACATGAAGGATTTTATGTAATACCCAGGCAACAACAAGGGATGTTGTGATCGTTGCAAGAATGATTGGAAGCGATTGTTTTCCTGTCTGCAGGATGACAGAGAGATTCATTCCAAAACCAAGTAAAATAACAGCATATTGCAGGATCTTTTTGGACACAAATGTGATGCCGCTCTGTAGAGCAGATTTATCGCTGACCAATAATGTAATGACCATTCCTAGGAGGATCGCAAAGACAGGACCACCTACAATTGGGAAAATTTTTCCTAAAATCCAGCTTGGAATCGCAATCATCAGGCATAACAGCACACCTTTCCAGTTTTTTTTAATAAAATTCATATTCATAACCTCACTAAAAATATTTTGATTCTTATGGGTTCCTATGATAGCATAAACACATAGAGATGAAAAGTAGCAAGCCAAAATGAAAGTAGCAAGCCAAAATAAAAGGAGCAGTTATGCAGGAAAAAGGAAAGAAAAAAATCATAGATAATGCGGGAGCATTGCAGAAAAAATACGCATGGAAATCAGAGAAAACGCAGGATACAAAGAAAGCGCCGCAGGATACAAAGAAACAGGCAGCAGCCTGTCCGTATGCAAAAAAATGTGGCGGCTGTGATTATCAGGGAATGTCCTACGAACAACAGCTGCAGGAAAAACAGACCTATGTGCGCAAAAACATTGGGGATTACTGTAAAGTTCTGCCGATCATCGGAATGGAAAATCCGTATCATTACAGAAATAAAGTACACGCAGTGTTTGATGTGGAGCGCAGGGGAAAACATGCAAACGGAGGCAGGCGTACCGCAGGAAACGGACATGCAAAAGCGGCACCGGGCGGCGTGATCTCCGGTGTATACAAGGCCGGAACCCATGAGGTCATCAACATTGATTCCTGTGAGATTGAGGATGAGCTTTCAAGCGCTATCATCCGTGATATCAGAGGACTTTTACATTCGTTTAAAATAAAAACTTATGATGAGGACACCGGATACGGTCTGCTCCGGCATGTTCTCGTGCGCCGTGGTTTTCACAGCGGCGAGGTGATGGTAGTGCTGGTGCTCGGTTCCCCGATTCTTCCATCCAAAAATAATTTTGTGAAAGCATTGCGGAAGCTTCATCCTGAAATAACTACAGTTGTGGTTAATATAAATGATAAACAGACCAGCATGGTTCTCGGAGAAAAGGAAACTGTTATTTATGGAAAAGGCTATATTGAGGATACGCTCTGTGGCTGTACCTTCCGTATTTCGCCAAAATCATTTTATCAGGTGAATCCGGTGCAGACAGAGATACTTTATAACAAGGCGATTGCGTATGCGGGGCTGACCGGAAAAGAGAAAGTGATCGATGCGTACTGTGGAACGGGAACCATTGGTCTGATCGCTGCGTCTCAGGCAAAAGAAGTGATCGGCGTGGAGTTAAACCGTGATGCTGTGAAGGATGCAATCATCAACGCAAAACGGAACCACATCCAAAATGAACAGTTTTACAATGCAGATGCCGGAAAATTTATGGTGGAGTTGGCAGAGCAGAACGAAAAAGTGGATGTTGTTTTCATGGATCCACCGAGATCAGGAAGCGATGAGGCATTTTTATCCTCAGTTGTAAAACTTGCACCGAAAAAAGTGGTCTACGTGTCCTGCAACCCGGAGACACTTGCGAGGGATTTAAAATATCTCACAAGACATGGATATCAGGCTGTCGAGTGCCAGCCTTGCGACATGTTTCCGTTCACGAAACATGTAGAGTGTGTGTGCCTTTTGACCAAACCCCATGAGGCGAAACATCATGTGAATGCGACACCTGATATGGATAGATAAAAAAGGCAATGTTGTTATGAAAAATGCAGAACGTTGCCTATACCGTGAGTGATTGCGCAGAAGTACTGCTAAAAATAAGCTGGAAGGTTGCCTTTTTTGATTCCTCAAGATGTGCTGACATCTGTTTGGCAGCTTCTTGCCAGTCGTTGCGCAGGCAGACCCGGATAATGTCAAGATGTTCCTGAAAAGTGTCGTCTAATCGTTTTTCGGAAATATTCCCGGTCATATAGCGGAAACGTTCTGCCTGTGTCTGTATCATATTGTAGTTTTGATGGATATAAGTGTTTGGGCACGCATCGACAACGAAGTTGTGAAATTCCGTATCTAATTCGTAAAAATAATCATTATTATTATAACAGTTATGATTCGTTTTACTGGAACTGAAAATATTATAAAAATCTTTTAACCGCTCCACAGAGAGGGCATTACCATAATTTAAAAGAATATACGGCTCATATAATTGCCGTACTTCAAAAATCATATTGATCGTATTAATGGAAAGAGGCATTACGATAATGCCTTTTTTTGGTTTTATTTCAATTAATCCCTCCTGCTCTAAACGGCTTAGCGCATCACGGACCGGTGTGCGGCTCA
>OLOZ01001476.1_pt1 | contig 15932 bp, 8 predicted proteins | sample 1673021 | NCBI WGS metagenome assembly OLOZ01 (sample SAMEA3136747, study PRJEB25190) | human gut metagenome | biome: human gut; feature: human-associated habitat; material: faeces | place: Austria | collected 2013
GCCGCACCTCGCTCGCCGTATCGGCACTTAGAATTATGCGGTATTGCCTTTACAACTTCACAAGTATCTCCCCCGCACCGGAATCCGATTGCCCTTCTCCCCTATCCACCAACCGCGCGTACCGTTCATCTTCATCCGCTCCCCCACCCCAAAACAAAAGGCATGTGCCCCCTTATCTCTATCATAAGGTGGGCACATGCCGTTACATTATCATGATTTTATCACGCCAAAGTCATCAGGCAATGCAGCCATCGGCAAAGCTGTTGCGCTTGGCTTTCTCTTTCTGCTGGTTGCGCTTGGCGATGATTTCTTTGCTCAGGCCAATACGGTTGGTCTTGAAGTGGAAGAACGGGCGTTCCGGTACGGTGAAAATCTCCACCGGACGCATGTAACGTTCCGGCAGGCAGGCATTGATCTTATCGCGCACATCGTCCAAGGTGTAGCCATCTTTGAGCTGGACGTACAGGTACGGCAGGAAGCAGCCCTCGTGCTCATCATCCGGCACGATAACAAAGAACTCGTCCTTGATGCCCTTGATGTCGGCATCGGCCACGATGTTCTCCAGCGGCTGCACCATCAGGTCGCCGCCGCCAAAGCGCGGGGATGCGCCGCGGGTCATCGTGTAGAGCACACCGTCCTCGGACATATAGCCGATATCGCCGGTGTGCAGCCAGGTCTTGCCGTCTGCGTGGACCTGCAGTGCCTTGGCGGTTGCTTCGGGGCGGTCATAGCCCAGCATCACGCCGGGGCCCGTCATGCAGATCTCACCGGGGGTATTGTAGGTCAGCTCTTCCTGGGTGCCGGGCTTGAAGATGCTGATGACGCTGTGGATCATCGGCACACCAACGTTGCCGTCACGCACCGGGAACGGAGCCATGGGCAGAGTGGCGTTGGAGCCGGCCTCGCTGCTGCCGTAGCCGGCAGTAAAGCGCAGGTTGCAGTTATGCTGCTTGAGGAACTCCTCAACATTGCGCAGCTGCTTGTTGTTGAATGCCTCGCAGCCGGCGCCGATGGCCAGCATGTGGGACATATCATAGTCAGCCGGAAGACGCTTGCTGCGGCGGATAACCTCCACAAACATGGGGATCAGGGGCCAGTTGTTGGGGCGGTAGCGCATCATTTCCAGGTCAACATCGTACACATCCACAAACGGATCCAGAATGAGCAGCATACCACCGGCCAGGGGCAGCAGCATCATGGAAACCACAACAGCGATCAGAGCCGGGGGCAGGATGGTCAGCAGCCAGGTGGGGCGGAATTTATCCGAAGCGCCATAAAAGTTCATCTGGGCCAGCACGCCGATGATGCTGTGTGCAGAATGGATAACCTGCTTGGAAGGGCCGGTGGAACCGCTGGTGTAGGCGCGCAGCAGCGGGCGGTCAATGTTGACAGGAGCGGGCACAAAGCCGCGAAAACGCTGGCCCATGTTACAGAAATCAGCCCACATCATGGTATCAGAGCCACGGGCGGGAACATCCGGATACAGGGCATCCAGGGAATGCTGCAGGTAAACCGGCATAGCGGCGCGGTCGCCGCTTTCCAGAGCGGGAACGATAACATAGGTATTCACGTTGGTCTGCTCACGGTAGGCTTCGATTTCGGCCTTGGAGAAGAAGTCGTGAACAAAAATCACCTTGGCATTGGCTTTCTGAACAGCTTCAATGTTTTCTTCCAGGGTGTTGTCACGGCACAGCAGCGAAGCGCCGATGCGCTCGGCTGCCAGCAGCAGATAAATGAATTCCGGCACAGAACGCAGGAACACGGGGATCTGGTCCCCCTGCTTGATGCCAAGCACCTGCAGAGCGCGGGCGGTGGCGTCCACCTTACGGAACACGGTACCCCAGGTGATATCCACGCCATAGTAGTGCATGGCAACCACGTTAGGGTCTGCAGCGCGCACGGAGAGGTACTGCTCCACGGTGCAGGCCGGAACCTGGATACCGCGCAGAACATCTGGATAGAACTTCATCCAGGGGCGGTCAATGCTGGGCTTGCCAGTCAACATCGCGTTTTCATTCATTGCAATTTCCTCCAAATGTCTTTCCCTTATAGTTGCAGGGAATTAAATTATCCAAATCAAATCACGCCAAACCTTTATGGCGCTTTCCCCTGCTGTGCACATCGTTGCACAGCGTCGCCGAACCATAATGCTATAATTATCTTCGGTGCTGAACATAGTATACCATTCCTGTTTACGGAAAGCACGAGAATCCCATGGCACAAATTTCCAGAAATTGATTCCGCATGATTCACTTTTTTCACATGGATTTTCACGCTTTGGCATGGAGTTTTCTTGCAATTTCATTTTCCTCGGTGCAACAAAAGCCCCAGCTGCCGCAGCAGCCAGGGCTTTATGTTTATGCGTATGTATGTTGCATTTTTAGATTTTGTTCATCCAGCTCTCTTGCAGTTCTTCCATTTCATCACTTTTGGCGCGGGTAATCAGATGGATTCCCTGCAGGACATGATGGATGTGCTCCGCAATGGCGTTGCGCTCTTTTGTCACGTTCTGGTCATCCAAATTCCAGACCTGATCAAAATATTCACTCAGGCGGTCTTCCATCACACTGTTGTTGACCATTGCAATCCGGTTGATGGGGCAGTTGTTATCCAGCCGAAGATACGATGCAGCGCCAGAAAGAAACATATTGGGGTCCGCCACATACTGGAAATCGTTCACAATGCGGCCGCTGATCAAGCGGAATTCAAGTTTTTCACGCTGCTTGCAAAGCTGCAGCACATAGCTGATGCACCGGCTGCGCTGATCCGGGGTAAGGTTGACCTTGTAACTGAAAAAGTCCAGCTCGCCGGAAACCGCCATGGAGGAAAATGCAGCTTCATAAATCAGGATGCGGATGTTTGTTTCCTCCACCACACCATTGGCAAGGTTGTGTACGCTACGCAGCTCCGCAGGGGTAGCCCCCAAAAAATCTTTCAGCTCGGCCTCGTGGGCGGTCAGGATCTCTTCAAACAAGTCATCCGGCAGCAGAAGCTCATTCAGGTGGCCGAACATCCACCGCAGATTGGAGGCCAGCAGCGTGTGCATATAGTCGTACTGGCTGATCAGCTGGCGCATGCTGGTATCGCGGAAAAGCTGGTCATCCCGCACGCAGAGCTTGGAGAAGTTATCATACAGGCTTTCGCAGTTCTGCGGGTCCTCGGTGGCGGTAACGGCGGCGCAGCGGCTGTGGCTGACCAGCAGGCCGGTAATGGCAAAATCGCCCTTGACCACAAACACCGCGCGCCCGGCAGCCGCGGTGCTGCCAAACAGCTTGAAATGAATATGGCTGAAGTTGGTCAGCACGTTGATAATGAGCGCGGCATCATAGATGGGGTCCCATTTTTCGCGGCTGATATCAATCATCAGCTTGAAATAGACGTTATCATAGCTGCGCTGGTCCACCAGCTGGCCGTTTTGCAGGTTGGCAACTTTCAGGCGGTATTCGCGCGCCATTTCCATCAGGTCCATCACAGCCACAATGTCCAGCTAGCTGACGCGGCGCAGCACGGGGTGCGCCATTTTGGTCAGGTATTGCAGCATGTTCAGCTCGGCCCAAAAGTCCGTATAGGGGCCAATGCGCGCCTCGCCGCTGTCCAGCTCCTCTTGCAAATAATCATATTCAGCAATCAGGTTATCATAAATGGCGGCTTTCAGGTCACTGGGGATGCTAACGCTGTATTCCCGCAGCAGCAGGTTACGGCCATCATCGGTGGCTTCATCCACCACGCAGGCACTGATGCCCTCCATCACGCGCTTTTCAGTCTTTTTGGCAGGCAGCATGCGGCCGCTGACCCATTTGCTGATATAGGAAACATCGTATTGCAGGCGCTTGGCCAGGGTATAGTTCTTGACCTCCGCAACTTCCAGCAAATGCTCCAGCAGAATGCTGAATCTATTTTTATCTTCCATTGCACCAAATCCTCTTCGCCCATTTAGTTTGCACTTTTCTTTTATTCTATTATACAAGTTCCATATTTCGATTGCAAATTCAAATGATAACAGGTAAGGAGAAAACGAAGAAAATATATTAAAATCTTTCACAATTCGCGGCCGCATTCTTTGGCATTCATGCCAGTTTGTTGTTTTTTTGTTGTTTGAACTGACAAAGTTTGTTTGTTCTGCTTGTGATATCCTCCAAAAATTATACTTCGCGCGCCATATTTGCCAAATTTAGCCGCAGCTTTTTGGTAAGTTTTGCCCTTGCACCGGCCTGATGTGTTCGCCATGTTTTTGTGTGTTGCCTTTATTATGCGGGTAAGGTAAATTGCGATTTTTTAATCGTGTACTATTTCTAGCTTTCGGCGGGGTGGGGTCGCCCGCCCTACTGGCCTGGCAAATATTTCACCGAACCTATGCCCACAAATACAAAAATGCCGCAGCAGACTGTTACATCTGCTGCGGCATTTTTATTTAGAGGTTAATGGGCTGGTTACAGCTCATTGTTCGGCTGTGGGATTACTGCAGAACGCCGGTGTTCTTATCAAAGTGATAAGTGCGGCCGTCGATGACTGCATCGCCCTTAGCCATGGTGCCATAGATCGGGTCGAAATAGTAACGCTTGTCAGCGCTCCAGCCCTTGATCATGTGGCCCTGTGCATCGTAACGGACCCACTTGCCGGTGCCATCGGGCCTATCAGCCCACTGGCCAGCTTCGGATTCCTGATAGACATCCTTGCTGGTGGCTTTCTTGCCCTGATCAACAGAGTCCAGCCAGTACCAAGCATCGGAAGCCGGGTCATAGATTTCCTTGCCGCGGCCTTCCAGACCCTGGCGAACGCCATTTTCGTACCAGTAATCGGCGCCATTGATGGTTACCCACTGTTTATCAAGGCCAATGCCGGTGTTCTGATCGAACGCGCACGGTACGCCGTCAATTTCGGTAACACCCTTGGCCATGGTGCCAAAGGTCGGGTCAAAGTAGTAAGTGCCCTTCTCGGTCGTCTGCCAGCCCTTGATCATGTGGCCGTTCTCATCGTAACGGACCCACTTGCCGGTGCCATCGGGTCTATCAGCCCACTGGCCGGCGGCGGATTCCTGGTAAACGTCCTTGTTGACGGTCATTGCGCCGCCCTGGACAGCATCCAGCCAGTACCAGGCGTCGGAATCGGGATCATAGATCTCTTTGCCGCGGCCGGTGGTACCCTGCTTCACACCCTTTTCGTACCAGTACTTCTTGCCGTTTTCTTCAACCCAGCCGTTCTTCTCGCCGTACTTGGCGGTGTAGTCCTTGCCGTTGAAGTTGACAGCAGCGGTGGTAACGCCGCTGGTCTGCTTTACCGTTGCATCCACGAACTGAGCGCTTGCGCAGTTCTTATCGGTGCAGGTAAAGACAGCCATTGCGGTAATGGTGGTCTTTTCAGCAGCGCCGTGAGCGGTGCGCGTTTCGGGTTCAGTAGACGGTACCTCAGTCGGCTCCGGCACAGCAGTCGGCTCCGGCACAGCAGTCGGCTCCGGCACAGCAGTCGGTTCCGGCACAGCAGTCGGCTCCGGCACAGCAGTCGGCTCTGCCGGCTTTGCGGTCGGAGTTGCGGTCGGAGTTGCAGTCGGAGTTGCAGTCGGAGTTGCGGTCGGAGTTGCAGTCGGAGTTGCAGTCAGTGCTTCAAACACAGCGCTAACGGTAACATCAGCGGCAGGCATCTTGAAGGTAGCCTTGCCCTCGGTCACGGCCAGCTTTACGGTCTTGGTTTCGTCGCCGCTCTTATAGCTGTAGGTCAGGCTGTCAGCCTTGAGCTGGTAGTTATCAGCTGCCTTAACGGTAACGGTAACGTCGGTGCCTTCAACAGCTGCGGTCGGGTCTACGGTAACAGTGCCGTTATCAGCAGGAGCTGCGGTAACCTTGTATTCCTTAACAAACTCTGCGCTGACGTTGACGGGGTAAGCAGGCATTGCAAAGGTGTAGGTGTTGGCTTTTTCGGTATCAGCCTTCACTTCAACGGTCTTATCGGTGTTGTCAGCGTCTTTGTAGGTAACCTTCACGCTGCCAGCCTTCAGGGCATAGCCGGTTGCGGGCTTAGCAGTCAGGGTTACGGTTTCCTTCTCAGCTGCTTCTTTAGCGGAAGCAGTGATCTCACCATTGTTCAGGGGAGCAACATTGACCGCATAGGTCTTGGCGTTCTTTGCAACGCTGATGGTCACATCGCCGTCCGGCATGGTGAAGGTGTAAACCGTCTTAGCCTTTTCGGTGGTAGCCTGGGCTGCGGCTTCGTCCTGCGCTGCTTCCTGAACTTCAGTCAGAGCAACATCGGTATCGCCGTTCTTTGCGGTAACGGTAACGATATCGGTGCCTTCCTTTTCTACGGTCAGGGTAACGGTATCGTCCTTGATGTAGGTGTTGCTGGTGGTGCCCAGGGTCAGGGTAACGCCATCAACTTTATTCAGGGTAACGGTGTGGGGGGTGCTTTCGGTTGCGGTATGGCAATCAGAGCACAGGTACACATTGTTGCCAACGGACTTGGTTTCCAGCTCGTCCAGAGCCCAGGTATGGCCCTTGGGCAGTGCGTTGTCATCGTACTTCTTTTCACCCTTGGTCAGGCCGTACTTGTTGGTGCGGGCCTGGGTGTAAGCGGGGGTATCGCACCATGCTTCAACGGAAACATTGGTGGTTGCGCCGCTGCTCAGGTCGCTGACCATGTCGGACATCGGCATGGTTTCAACCAGGTTAGCGCACCACATGAACTCTTCGTTCTTGTTCTTCTCGTCAGAGCTGCCCATGTTCTGGTTGTAACTCGGGTTGTAGTTCCAGGACTCGGTCTTGTAGCTCTTACGGTTTGCATAAGAAGTGCCGGAAGCATCGGTCTTGACTTCTGCCTTGCCGTCCACCAGTTCCTTATAGGTGTTGGACAGGTTGGTGCCGACAGAAACGACCAGCTGATCCTTGGTGGTGTTGATGCCGGTGATCACAGTCTGGCCCTGCTGGGTGGTGGTAGCAAAGCTGTAGCTGTCACGCAGGGTCAGGCCCGCCAGAGGATGGTTCTTGAAGGTGTTCAGATACTTCACACTGCTGGTATCCTGGGCGCTATCCATGATAACCATGCTCATGCCGGGAAAGTGGGTATCGGGAACCATGTTGCCGTCCTTATCCTTGGTCAGCTTAATGCCGCCATAGACGGTGTTGTATTCCTTCACTTCTTCCACTGTGCCGGTGGTCGGGTCCATACGGTAGATGGCGTTGTTGACGTTGAAGTACAGCTTGCCATCATACAGTGCGGTAGAGTGTACCAGTGCGGGGTAGATCCGCTTTGCAGCAGCGTCTGCCAGGCACTCGGTGTTCAGGTTGTTTTCAACCTTGGTATGCTTATCTTTTGCACTGGTATCGATCTTATAGATGGTGCCAGCTTCGGCCAGGACCTTGGCATTGCTGTCGTCATCATTGAAGTTGCTGCTGGTTTCCTTCAGATCGTTGTAGTACATCAGGATGATATCAAACGGGTCATCCGTCTTGGTAAAGCTGCTCATGCTGAAGCCGCCGGGTCTGCTGCTGGAATCCTCTTTGCGGATATAGTAGTTCGCATTACGCGGACGTGCTTCCAGAGTATCGGGGCCCTGGTTCTGCATCTTCTTCATGAACTGCTGCATCTGGGAGTTGTTACCAGAGCTGCCGGAACCAGAGTTGCCGTTGTTGCCGTTCTCGGACTGCTGGCGGCGCATGTTGTTATACAGGTTCTGGTTGGTCGTGGTATCAACGTAATAGAAGTAATTATTGTCGAAGTAGATGGGGCTGCAGATAGAGGTGAACCAGGTATCCTCGTAGCAGGTATCGGTGTAACGGGTCTCGTTCTTGTTCTCCGCCTTGGTGTAAGAGTAATGCGGCTTGCCGTTGTTCAACACAACATTGCCGTCATCATCCACATCGGGATTCTTGTTCTTGGTGTAGGTGTAGCCATCGTACAGCGAGTCAATGTAATCATAGTACTTGCTGTAACGGCCTTCCAGACCGGAGGGAGAAACCAGGAAGTTGACATGGCGCAGGTCGCCTGCGTTCTCAACGCGGGTCTGGGCCATGCACTCGGTGTTCACGTCATCATAGCAGACGTCAACATAGTACCAGTTCTTGTTGGGGTCGCCGGTGGTCATCGTAGCAGAGTTGCTGTCGCCCTGCAGCTTGTTGACCTTGACTGCGTTGAAGTAGTGGACGTTGTTGAACATGCCGCCGCCGAACGCATTACCGGCAACACTGGTATCAGAAGTATCGCAGTAATACAGGATCTGGGCAAAGTCAACAACAGCGTTATCGCCTACTTCATCGGGGGTCTTCCAGCTGCCGTCATCATTCTTATAGATGCTCTTGTTGTCAGGCAAATTCTGGACCATGTAGTTAAATGCAGCTGCATAGCCCAGGCAGATGCAGCCATACTCAACGCCCTTAGCGCCGATCTCGCCGCCCAGCAGGGCACCGAAAGCAGTCGTCTGGATGGGGTCGTTGTTGCCGCCGCCGGTGATATCGCCCATGGAGCCCATATCGAATTCTGCAACCTGGGAGATCCAGTCGTGCAGGATCAGCAGCTTGGTGACATAGTCAGCGTCACCCAGCTTGGCAACCTGTGCCAAGCCTGCATCACGGATGGCTTTCAGAGCTTCGCCATAGTTCATGACGTAAGACATGAACGCCTGCGGCAGCATGTTCAGCATGAATGCCATGGTGGTCGGCGGGACATCATCGTTCGGATCAATGCTGCACAATATCTTGATTGCGCCCATGGTGCCGGTGATGCTGCCATCCTCGCCCTGCTTCTGAACGCCCTTGGAGGTCCAGAACGGGGCAACCACGCCGAAGTACTCTGCTTCGTCCTGGTTGAACTGCGACAGCTGGAAGTAGTAGTAGTTCATCTGCGCAGTCGAGACATCGTAAGTATTGGTGACCTGGTTGCCCTGGTCGTCCACATACACGGCAGTCTTCTGGCTGTCGTACAGCAGCAGGCTGTTCTTGCCCTTGTTGTCGCCGCTCTGATAGGTGAAGTTCACCTTGCTTGCGTCAACCGGGTTGTTCTGCATATCGTACCAGTTGCCGCCGTCCATTGCGGACACCAGGGTAACGCCTGTGCCGCCGGAGGTGGTATCCAGGGTCGGGGTGCCGCCCACATTGATGTAGACGGAATTGTCATTCTGGTCTACCACAACGCTGACCGGCATGGTCATTACCGGCTGGGTTTTGATTTCTTCGCCGCAGACAGCGCACTTGAAGGTGACGCTGGTGCATTCCCAGTCAATGGTAACGGGAGCGCCGGCAGAAATTTTGCCGGTTTCGCTGTCATAGAACAGCTGGGCGTTGCTGTAGTCATCGGCCAGCTTGCCCTCGACCTTCTTCATTTCCCAGTTGAAGGTAGCAACAAAGTTGCCATCTGCATCCTTGGGCACGGCATGGTTCTGGCAGGGCAGGGCGGCAATGTCGTCGGTGCGGGTGGTGGGTTCCTTGTATTCCTTCTTAACCGGGCTCTTGTCAGCGGGCACGCTGGCAGAGTAAACGGTCTTGCCGGCAGCGCCGGGCTTTGCCTCGGTGGTATCCTTGGTTACGGTGCCTTCTACCTTCTGGTAGGCATCGTCCTTTTCACAGGTATACACAGCGGTGTAAGCCCAGCCGTCATCGGTCTTGGTCCAGTAACCATCGGGGGTTTCCTTCCAGGTATGGGTGTGGCCATCCTCCGGGTTGGTGTCATTCCAGTACCATTTCGGCTCGCCATAGGTATGGCCGTCTGCAGCGGCGCTGGCCGCAAAGGTATCGGAGTTTTCAGCAACGTAAGCCTGTGCGTAGCTGTCAGCCTGCTGCGCAATCACTTCATCATCGCTGTTGGTCATGGACTCCATCGCAGAGGTCATGCCGGAGCTGCCGGTAAAGGTAACGGCGGTCACAACGCCTGCGGCGTTCGTCTCATAGCCCAGGTCGGTAACGGCGCTGGACAGATGATACGTTTTGATGGTGGCAGCCATCACCGATGCCATCTCGTCCTTGTTCAGGCCATAGGCTTCAGTGTTGATCTTGCCGGCTGCGGCGTTGGCGTACATGGCATCGGCCAGTGCATTTTCCAACGCTGCAAGGCTCATGCCCGCCTTGCTCTGTGCAGTCGCTTCCAGCTTGGCATCGTCCTGCTCCAGTTCATGCACTTCGCCCTGGGCAGCCAGCGTTTGGGCTGTCTGCTTGATCAGGTCTGCGGTGCTGGTGAACTTGGGCAGGGACTGCACAGCGCTGGCCGCGCTTGCTGCGCTAGCTGCAACAGACTGCGCTACCGAAGAATCAATCTTGGTAGTTTCGGCTGCTGCGGGAAGCGCCACGCTTTGGGCAACCATGGCTGCTGCCAACACGGATGCACCAAAACGCTGAAGGTTTTTCTTCATAGTTTTATCCTCCCTTAAGTGTTACTACTTTCCCCTTTTGTGTGAAAAGTGGTACGGCAGATGTGCGGCACTTTGCAGGTGTTGATTGCAAAACGCCTGGTTATGCCCCCTCGGTCTGGCGATCCCTTGCCGGGCTGCGGCCTGCTTTTGGGGCTTTTGGCCCCGGCACAGCGGCTGACAAAACGTTGTACCGGCTGCATGCCTTGATCCCGCAAATGATAGCCTTTCCGACACACCCAGGTATATACATTATATCACAGTTGCCAGAATTTGCATAGTTAATTAGAGCGGTTTCTAGGTAAATTTTTGTCCTTGAATCAACTGAAACCTGTTTTTCGCACATTATTTGCGCTGCGATGCGGTGACTCTTTGGCGGTATTTATTAACATTTTTGAATGACTTATTCCCGTTTTTATCAAATAATTGAACATTTACCCCGATAATGTTCTTTGCAATCTCTTAATACAATTACCCGGTATTGTGATCGCGCATTTTTTGCCATTTCGGTTTGGCTTGTTGTTGAGAGATTTGGCAGAGATTGGAGGAAACTTGAAGGGAAAATTGGAGGTTGAGAATTGCCCATTATAAATTGTACTGTAGAGAGCGTTCCTGACCGTTCCGAAAACTTAGGGATAGATCAACCCTTGCCCCTTAACCGCGACCTGAAACACACCTTCCCAAGGTAGGGCGGTGTGAGTGCCCCCTTCTGCTCCACTTTTTCAAAGTTCCGAATGGTGTCCTCTCCCCTATCTACAATTCCTGATGTTTTCATGATGCCTTCCTTGGTCTTCCACACCCGGCCTTTGCCCCCTCCCCGTCCCATAAGTCGTACACAACAAAAAGGCCCCTGCCTTAACAGCAGGAGCCTTGAAAGCTATATCACAAGCCGAAAATTACTTCTCGATCTTGGAAACAACGCCGGAACCAACAGTGTGGCCGCCTTCGCGGATAGCGAAACGCATGCCTTCTTCCATGGCAACCGGGGTGATCAGCTCAACGTGCATATCAACGTTGTCGCCGGGCATGCACATCTCAGTGCCTTCGGGCAGGGTGATGATGCCGGTAACGTCGGTGGTACGGAAGTAGAACTGAGGACGATAGTTGTTGAAGAACGGGGTATGACGGCCGCCTTCTTCCTTCTTCAGGACGTAAACATGGCCATCGAAAGTGGTGTGGGGATGAACAGAGCCGGGAACAGCCAGAACCTGGCCACGCTCGATCTGGTCACGGTCAATACCACGCAGCAGAGCGCCGATGTTGTCGCCAGCCTGAGCGAACTCGAGGCTCTTGCGGAACATTTCCAGACCAGTGATGGTGGTGGTCAGCTTCTCTTCCTTCAGACCAACGATTTCCATCTGATCGCCGACATGAGCAGTACCACGCTCAACACGACCGGTAGCAACGGTGCCACGGCCGGAGATGGTCATAACGTCCTCAACGGGCATCAGGAACGGCTTATCAGCAGCACGGTCCGGAGTCGGGATGTAGTTATCAACAGCGTCCATCAGCTCCCAAATGCACTTGTATTCCGGAGCATCGGGATCCTTGGAAGTGCTCTCCAGAGCCTTCAGAGCGGAACCACGAATGATCGGGGTGTTGTCGCCGTCGAAATCCTGGCTGTCCAGCAGTTCGCGAACTTCCATTTCGACCAGGTCGAGCAGCTCTTCGTCGTCAACCATATCGCACTTGTTCAGGAACACAACGATCTTGGGCACGCCAACCTGACGAGCCAGCAGGATGTGCTCACGGGTCTGCGGCATCGGGCCATCGGTTGCAGCAACAACCAAGATAGCGCCGTCCATCTGAGCAGCACCGGTGATCATGTTCTTGATGTAGTCAGCATGGCCCGGGCAGTCAACGTGGGCATAGTGACGCTTCGCGGTGTGGTACTCAACGTGAGCGGTATTGATCGTGATACCACGAGCCTTCTCTTCAGGAGCCTTATCGATGCTGGAGTAATCCATGAAATCGGCGTCGCCCTTCAGAGCCAGAACCTTGGTGATAGCGGCAGTCAGAGTGGTCTTGCCGTGGTCAACGTGACCGATGGTACCGATGTTGACATGCTCCAAAGAGCGGTCAAATTTTTCCTTTTCAGCCATTGGAAGTATCCTCCTTTAATTCAAACAGATAAAATAGCCTGTTATAAGGCTATCATACTAGATTTTTCAAGAAAAATCAAGTATTTTGCGCGAATTTGTGCAGAATCAGCCCTTATTGCGCTCGGTCATGATCTTATCTGCAACACTCTTGGGAACCTGCTGGTAATCAGCCGGCTCCATGGAGTACTGGCCACGGCCCTGGGTCTTGGAACGCAGGTCAGTAGCGTAACCGAACATCTCGGACAGAGGAACCATAGCGGTGACACGGGCAGTGCCATCGGTGGATTCCTGGTTCTGGATCGCGCCGCGGCGGCTGTTCAAGTCGCCAATGACGTTGCCCATATACTCGTCAGGAACAACAACGTCAACCTTCATGATGGGCTCCATAATGACGGGGTCAGCCTTCTTCATAGCATCCTTGAATGCCATGGAACCGGCGATGGAGAACGCCATTTCAGAGGAGTCAACTTCATGATAGGAGCCGTCCCACAGAGTGACCTTGACATCCACGACGGGATAGCCAGCCAGAATGCCGGACTTCATCGCGCCCTGGATACCGTTGTCAACAGCGGGGATGTATTCCTTCGGGATAGCGCCGCCAACAATACCGTTGACAAACTCATAACCCTTACCCGGGTTGGGCTCAATCTTGATCTTAACGTGACCATACTGGCCCTTACCACCAGACTGACGTGCGTACTTGGTTTCCTGGTTAGCATCCTTGCGGATGGTTTCACGGTAGGCAACCTGAGGTGCGCCAACGTTAGCTTCGACCTTAAACTCGCGGAGCAGACGGTCCACGATGATTTCCAGGTGGAGCTCGCCCATGCCGGCGATGATGGTCTGACCGGTTTCTTCATCGGTCCAGGTACGGAAAGTCGGGTCCTCTTCAGCCAGCTTAGACAGGGCAATACCCATCTTCTCGCTGCCAGCCTTGGTCTTGGGCTCGATGGCAACGCGGATAACCGGCTCGGGGAAGTTCATGGACTCGAGGATGATGGGATGCTTCTCATCGCACAGGGTATCACCAGTGGTGGTGTTCTTCAGACCAACAGCAGCAGCGATATCGCCAGCGTAGCAGATGTCGATATCCTTACGGTTGTTTGCATGCATCTGCAGGATACGGCCGATACGCTCGTCCTGATCCTTAACAGAGTTGTAAACAGTGGTGCCAGCCTCAACGGTACCAGAGTACACGCGGAAGAAGCACAGCTTACCGACATACGGGTCAGTCATAATCTTGAATGCCAGTGCAGAGAACGGCTGATCATCAGAAGAAGTGCGATCTTCTTCCTCGCCAGTCTCCGGGTTGGTGCCCTTGATGGCCGCAACGTCGGTCGGAGCGGGCATATAATCAACGATTGCATCCAACAGTTTCTGAACGCCACGGTTCTTGTAAGAAGAGCCGCAGACAACAGGAACGATCTCGTTGGAAATAGTAGCCTTACGCAGAGCAGCCTTGATTTCTCCCTTGGTCAGCTCTTCGCCGTCCAGGTACTTCATCATCAGCTCTTCGTCGGTCTCAGCAACAGCTTCGATCAGCTTGTCATGATATTCCTGAGCCTGTTCTTTCAGGTCTTCAGGAATTTCCTCAACGCGCACATCATTGCCCATATCATCATAGTAGATATCGGCTTTCATGTCGATCAGATCGATGATGCCGCGGAAAGTGTCTTCCTGGCCGACAGGCAGCTGGATAGGCACACCGTTGGCATGCAGACGATCATGCATCATCTGTACGCAGCGGAAGAAGTCAGCACCCATGGTATCCATCTTGTTGACGTAAACCATGCGGGGAACCTTGTACTCGTCAGCCTGGCGCCAAACGGTTTCAGACTGAGGCTCAACGCCACCCTTTGCGGCCAGAACGGTAACAGAACCGTCCAGAACACGCAGAGAACGCTGAACTTCAACAGTAAAGTCAACGTGGCCCGGGGTGTCGATGATGTTGATACGATGACGGTTCTTTTTGAACAGAGCCGGATCGTGCTGGGTCTCGGTGTGGCTCCAGTAGCAGGTGGTTGCAGCGGAAGTGATGGTAATACCACGTTCCTGTTCCTGCTCCATCCAGTCCATCGTAGCAGCGCCGTCATGAACTTCGCCGATCTTATGGTTAATACCGGTGTAGTACAGAATGCGCTCGGTGGTGGTGGTCTTGCCTGCGTCGATGTGGGCCATGATACCGATATTTCGGGTCATTTGCAGGGATACGTCTCTCGGCGTTGCCATGGCTTAAACCTCCTCAGTAAGCAGATCAATAACGGTAATGCGCGAAAGCCTTGTTGGCTTCTGCCATCTTGTGGGTATCTTCGCGCTTCTTGACAGCGCCGCCAACGTTGTTGGTAGCGTCGATGATCTCGGCGGCCAGGCGAGCGGACATGGTCTTTTCACCACGGCTGCGGCTGTACAGAGTCAGCCAGCGCAGGCCGAGGGTCTCGCGGCGGGCGGGGCTGACCTCCAGGGGAACCTGGTAGGTGGAGCCGCCGACACGGCGGGCCTTAACTTCGAGGCTGGGCATGATGTTTTCCATGGCCTTCTCGAACATTTCGAGAGGATCGTTGCCGGTCTTCTCTTTGACAGTCTCAAAAGCTTCGTAAACGATCTTCTGAGCGACGCCCTTCTTGCCATCCAGCATGATGCTGTTGACCAGACGGGTGACGAGCTTGGAATTGTAAATAGGATCAGCCAGAACTTCGCGCTTTGCGATTTTACCTCTTCTGGGCATCTTTCTTCCCTCCTTCACATTAATGATATCATCGGTACTCGAAAGTTAAAGAAAACTCCCGTTATGCCACAAAAGGGTCAGCTGACCATTTTATGGCGAAAAGATGTTTCCTTACTTCTTGGCACCGGCCTTGGGACGCTTTGCGCCGTATTTGCTGCGAGCCTGGTTACGGTTTGCAACACCCTGAGTATCCAGAGTACCACGGATGATGTGGTAACGGACACCGGGCAGGTCCTTAACACGACCGCCACGGATCAGGACAACGCTGTGCTCCTGCAGGTTATGGCCGATACCAGGAATGTAGGAGGTGACCTCGATACCATTCGTCAGGCGGACACGGGCAACTTTACGCAGAGCAGAGTTGGGCTTTTTGGGGGTCATGGTACGAACAGCGGTGCAAACACCACGCTTCTGGGGGCTGTTCATGGTGGTGTACTGCTTCTTCTGAGAGTTGTAGCTCTTCTGAAGGGCAGGAGCAGTGCTCTTGGTTACCAGGACCTCACGGCCTTTGCGTACGAGCTGGTTAAAAGTAGGCATTTCTTTTCTCCTTTCTTGATTATTCCGCGCAGTTTTTTGCGGGGGTTGTGCTTCCATTTTGGCCGCACTTGACCCCTTAACTCACGCATTTATTATAATAGCGGATAAACCACGCTCTGTCAAGAGTATTCACAAAAAATATTTCAAATAATCGTGCAAGATGCTGATTTTCTGCACCGGGGGTTCTAAGGCAATACCGCACAATTCCCGCCTAACGGCTCAAGCACCGCTCCGGCGGCTG
>OLOZ01001495.1_pt1 | contig 15808 bp, 12 predicted proteins | sample 1673021 | NCBI WGS metagenome assembly OLOZ01 (sample SAMEA3136747, study PRJEB25190) | human gut metagenome | biome: human gut; feature: human-associated habitat; material: faeces | place: Austria | collected 2013
GCAACACCGGCATCGGTCTTGCGTCTGTTGCAGCAGCGAGAGGCTACCGGATCATTATCGTAATGCCGGAAACCATGAGCGTAGAGCGCAGACAGCTGATGAAGGCATACGGCGCAGAGCTTGTCCTGACAGAAGGTGCAAAGGGCATGAAGGGCGCGATCGCAAAGGCAGACGAGCTGGCAAAGGAAATTCCCAACAGCTTCATTCCCGGACAGTTTGTAAACCCTGCAAACCCGGAGGTACACAAAAAGACAACCGGTCCTGAGATCTGGGAAGATTTGGATGGCAAGGTTGATATCCTGGTGGCAGGCGTTGGTACGGGCGGAACCGTGACTGGTACAGGTCAGTACTTAAAGAGCAAGAAGGCTGATGTAAAGGTTGTTGCTGTAGAGCCTGCAGGCTCTCCGGTTTTGAGCAAGGGCACAGCCGGCGCACACAAGATCCAGGGAATCGGCGCAGGCTTCGTACCGGACGTCCTGGACACCGGGGTTTATGACGAAATTATCACCGTAGAGAATCAGGATGCGTTTGCAACCGGCAGAAAGATCGGTCATCAGGAAGGCGTGCTGGTAGGCATTTCCTCCGGTGCAGCAGTATGGGCAGCGATCGAGCTTGCAAAGCGTCCCGAAAATGAAGGAAAGAACATTGTTGTGATCCTGCCGGATACCGGTGATCGTTATCTGTCTACTCCTCTGTTTGCAGAAGAGTAAGAGGCAGAGTTTAAGCTCTGTTACAGTTCACCCGTGCCATTCGTGAAAATTTTCTTGACAGAGCGAAACGGGTATGCTATCTTGTAAAAAACAAAAAGCGATGACGAAGAAAAGTAGTACAGACAGACGGCACAGAGAGCAGGCGGCGGTGGGAGTCCTGCGCGGATATCTGTAGGAAAGAACACTTCCGAGCTGCAAGCTGAACGCAGGATCTGTAAGTAGGCGAGCCGGAGTCCCACGTTACAGGGATAGCGTTTCATGGGAACGCGAAAAAGGGGCCGTACAAGGAAGTGCGGCAAGTTAGGTGGCACCGCGGATATAGCAGCAGCTATTCGTCCTATCTCCAATAGGACAAATGGCTGCTGTTTTTGCGTTCTTACAGTTCCCTTCGCAGCTTTCCGTGCGCAGCTTCTCATGCGAGCATGGAATCTGCACCCGGAAAGCGAAAGAAAAACTGCAACGCAGCAAAAGAAAAGGAGGAAAAGCTTATGTGTTCCATTCTCTGCTACGCGGGAAAAGATGTCACCAAAGAAACGATGGAAGGATATCTGTTAAAGACAAAGATGAGAGGACCGGATGCCCAGCAGGTCGTTGAGACCGAATTCGGGTATCTAGGCTTTGCAAGACTTGCGATCATGGGGTTGACCCCGGACGGCATGCAGCCGTTTCAACGGGACGGCAGCTGGGTGATCTGCAATGGTGAAATTTACGGCTTTCGCAAAATCAAAAAGGAGCTGGAAGAGCGCGGTTATCAGTTCCAGAGCGGTTCCGACTGTGAGGTTTTGCTTCCGCTATATGAAGAATATGGACTGGAAATGTTTTCCCATCTGGATGCGGAATATGCCTGCGTATTGTACGATCACAAAAGCGGCAAGCTGATCGCAGCCCGTGACCAGATCGGAATTCGTCCGTTGTTTTATGGTTATTCTAAGAGCGGAAAGATTGCATTTGCCAGTGAGGCAAAGAACCTGATCGGCTGGGTGGACGAGGTGCGTGCATTTCCGCCCGGAAGCTATTATTACGATGGGAAATTTGTCAAATATGAGGATATCGCAGCTGTCCATGGTTATGTGCACGAAGATATTGATGTGATTACAAAAAACATCCATGATAAGCTGACGGAGGGGGTAAAGAAACGTCTGGATGCAGACGCTCCGCTGGGTTTTTTGTTATCCGGCGGTCTGGACTCAAGCCTTGTATGTGCAATTGCAGCAGATATTTTGAAAAAACCGATCAGGACCTTTGCAATCGGCATGGACACAGATGCGATTGATTTAAAATATGCAAAAGAAGTTGCTGATTTTATCGGCGCAGAGCATACCGAAGTCATCATGACAAAGGAAGAAGTGCTGGAAAGCCTGGAAACCGTTATCGAAGCGCTTGCAACCTATGACATCACGACGATTCGCGCGAGCATGGGCATGTACCTTGTCTGCAAGGCAATCCATGAAAAAACAGACGTAAAGGTGCTGCTGACCGGTGAAATTTCCGACGAGCTGTTCGGCTATAAATATACGGACTTTGCACCGAGCGCGGCAGCCTTTCAGGAAGAGGCAGCAAAGAGAATCCGTGAGCTGTACTGCTATGATGTCCTGCGTGCCGACCGGTGTCTTGCGGCAAACAGCCTGGAAGCCCGTGTACCCTTCGGCGATCTCGACTTTGTCCGTTATGTGATGTCCATTGACCCGGCGAAGAAGTTAAACACCTACGGAAAAGGAAAATATCTGCTGCGCAAGGCATTTGAAGCAGATCATATTTTGCCGGAAAACATCCTGTGGAGAGAAAAAGCTGCATTCAGCGATGCAGTAGGACACAGCATGGTGGATGATTTAAAAGAATACGCAGAGAAGTATTACACCGACGAGGAATATGAAACGCTCCGCCAGAAATATGATTTTGCACAGCCCTTCACAAAAGAAAGCCTGCTGTATCGGGAAATCTTTGAAAAGTATTATCCCGGACAGGCAAAGATGGTGCCGGACTTCTGGATGCCCAACAAGAGCTGGGAGGGCTGTAATGTCAATGACCCCAGTGCCCGTGTGCTGGCAAACTACGGTGACAGCGGAAAATAAAAACAATAGAATGCACGCTCTGCGAGCATTCTATTGTCATGAATAACGGGTGGGGCTTATAAGCCCCACCCGTTTACGCGTTCCATTCGCATTCGCCGGACGTGCGGAACATCAGCAGCGCTTCGCGGCAGGAAAATTCACCCAGCTCATAGTATCCGTGGGAAAGTCGGTTGATGCGTTCCAGAGAAACTGCGCGGTTGGCACATTTTGGCTGGTCATAAATAAACCGGATGCCCTTGGCGTAATATTCAGCGTCGAATTCGGGAGTTCCTTCTTCCTCATAATAAGGGTCGAAGAAAAACACCTCGTCCCTGGAAATGCCGGTTAAAAGAACATAGTGCGGAACTTCAAGAAAAAGACGCAGCACGACAGCTGCGCCGTGCAAAAGCGCCTGACTGATTTCGCTGTCCGGGGACAGTGTAACATCGTTACCGAAAAGAAACTGCGTCTGGATCGGAAAAGAGCGGACAGCTGCCAGCTGATTTAACCAACTGCCGACAAAACGCATTGCGGCGGCGGAAGTGCCGTGACGGCATGGTTGTCCCTGTTCGTTATAAGTGTCCATTGTATAGAGCATAATACATTTGAGGATGTCAGGACTGATTTCTTCCCGATCAAACAGGTAGCGGATTCCGTTGGTAATAGAAACAGAACCGCAGTCATATTCTGAGGACTGATAATTTAAGTAATTTTTCATTGAAAAATCCTCCGGTAAAGCATATTATATAAGGTCAGTGGATTGTTCCGTACTGCGCACTCCCACAATCCTACCCACCTATGAGCAAGCTCCTGTGGGCTTAGACCTTTTGATCCTGGCATCCTTATAGGATAGAAAGAATCGTGCGCTCTGCTGTCGAATATAACGCGAACCCCGTATTTTGTCAAGAATATGGGAATAGAGTCTTGACAGATCGAAAAAAATAGAATACAATTCTCACTAACATACCGGATAGATAGGTATTGAGCGGCGGATGATTCGCTAAAAGGAGGAGCAGTTATGAAAAAACGAAACAGGATCTTAAGCCTGCTTCTGGCAGGAGTGATGGCGCTGGGACTGACCGCGTGCGGCGCATCGAATGCAGGTGCTGCAGCAGATGAAACCGGAAGCGCAGCGGTGAGCACAGAGAGTGCATCCTCAGACACAGCAGCTTCGGGAGAGAAGATTATCAACGTCGGTGTGACCAATACCATCGGCAGTATCAATCCCCTTTTGTTAAACGGCGGCGAGATTAACAAATATGCGACCGGACTGATGTTTTTGCCGTTGATGGAGCTGGATGCTGACTTGAACTTCGAGGGCATGCTGGCAGATTCCATCACAACAGAAGATAACAAAAACTTTATCGTTCACATCGATGATGCTGCAACCTGGTCGGACGGAACGCCTGTTACGGCAGATGATGTGGTTTATACTGCGCTTCGCCTGGCGAGCCCGGTCATCGGCAATACTGCAATGATGTATTATGTATTTGAAGGTGTTGGCGACGATGGCTTTGTAGAGGAAGGTGCAGAGAGCATCGACGGCATTCAGAAGGTAGACGATAAAACGGTACAGTTTACGACCAAAGAAGAAATGCCGATTACTACCTTTGAAAACAGCTATGCGAGATATCTGCTGACTCTGCCCAAGCATGTGATCGAGCAGTATTCCGAGGAAGAGCTTTCCACAGCGGATTGGTTCAACCATCCCGATGTTGTCAGCGGACCGTTCATCGTAACGGATTTCGATGTGGACCATTATATTTCCTATGAAGCGAACAAGGATTATTGGAAGGGCGCGCCCAAGATCGACAAGCTAAACATCAAAATTGTAGACGGCAGTCAGCTGTATGCAGGTCTGCAATCCGGCGAAATCGATATCACCCAGCAGACGATGAGTGATATCCCGCAGGAGGACTATGAGAGCGTAGAAGCCCTGGACAACGTAGAAGTTGTATACGGTTCCCCGGTTACCAACCAGTCCGTATTTATCCAGACAAAGAACGTTCCGGATGTAAAAGTTCGTCAGGCGATGCTGTATGCGATTGACCGTCAGCAGATTCTGGAGGAACTGTTAAACGGACATGGCGAAATTGTAGATGGATTCCTGTCCAGTGCAAGCCCGTTCTATGATGATTCCCTCACACCGGTTTCCTATGATCCGGAAAAGGCAAAAGCACTTCTGGAAGAAGCTGGATGGGACGGCTCCCAGACAATCCGTTTCTATGTAAATTCCGGCGATTCGACCTTTGTAAACGCAGCCTCCATCATCGCTGCAGAGTGGGCTGCAGTCGGCATCAAGGCGGAAATCCAGACCGTTGACTTCGCAACGCTGATGAGCGTTGCAGGCACAGAGGACTATGATGTACTGGCAGTACAGTACACCTATGCGCCGGTGGACCCCTATCCGGATGTAGCATGGCTGCTTGGCGGTGAAGGAAGCTGGACCGGCTACAGCGACGATACGTTAAACGACGCGTTGACCAAATCCCAGCTGACAAGTGATCCGGAGGAAACAAAAGAGCTGTTCTCCGTTGTGGATAAAAAGGTACAGGAAGATGTTCCGATGTTCTCCGCCTATGTTATCAGCGCACAGGGGGCAGTCAGCAAGCGGATTACAGGCGCAGCTCCCAGCGTATACGGCTTCTTCAACGATGTCCAGAACTGGGACGTAGTGGAATAAAGAAGAATCCTGTTTCACAGAATTCTGTTCTGCCGCAGTGGGATCTTCGCGGAGTATTTTTATCAGAGAAAAAAGAAGTTTTCTTCCGATAAAAAGTTTGTATTTCATATATTTTATGCTATGATAATAACTGCCGCACATCTCTTTTTTGGGAGGTGTGCGGCAGAATCTGATATATGAGTAAAGTGAGGAAAAGCAAATGCCGCATTTACTGGAAGTAGAGGGGCTGACAACCGTTTTTGACAGTGACTACGGACGCACTGTCAGCGTGGACCATGTAAATTTTCATGTAGATAAGGGAGAAGTTGTCTGTATCGTCGGCGAATCCGGCTGTGGCAAGAGCGTGACCTCACTTTCTATTATGGGGCTGCTTGGAAGAGGCGGAACCGTGACGGAGGGAAGCGTCGTATTCGAGGACAAGAACCTTCTGACGATGACGGAAAAAGAGCTGGATAAAATCCGGGGCGACCGTCTGACGATGATTTTCCAGGACCCGCTGACCTCTCTCGATCCGGTCTTTACAGTCGGCAACCAGCTGATGGAGAGCATCCGAAAGCATATGAGACTGTCAAAAGAAGAGGCGCGAAAGCGGGCAGAGCAGATTTTAGGAAAAGTTGGTATGCCCGATCCTCACGGTGTCATGAAAAAATATCCCCATACGCTTTCCGGCGGCATGCGCCAGCGTGTGATGATCGCGATGGCTCTGTGCTGCAATCCGGGCCTGCTGATCGCAGATGAACCGACGACGGCACTGGATGTGACGATTCAGGCACAGATTATGGCGCTGTTGCGCAATCTGCAAAAAGAGAGTGGGATGTCGATGATCCTGATCACCCATGACATCGGGCTGGTAGCGAGCATGGCGGACCGTGTGATCGTTATGTACGCCGGACAGATGATCGAGGAAGCACCGGTAAAGGAGCTGTTTGCTGCACCGGCACATCCGTATACAAAGGCACTTTTGCAGACGGTTCCCGGAATTTATGACGAAAAGGACAGGGAGCTTGTCGCGATTCCCGGCATGGTCCCGGAGAATTATGATTCGATCCCCGGCTGTCGGTTTGCAGACCGCTGCGCCTTCCGGACAAAAGGTTGCGATCAGCCTCAGAGCTACAGACAGATCGGGGAAGGACATTTTGTCAGATGTATGCTCGCCAAAGAAGGAGAAACGTGAAGATGAGCATAAATATGGAAGAAAAAAACACGGAGAAGGAGCCGCTGATCCGGGTAGAAAACCTGAAAAAATATTATCCCATCCGGGGCGGCGTTATTACCCATACGACAGGCTATGTGCATTCGGTGGACGGCGTTTCCTTTTCGATTGCAGAGGGAGAAACCCTCGGTCTGGTGGGCGAATCCGGATGCGGCAAATCGACGGTGGGCAGACAGCTGGTCGGCCTGGAAACGCCGACGGGCGGCAGGCTGTTTTATCAGGGAAAGGATATGGAGAAGCTTTCCGGAAAAGAGAAAAAGAGCGTGCGCACGCAGCTGCAGATGGTGTTCCAGGACCCATATTCTTCCCTGAATCCGAGAAAGCATATTTATGAAATTTTATCCCAGCCGATGCTCTATCATGGGATTTCCAATAAAGAAACTGTCCACAGGGATGTTGATCGACTGCTGGATATGGTAGGACTTCCCAAACACGTCCTCGGGCGCTATCCGCATGAGTTCTCCGGCGGACAGCGGCAGAGAATCGGGATTGCGCGGGCGCTGTCTTTAAATCCCAGGTTTTTGGTCTGCGATGAGCCGGTCAGTGCGTTGGACGTTTCGATTCAGGCACAGATTCTGAATTTGCTGCGCAGCCTGCAAAAGGACCTGGGGCTGACGTGCATGTTCGTTGGACATGGACTTGGCGCGGTCAACTATGTCAGCGACCGGATCGCAGTCATGTACCTTGGTAAAATTGTGGAGATCGGACCGGCGCAGGAGGTGTTCCATCATCCGGTACACCCTTACACCCGTGCCCTGATCGATGCAGTGCCGATTGCAGATCCCAAAAAGCGGGAACAAAAACCGCTTCTGACCGGAGAAATCGGCTCCAGCACGAACCCGCCCTCCGGCTGCCGTTTCCATCCGAGATGGAAAGCTGCAGACAGGAAGTGCCGGAGCTTTGCAGTGTTTTCCCAGGCAGCAGTCATCTTGCGGCGTGCCCATATGCAATTGCGCAGCTGGCTGGCGGCGCACCCGCATACGATGCGAATATGCAGCAGGTTGTCGTAGAGCAGAAATGGAGATAAAAGTGACATGGGAAAATATATGATCAAGCGCATCCTGATCGCCATCCCGGTTCTGATCGGGATCACGATCATCGACTATGCGATTATGTGTCTTGCGGGCAGCCCACTGCAGATGCTGCAGGGACCCCGAATTTCCCAGGCTGCGGTTGCGGCAAAGGAAATCGCCCTCGGTCTGGATAAACCGTTTTATGTGCAGTATTTTGTCTGGTTAAAACAGCTTTTACATGGAAATATGGGCTATTCGATCAAGTCCTATCAGGCAGTCAGCGAGATGATCGCAAGTCATTTGGGACCGACGCTTTTGCTGATGGGCGTATCGCTTCTGGTCAGCTTGCTGATGGCGGTGCCCGCCGGAATTTACAGTGCGATCAAGCAGTATTCCGCAGGAGATTATACGGTTGTTACACTTTCCTTCCTGGGAAGCAGCGTGCCCGGATTTTTCCTTTCTTTGCTGTTGATCTATCTGTTTACGGTAAAACTTGGCTGGCTTCCGTCCAGCGGAATGGCGACGCTCGGAACTGCAGGCGGCGCGGGTGATGTGGCAAAGCATATGGTGATGCCGGTGTTAGTCCTGGCTACCTCCATGGCGGGTACAAATATCCGTTATATTCGAAGCGCGATGCTGGAAATTTTGCAGCAGGATTACCTGCGCACGGCAAAGGCAAAGGGAATCGGAAGATTTCTTGTCATCAATAAGCATGCGCTGCGCAACGCGCTGATCCCGATTATTACGGTAATCGGAATGGAGATTCCGGTGCTGTTCGGCGGTCAGGTTATCATTGAGCAGGTCTTTTCCTGGCCGGGACTCGGACTGATGACGATGAGCGCAATCACGAACCGGGATTATCCGGTTATTATGGGTGTCTGCCTGCTGTCTGCAATCGTTGTGCTGGCGGCAAACCTGATTACGGATATTTTATACGCACTGGCAGACCCGACAATCCAGCTGAAATAGGAGCGGCGAAGATGGAGAAAAAAGATCGTATCAAAAAAGATATTTCAAGAGAAAGCTATTTGCAGACCGTCATCCGTCGTTTTAAACAGCATCATCTGGCAACGGTCAGCCTTGTGATTTTAGCGGTTTTGGTGGTGGCAGCGCTTTTGGCACCGATCATCGCACCGTACAATCCGGATGAAATCGTCGGAGGCTTTTCCAAAGCGCCCACAGCAGAGCATTGGCTGGGAACGGATCAGATCGGTCGTGACGTCTTGAGCCGGCTTTTGTATGCAACGCGGATTTCCCTGTTGGTCGGTGTGCTGGCGACGGCGATCTCTACTGTGATCGGTGTGATTCTGGGACTGATCGCCGGGTATTTTGGCGGCGCTGCGGATATGATTATCATGCGTTTTACGGATATGGTCATGTCGTTTCCCTATATTTTGCTGGTGCTGGTTGCGGCGTCGATTTTTAAGCCGGGGCTCTGGAGCATCATCCTGATTCTGGGCTTTGTAGACTGGCCGGGAATTGCCCGTCTGGTTCGCGGCAATGTGCTGAGCCTGCGGGAGAGTAATTTTATTAAAAGTGATCTCGTGGCAGGAATGCCGCTTCCGTATATTCTGTTTTCCGAGATTCTGCCAAATACCGCTGCGCCGATTCTGGTGTATGCAACGTCGGTTCTGGCGTTGTCGATGTTGGATGAGGCGGCACTTTCGTTCCTCGGAATGGGTGTGCAGCCGCCGACCGCGAGCCTTGGAAATATGTTAAACGGCGCGCAGTCGCTGACTGTACTGACGAAACAGCCGTGGCTCTGGATTCCGTCCGGGCTGATGATCGTGGTGCTGGTCATTGCGATTAACTTTATCGGTGACGCGCTGCGGGATGCGCTGGATCCCAATAGCGGAAAGTAAGACTGGAACACGCAAAAGCAGAAAGAACTGCAGCAGGAACACTGCAGGAGGACATCGGAGGGATTTGCGATGATACAGGAAATGGATTTAATGGAAATTTTTTACTGGTTTCACAGACATCCGGAGCTGTCTTATGAGGAATACGATACAACTGCGCAGATTAAAAAGCTGTTGAAAGCAGCGGATGTAAAGATCCTGCCGATTCCGATGGAAACCGGTCTGATTGCGGAGGTAAAGGGAGAAAAGGATGGTCCGCTGCAGGCGCTTCGCTGCGATATTGACGCGCTGCCGATTACTGAGCTGACGGATTTACCTTATGCGTCGAAATGTCCGGGAAAGATGCACGCCTGCGGACACGATTTTCACATCACGGCGGGAATCGGGACTGCGATCTGGCTGCAGGAACATAAGGACGAGCTCTGTGGGACAGTGCGGTTTTTCTTCCAGCCAGGAGAAGAGTCCTCCCTGGGCGCACGGAAAGTGCTGGAAACGACGGCACTCGATTCGGTTACGCGCGTCTGGGGCTTTCATTCTGATCCGACCAATTTGGTCAATGCCATCGGCATCCGGGAGGGCGCAGTTGCGGCGGCAGTAGATCGGTTTGTGATTACGATAACGGGCGTCGGCTGCCATGGCGCACACCCGGATGATGGCGTTGATCCCATTCCGGCGGCTGCAGCCATGGTTCAGGCATTTCAGACGATCGTGACCCGCAATATCAATCCGTTCCATCCTGCGCTCATCAGCGTCACGCGACTGGAAGCGGGCAATACCTGGAATGTGATTCCGCAGACAGCACAGCTGGAGGGAACTGTTCGGACCATGGATCGGCAGGATCGCTGCCTGTTTGAAAAACGCTTAAAAGCAATTGCAGAGCAGACCGCATCTGCCTATGGAGCGTCCGCAGAGGTAGAGTGGATTCCCGGTCCTCCGGCTGTTTGCAACGATGCAGAAATGGCGGCTTTTGCAAAGGAAACGGCAGAAGCGGAGGGCTTTCAGACTGTTCCGGAAGAACAGTCGCTCGGCGGAGATGATTTTTCTTTCTACATGGAGAAAGTGCCCGGCTGCTATATCAAAATCGGCATCGGAAAGGGGGCGACAATTCATCAGCCGACCTTTCAGGTGGACCCGGCGGCATTGATGCCTGCGGTACGGTATTTGAGTCGTCTGCTGCTGCGCTGGGGCGAGGAAAATGCCTGAGTGACGCAGCCGAGGAATATGTACAGCAATACGCAGCTTTTGCGTAAGAACACAATATAAGAAAAGGGGTAAAAAACATGAGTACATTTCGATTTGCCATTATGGGAGCAGGCAACATCGCACATCAGTTTTGCGATGCAGTGACGCTGGTGGAGGACTGTGAGGTGAGCGCGATCGCCAGTAAGGATCTGGGGCGCGCACGAAAATTTGCGGAGGAATGCAGCGTAGCCCATGCGTATGACAACTATGAGCAGATGCTGGTAGAGGAAAAGCCGGACTGTGTTTATATTGCAGTGACGCCAAACGACCATTTCCGTCTGACGATGCTTTGTCTGGAGCATCGCGTTCCGGTGTTGTGCGAAAAAGCGATGTTTACAAACAGTGCAGAGGCAAAAGCGGTTTTTGAAAAAGCAGAAAAAGACCAAACCTTTGTAATGGAAGCGATGTGGAGTCGTTTTCTGCCGGCGGTCAACCAGGCAAAAAAATGGGCGGCAGAAGGAAAAATCGGCAGACTGGAAGCCTTACAGGGAAGAATCGGTTTTCTCGCGCCGGAGGGAGCAGACAATCGGTATCACAGCCCTCTGCTGTGCGGCGGAGCTGCGACGGATATCACGGTTTATGCCTATGAAATCGCGACCTGGCTGGTCAATGAGCCTGTCCGCAAAACCTATGCGGCTGCGAACCTTGATCAGACCGGTGTAGACTTAACCGATCAGGTTACGGTGAAGTTCGAACATGTGCTGGCAGATCTTGTGACGAGCTTTGCAGCGCCTATGGGCAACAGCATGGTGATCTACGGTCGGGAAGGGCGCATTGAGCTGCCCGATCCCCATTATGCGTCCAAATGCTTCTTATACGGGGCGGATGGAATGCTGAAGGAAGAATTCACAGATACGACGACGCAGAAGGGCTTTACCTACGAGATCGAAGAGACGATTCGCTGCGTGCGCGCAAAGAAGACGGAAAGTCCGGTTGTTCCGCATGCGACGACAATTGCCTGCGCGGAGCTGTTTGATCAGATTCAGGCGGCAAAGAAAGAGTGAACTATCGGAAACAACGTGCAGAAAAAGGCGGTACAGATTTTGAGCTCTGTACCGCTTTTGTGTTGGTGTACCCGGTGCGCATTCCTGCAGGGCGGGGTTTCTGTCGCGAAGTTTAGAAATAATCCGAAAAATACGGTTTTTTGACCGGAATCAGCCGCTCCAGCCAGGTCAGCATATAGTATTCCATCGAGATTTTTTCATGGTCGTAAAGATAAGTCGGGCGCTTGTAGCCCATCATCAAAGCAGTGAGCGTGTTAATGTCGAGTTCTACGACGTTAATGGACTGATTGTCCTCGACACGCTCACAGGTTGTTTCCCCCTCGTGCCAGGAAACGAGAAAATCTCCCTGATTCCAGGAAGCAAGGCCGTCAGTAACTCGGAAATGGATTTTGAAATCCTCCGGCTGGATCTGCCAGGGATACTCCTGCAAAAAGTTTTCAACATCAACGATTCGCGCCATAATATAGGGAGCTATCGTTTCTTCAATCTCACTGTCTTCGAACAGATATGCCATGGGTTCACCGGAATAATTATCCCCCCGTACTTGTGTGATCATAGAAAAATGCGCGCTGATGTAGTTCCAGAGGCCGTGTCTGGCTTCGCTGGTTAAATAAACCATTTCCTTAATATGAAAAATTTCATTTGCAATGTAATAAACCAGATAACCAAGGGGCTTGTGCTCTTCATTATAATAAAGGGCTACGATCATATCATCATTTTCCCAGCGCCAGTATTCATCCCAGGCCAGCTTGTCGCGAATGAGTGCACCGTGGTGCTGCATGGCGAAATAGGAATACACGTTATGAAAATCCTCGGAATCCAGGCTGACACGTTCGACCATGCCCCGGACGGGGAAGGCCTTTGGAAGCTGCGTATCCTTGACAGTGAAGGTGAGTTTGTCGGACACGATCTCCCAGCCCATTTTCCGATAAAATGGAATGGAATATGGATATAGAAAGGAAATGGGAAGCTTCTTTTTGTGCATATAGTCGATGACATAGCGCATCAGGGAATGAATCAGTCCGCGTCCGGTGTATTCCGGATAAGTAGTGACTCCGGTGATGCCGCCCATCGCCATAATGTTATCCTGAATGTTGATCTGCATGGAATAAACAACGATCATGGATGCCAGCTTTTCTTTATAAAACCAACCGAGTACATAAGCGTCCTCGAGAATCGGACGTTTGGCATATTTGATCTCCTCCTGCTCCCAGCCGGTCTGGAAGAGCTCGTAGGAGGTTACCTGAAAAGCATACTGTAAAAGTGCGTTGAACTGTTCCAGATCGTTGTGATCGAGCTCACGCATGCGGAAATCACCGTTGACTTCAAGGTAAGTGTGCGTGTCCTTGTCTGACATAGAAGATGCCTCTTTTCTGAATGATGCGGTCTTTAGATTTCAAAGACATCATACAACCAAATGAAAGGCTCGTAAAGAGGAAAACTTTTCGCATGACAGCTTTTGGAATTTAGAGTATACTGTGATATCAGAGAGTCGTATGGATGAAACGACTGCAGAAAGGGACAGGAGGCAAATTGATGAATCAGATTCCCCAGGCAGGAGAAATTTATCAGCATTTTAAAGGAAAGCTTTATCGGATTGTGGCACTGGCAACCCACACGGAGACCGGTGAGCAGCTCGTGATCTATCAGGCACTTTATGGAGAGTTCCAGGTTTTTGCAAGACCGCTTTCCATGTTTCTGGAAAAGGTGGATGCAAAAAAATATCCTGATGCAGCGGGAAAAGACCGTTTTATGCGGATCCCGATGGCAGAAGCAGCGGCAGTGCCCCAGCCCGTTCCAGCGCCGTCAGAAAACCCTGTTGAGCCCCGGCCCGCTGCAATGTCGTCAGAGAGCACTGTTGAGTCCCGGGCCGTTGCAGCATCCTCTGAGAACTCTGTTGAGCCCCAGCCCGATCCCGGTCTGCTCGCTTTTTTAGATGCGGACAGCTACGAAGAAAAGCTGGAAGTATTTGCATCGCTGGAGGGCAAAGTCGATCTTCATATGTTGAATGCCATTGCTGCTTCCCTGGATCTGGAGCTTTCGGAGGGCAGCTTGGAGGAGCAGTACGACACGCTGAAAAGCTGCCTGATGACACTGGAGCGTTATGAGTGCAATCGCCTGCGGTGAGCAAAAAAGAAAAAAACGGAGAACTGGATTGAAGCAACAAACCTCAAGGAATATTGAAGTACAGAGAAAACAGGAACTGTTAAACCGGATTGCGCCGGGGCTATTAACATGGTATGATAAAAGCAGACGGAGCTTACCCTGGCGGGAAGAACCGACGCCGTATCGGGTCTGGGTATCGGAGATCATGCTGCAGCAGACGCGGGTCGAGGCGGTAAAACCGTATTTTGCGCGCTTTATGGAACGACTGCCGGATATCGAAGCGCTCGCCGAAGTGGATGATGATGAATTATTAAAACTTTGGGAAGGGCTCGGCTATTACAGCAGGGCACGGAATTTAAAGGCTGCGGCACAGCAGATTGTGACAGAATACGGCGGAGAGATGCCGTCGGATTACAGGGAGCTTTTAAAGCTAAAAGGAATCGGAAGCTACACAGCTGGCGCGGTTTCGTCGATTGCCTTTAAACAGCCCAATCCCGCAGTGGACGGAAACGTGCTGCGCGTCATTGCCCGGCTTTTGGAGGATGACAGCGATATTTCCGATCAGTCGGTAAAAAAAAGAGTAGAGGATGATCTGCGTCCTGTCATGCCAAAGGATCGCCCCGGTGACTTTAATCAGGCGTTGATGGAGCTTGGCGCAACCGTCTGTCTGCCAAACGGTGCACCGAAGTGCAGCAACTGTCCGTGGCAGGAATTCTGCCTTGTAGGATTGCATGGCACCTGGCAGCAGTATCCGCAAAAGGCAGAGAAAAAGGCAAGGACGATCGAAGATAAAACGATTCTCGTGATTCGAACGAGTAGACAGGTCGTTTTGCGTAAGCGTCCGAAAAAGGGACTGCTGGCAGGACTGTATGAATTTCCGGCGATGGACAAAAAGGCATCGTTGGAAGAGGTCAGGGAATGGCTGAAAAAACAGGGTGTGGAAGCTGTCCGGATAGAGAAGCTTCCGGAATCAAAACATATTTTCACCCATAAGGAGTGGCACATGACCGGCTATCAGGTTCTGGTGGATGAACTGGAGCCCATGGGGCAGGATGAATCCCTCCTTTTTGTTGAGACACAGGAAATCGAAAGAAATTACCCGATTCCGTCCGCATTTGCAGCCTACAGCGCCTATCTGAAAATTCAGACAGGTATCCAGAAGATGAAAGGAACAACACTATGAAACTGCTTTCTATTGCAATTCCCTGCTATAATTCGCAGGATTATATGGCACATTGCATCGAATCTCTGCTTCCGGGGGGAGAGGATGTTGAAATTTTGATTGTCAACGACGGTTCGAAGGATGACACCGCCAAAATCGCAGACGAATATGCGGCAAAATATCCTACGATCGTAAAGGCGATCCATAAGGAAAACGGCGGACACGGCTCTGCGGTCAACACCGGAATTGAAAATGCGACCGGAATTTATTTTAAAGTGGTAGACAGTGATGACTGGGTAAATGAGGAGGCATATCACCAGATTCTTAAAACGCTGGAAGAGCTGATCAATTCCGATGCGATGGACAATAAATACGATGGAGTGAATAATGTATTTAAAGCGACTGATATTCCATTGGATGATCCAGGTGTAATGGGACTTTTTGCAGGAACAGAGGTGCTCGGTATCACACCGGAGGACATTGACGGATGTCCGCTTGGTTGTCTGGGAGTCCCGGAGTTTGGTACAGATTTTGTTATCCAGATGGTAATTGATACCAAGCCAAAGACGCTTTCGGACCTGATCCGTATTTCAGGTCTGTCTCATGGAACAGATGTGTGGCTGAACAATGCACAGACCCTGATTGAAGAAGGAAAGGCAACCATTTCCACGGCAATCTGTACCCGTGATGATATCATGACTTATCTGATCAACAAAGGTGTTGAAAGTGAAGAATCCTTCACAATCATGGAACGTGTGCGTAAAG
>OLOZ01001496.1_pt1 | contig 15807 bp, 10 predicted proteins | sample 1673021 | NCBI WGS metagenome assembly OLOZ01 (sample SAMEA3136747, study PRJEB25190) | human gut metagenome | biome: human gut; feature: human-associated habitat; material: faeces | place: Austria | collected 2013
CAGTTTCGAGACGACGCCGCGCCGCGGCACCATCTACGACCGCAACGGCATCGTGCTGGCCACCTCGGTGGAGGCCACCACCATCTACGCGAACCCCGTGGAGGTGACCGATGCGGCGGCCGAGGCGGCGTCTCTGGCCTCGGTGCTCGGGGGAGATGCGGCCGACTACCGCGAGCTTCTGTCCACCCCTTCCACCACCTTCGTCTACATCAAGCGCCAAGCCGACGTCGATGTGGCCGATAAGGTCAAAGAACTCAAGCTCGACGGCGTCTACTTCATCGCCGACACCCGCCGCGAGTACCCCAACGGCGCCATCGGCGGCCAGGTTATCGGCTACTGCAACGTCGACGGCGAGGGCATCACCGGCCTCGAGCTGCAATACAACGACATCCTCTCCGGCACGCCGGGCACCTACACCGCCGAGCGCGGCGAGCAGGGATTCCCCATTCCTGGCGGTGTGAAGGAGGAGACGCCGGCCGTCAACGGCCAGGACATCATGGTCTCCCTCGACATCAAGCTGCAGGACACCGTGGAACAGGCGCTCGCCGAGGGCGTGAAGGATCTGGAGACCGAGGAGGGCTCGTCCATCGTCATGGATGCCGCCACCGGCGAGATTTACGCCGCGTGCTCGTTGCCCTACATGAACCCGGCCGACATGTCCTCGTCGCAGGTGGGCAGCGAATCGGTGAAGGCCATCACCCAGGCCTACGAGCCCGGATCCACCTTCAAGTCCGTCTCGGCGCTCACCATCCTGGAGCAGGGGACGATGGGCCCCGAGGACACCATGTTCTGCCCGAGCTCCATCTCCGCCGACGACTACGACGTGTCCGACTCCCACGAGCGCGACGGCGAGACCTACTCGCTGCGCGAGATCCTGAATCACTCGTCGAACGTGGGCATCTCGCTGGCCACGGAACAGGCGGGTTTCGACAAGCTCTACGACAACATCAAGCGCTTCCACTTCACCGAATCCACCGGCGTGGACTATCCCGGCGAGGCGGCCGGCAACGTGCTCGACTTCGACAACTGGGCCAAGATCACGGGCTACAACGTGAGCTTCGGCCAGGGCATCGCGGTGACGCCGCTGCAGATGGTGCGCTTCTACAGCGCCATCGCCAACGATGGGACGCTCGTGACCCCGCACTTCCTCATCTCGAAGCCCCAGAGCGGGGACGTGGCAGAATGGGAAAGCGAGGAGACGGGCGTCGACGAAACGGTGCTCGCCGATATGCGCTCGATGCTGCGCTCGGTGGTCACCGACGGCACGGGAGCCGCCGCCGACATCGAGGGCTACGAGGTCTGCGGCAAGACGTCCACAGCGGAAATCGCCTCGGAAGAGGGCGGATACAAGAAGGAAGTCTACAACATCGGCTTCTGCGGCTTCATTGACAATTCGTCAAGCAATTTAGTTTGTTTTGTAGGAGCCAACGAGGTTTACGCCATGCGCCAGACCACGCAGATCTTCAACGATATAATGGAGAACGCTGTCAAGCAGTACAACATTACTTCGATGCCGTCGAATTAGAGGAACGATACCGTTATGACCAAGACCTGCTCAGAGCTCTTCCAAGGGATGGATTGCACCATCATCGGCAACGGGAACGAGGAGGTGGCAGGGCTGGCGTTCCGCAGCGACGAGGTCGCGCCGGGCGATATGTTCTTCTGCATCGTCGGCACCGTCGTCGACGGCCACTCCTTCGCCCAGGACGCCATCGACCGCGGGGCCACCTCCCTGGTGGCCGAGCGCAAGGTGTACCTGGCCGACGCCACCGATGTCACCGAGGTCGTCGTCTCCGACTCGCGCAAGGCCATGGCCTACGCCTCGGCGAACTACTACGACAACCCCTCCCGGGCCTTCTCGCTCGTGGGCATCACGGGCACCAACGGCAAGACCACCACGACCTACCTGGTGGAGCACATCGCGAGCGTGGCCGGCAACCGCTGCGGCGTCATCGGCACCGTCGGCAACAAGATCGCGGGCGTCATGGAACACGCCGAGCGCACCACGCCGGAGTCGCCCGACCTGCAGAAGCTGTTCGCACGGATGCGCGACGCGGGCTGCACCGTGGTGGCCATGGAGGTGAGTTCGCACGCGCTCGATCTGCGCCGCACCTGGGACACCGACTTCGCCGTGACGGCGTTCACGAACCTCACCCAGGACCACCTGGACTACCACCACACCTTCGACGACTACTTCGAGGCCAAGGCGCTTCTGTTCTCGAAGGACTACCCGGCTCGCCGCGTCATCTCCATCGACGGCTCCTGGGGGCGCGAGCTTTTGCGCCGCTGCACCGCGGCCGGCGACGAGGTCATCACCACGGGATTCGACGTCTCCGCCCAGATCCATCCGGTGGAGGTCACCTACGAGGCCGCCCGCACCAAGGCGGTGCTCGAGGTGCGCGGGACGCGCATCGCGGTGGAGTACCCGCTCGTGGGGCGCTTCAACGTGGAGAACGTCATGACGGCCTTCGGCTGCGCGTTGGCCTTGGGAATTCCGACCCAGATCATCGCCGAGGCCCTGGCCACCATGCCGGCGGTTCCCGGCCGCCTGGAGCGCGTGCGCCCTGCGGTGGACGCACCGGTCTCCGTCTACGTGGACTACGCCCACACCCCCGACGCGCTCACCAAGGCCATCGCCTCCATCAAGGAGCTCTCGGGCGGACGCACCATCGTCGTCTTCGGCTGCGGCGGCAACCGCGACGCCACCAAGCGCCCCATCATGGGAGCTGCGGCGCTGGCCGCCGACTACGCCGTGGTGACGAGCGACAACCCGCGCCACGAGGAGCCCGATGCCATCATCGCCGATATCGTGGCGGGTATGGAAGACGCCGAGCGCTTCACCGTGGAGCCCGATCGCCGTAGTGCCATCGCGGCCGCCATCGCGCTCGCACGCCCGGGCGATGCCATTCTCGTGGCCGGCAAGGGCCATGAGGACTACCAGCTCGTGGGCGATGAAGTGCTCTCCTTCGACGACCGCGTTGTGGCGGCTGAGGAGTTGGAGCGCGCCTTCGGCGGTGCGTGTTCGGACTAGGCGAAAGGACTCGGCGTGCGCCTCAACTCAAAACAAATCGCAGCATACACCGGCGGCCAGTTCCTTGTAGACCCCATCGACGCCAGCGCCCTCATGACGGGCATCACCTGGGATTCGCGGGAAGTGCGCCCGGGCTGGCTCTACGTGGCCCTGCCCGGCGAGCGCGTCGACGGGCATCAGTTCGTGGAGGCCGCCCTACGCGCCGGCGCCGCGGGCGCGCTGGTCACCGATGGCCCCTCGCAATCCTGCGCCCTTTTGGCCCGGGAGCTGGGGGCCGCCATCATCGAGGTGCCCAACACCGCCTCGGCCATCACCGACCTGGCCCGGGCCTGGCGCTCCCATTTGCGGGGCCGCGTCATCGGGCTGACCGGCTCGGTGGGCAAAACCACCACCAAGAACCTCACCCGGGACGTGTGCGCCGCCTACGGCAGCGTGGTGGCCACCAAGGCCAATCAGAACAACGAGCTGGGCGTTCCCCGCACATTGCTCAACGCCGATCCGGAGACGGCCGTGGTCGTCGTTGAGATGGGCATGCGCGGCCGCGGGCAAATTGCCGAGCTGTGCGATTTCGTGCGGCCGGTGTGGGGCCTTATCACCAACGTGGGCGAGAGCCACATCGAGCTTCTGGGCAGTCGGGAGAACATCGCCCGGGCCAAGTCCGAGCTCTTCGAGGCCCTGCCCGCCGGTGTGGGCCGCGCCTTCGCCAACCTGGACGACGACTTCGCCGCCTTTATGGCCGAGCGCGGACGCCTGTCCGAGCGCTCTGTGGCCCTCTCAGGCTTCGCCGGGCATCCCGATGCGGCCCTCCGCGGGGCGCTCGAGCGCGAGAGCGCCGCTTGCGATCAGGCGGTCTGGGCCGAGGACGTGTCGCTGGACGCCGAGGGCCGCCCCCGCTTCACCCTGTGCGCCCGCGATGCCGCCGACCACGACGACGGCGCCCTATTCGCCACCGTGGAACGCGTGCCCTGCGCGCTCTCCCTCACCGGCGCCCACAACGTGGACAACGCCTGCGCCGCCGCCTCGGTGGGCTTCGCCTTGGGGCTCGATTTGGCCACCATCGCCGCCGCGCTGGGAGCGTCGGTGCCCGAGCCGGGCCGCCAGGAGGTCATCGCCGCCCGCGGCGGCTTCACGGTCATCAACGACGCCTACAACGCGAGCCCCGATTCCATGCGCGCCTCGCTCGCGACCTTCGCCGCCACGGACGTGGCCGGCCGGCGCATCGCCGTGCTCGGCGACATGGGCGAGCTCGGCAGCTTCGCCCCCGCCTGCCACGAGGGCGTCGGCGCCGCCGCTGCCTCGCACCATCTCGATAAGCTCATCTGCATCGGCGAGCTGGCGCGGCATATCGCCGCAGGCGCCGAGGCCGCCGGCATGGACGCGGCGCGCATCAGCCGCGCCGACACCGTCGCCGACGTGCTGGAGGAGCTGGACGCGCTGCTCGAGCCGGGCGACGCCGTGCTCGTGAAGGCCTCGCACTTCATGGGCCTTACCCGTATCGTCGAAGGATTGGTCAACTAATGTTCTCTCTGTTCTCCGCCTACCCCACGTTCATGATCTTCCTCGGCGTGGCCATCGCCATGGTGATCACCATGGTGCTCATGCCCGCCTGGATCCGCTTTCTGAAGACGAGCCACATCGGCCAGCAGGTGCGCGCCGACGGCCCCCAGAGCCATCTGGTGAAGCAGGGAACCCCCACTATGGGCGGCGTCATCATGCTCATCGCCGTCATCGTCTTCACCTTGCTCGCCTCGGTGGGCGCCCCTACCGCGGAGCTGTGGCTTCTGCTCGGCGCCACGGTGGCCACCGGTATCCTCGGGCTCATCGATGATGCCTCGAAGGTGGCCCACGAGCGATCGCTCGGGCTCACGCCCAAGGCGAAGCTGATCGGCCAGTTTCTCATCGCCGCCGTTTTCGTGCTGGTGGCGGTGAACCTGCTCGGTATCAAGCCCACCGTGGAGATCCCGTTTGTGGCCACCCTCGATTTGGGCGTGCTCACCACGGTGGTGCCCGTGGGCGACGGCATCGCCATTCCCTGGCTCTACCTTATCTACTGCCTTATCCTGCTCGTGGGGCTCTGCAACGCCGTGAACCTCACCGACGGGCTTGACGGTTTGGCCGCGGGCACGGTCATGGTGGTCATGCTCGTCATGGCCGCCATCGCCTTCCGCGCGGGCGTGCTTGAGCCGGCCCTGTTCGCCGGGGCGCTCGCCGGCGCCTGCATCGGCTTCCTTTGGTTCAACTCGCATCCCGCCGACATCTTCATGGGCGACACCGGCTCGCTCGCCCTCGGCATGGCGCTCGGGTGCCTCGCCGTGGTGACCAAGACGGAGTTCGTCGTCATCATCATCGGCGGCCTGTTCGTGGCTGAGGCGCTCTCGGTCATGATCCAGGTGTTCTACTACAAAAAGACCAAAAAGCGCATCTTCCTCATGGCGCCTCTGCACCATCATTTCGAGAAGAAGGGCTGGTCGGAGACGAAGGTGGTCGTGCGCTTCTGGATCGTGTCGGGCATGCTGGCCGCCTGCGGCTTTGTGCTGTACTTCGCGACGACGCTGGGGGCGTAGGAGCCATGGTTATGGAAGATGTGGAACGCGTGGAACTGATTCCCGGCAAGAAGCACGCCCCGGCGCGTCTTGGGCGTGTGCTCATTTTGGGGCTGGGGAAATCGGGCACGGCCGCTGCCGAGTACTGCCTTGATTTGCTGGGCAGTCGCGTGGAGGCTCTGGCCGTGGCCGCCGGCGCTCCGAGTGAGGCGGCGCTGGCCTGGGCGGAGGATGCCCGCGAGCGGGGAGCCGTCGTGCTCTTCGACCACGAGACCATCGAGGGCGCCTACGACCTTTGCATAGCGAGCCCCGGTATTTCCGAGAACGCTCCGTTCTATCGCAGTGCCCTCGCCGCATCCGCCGAGGTGATCAGCGAGGTGGAATTCGCCTGGCGCGAGAGCGACGCCGCCTCTAAGTGGGTCGCCATAACCGGCACCAACGGCAAGACCACTACGACCGCGCTCACCTGCCATTTGCTGCGGGAGGCGGGCATGAACGCGGCCGCCGTGGGCAACATCGGCGAGACCTGCATCGGGGCGGTGGCCGCTGGCGACACCGACGTGTACGTGGCGGAGACCTCCAGCTACCAGCTGGCCTCGACGCGCCTGTTCGCGCCGGATGTGGCCGTGGTGCTCAACATCACGCCGGATCATCTTTCCTGGCATGGCAGCCTTGAGGCCTACGCCGCGGCCAAGTGGAAGGTGCTCGCCAATCTGGGCGTCAGCGGCGGTGTGGCCGTGCTCGATGCCTGCGACGACGCCGTGCGCGCGAAGATCCGCGAGCTGCGGGCCCGGGGCGGCGTTCCCTTCCGTTACATCCCTATCGGGGGCGCCTCTGGTCTCGGCGCCGACATGCGCGCCACCTGCGGTGCGGATGCCGCCGCCTTCCGCGGCGACGGCGGCCAGCTCGTCGTGGCCTGGGACGGCCGCGTCTCCGACCTCGTTTTCGTGGACGATCTGCAGATCAAGGGCGGCCACAACCAACAGAACGCCCTGGCCGCCGCCGCATGCGCGCTCGTACTGGGCGCCACGGACACGGCGGTGGGCGAGGGTCTGCTCACCTTCCGCCCCCTGGAGCATCGCATCGAGCCGGCAGGGCTCGTGGACGGCGTGGCCTGCTACAACGATTCGAAGGCCACCAACGTGGACGCCACGCTGGTGGCGCTCACCGCCTTTCTGCCGACGCGCCCCATCGTGCTGCTCGGCGGCCGCGACAAGGGCACCGATTTGGCCCCGCTCGTGGCGGCCTGCGAAGAGAACGCCCGGGCCGTGGTCTGCTTCGGCGAGGCGCGCGAGCGGTTCCTGGCGGCTTTCGCGGGCTCGGCGGTCTCCCCGGTGCTCTCCGCCGGCACGATGGAGGAGGCGCTCGATGCGGCTCTTTCCATCGCCGAGGACGGGGACGTGATCGTGCTCTCGCCGGCCTGCGCCTCCTTCGACGAGTTTAGCTGCTTCGAGGAACGAGGCGACGTGTTCAAGCGCCTCGTGGCCGACCGGGCCGGGAAGGCCTAGGCCTTTGAGCCGCTCCTCCCGACATAGCGAGACGTCCGCGGGCCCCTCCAGTCAGGGGCCTCGCGTTCTGCTGCTTCTGTGTGTGCTGGCGCTTGTGCTGGTGGGGCTCGTCATGGTGTATTCCGCCTCCATGGTGAAGGCGCTGGATGCCGGCAAGCCGGCGACGGACTTCTTCACCGACCAGCTCCTATATGTGGCTTCTGGCGCGGTCTGCGCCCTCTTCTTGTGGAAAGTCGTGCCCTACCGCTTCTGGGTGGGGCCGATTGTATGGACCGTGTGGGCCGTGGCCGTGGCGCTCATCTTCGCCGTGTGGCTCGCTGGCACCGACCATTACGGCGCCCAGCGCTGGCTCTATATCGGGCCTGTCGGGCTGCAGCCCTCGGAGTTCTGCAAGATCGCCTTCATCCTGGTGGCCGTGCGCCTCGTCGTCGATTGGCGGGCGGGGCTCGTGGAGAGTCGGGCCACCATGGTGCGCGCGCTCATCTTCATCATCGCCCCCATCGCGCTCATGTACCGCACCCAGTCCGATTTGGGTACTACGGCCATCTGCTTCGTGGGCATTCTCGCCGTCATGTGGATGGGCGGGGTATCGCGCCGGGTCATCTTCGCCTGTCTGGGCGTGGCCGTGCTCGGCGGTCTCGTGGCCATCTTCGGCACCGGCTACCGTTCCGACCGCCTCGTGTTCATGGATCCGTGGAACGACGGGGAGGGCGGCTACGGCACCGGCTACAACATCATCCGCTCCTACTACGCGCTGGCCGAGGGCGGTATCTTCGGCGTGGGGCTCGGCAATTCCCATGAGAAGTTCCAGTACCTGTTCGCCTCGGAGAGCGACTTCATCTTCGCCGTCATCGGCGAGGAGCTGGGGCTTGTGGGGGCGCTCTTCGTCATCGGGCTGTTCTTTTGCGTGCTGTATGCGGGGCTCGCCATCGCCGAGCGGGCGGCCGACGACATCGGTGCCATGATCGCCGGCGGTGCCACGGTGATGCTCGTGTTCCAGGCGTTTCTGAACATCGCCTGCGTCATCGGCGTGTTTCCCACGACGGGAAAGCCGCTGCCCTTCATCTCCTCGGGCGGCACGTCTATGATCGCCTCGTTCATCTTGGTGGGGCTCGTGCTCTCCGTGTCCGCGGCGCCGGCCGCCCCGTCCGTCTACGAGCAGCGCCGGGCCGATCTGCGCCTCGTGCGCCGGGAGCCGGCGCCCCCTGCGCCGTCGGGCCGAACGCGGTCGGGGGAGTCTTTGCGCTCGCGTTCCGCGGGCGCCTCGAGTCGTAGCGGATCCGGTCGCATCGATGCTTCGGCCCGATCCCGCTCCGCGCGCCCATCTAACCGTTCCAATTACAGGAGGTAAGCTCATGCTGGCCGTTCTCTCCGGCGGAGGCACCGCCGGGCATATCAATCCCGCCCTCGCGCTCGCCGAGGAGCTGGAAAGCCGCGGCTGGGACGTGCGCTTCGCCGGCACCCCCGGCGGGGTGGAATCGCGCCTCGTGCCCGCCGCCGGCATTCCGTTCACCGCCTTCGAGGCCTCCGGCTTCGACCGGTCGCACCCGGCCTCCCTCGTGAAGGGTGTGGCGAAGATCGCCGCCTCCACGGGCAAGGCGAAGAAGTGGTTCGCTGAGATAAAGCCCGATGTTGTGGTCGGCTTCGGCGGGTACGTGTGCATTCCCGTGGCCCGGGCGGCCGAGAAGACCGGCGTGCCCGTGGTACTGCACGAGCAGAACTCCGTGGCCGGCATGGCCAACAAGTACCTGGCTCGGCGCGCCGCCGCCGTCTGCGTGACCTACGAGTGCTCGGCCGAGAGCCTGGGCGCGGCCGCGCCGGTCACCGTGACGGGCAATCCCGTGCGCCGTTCGGTCATCGAGGCCGATCGCGCCGCGGGCCGGGCGATGTTCGACCTTGCCGAGGATGATTTCATGCTGCTCGTCTTCGGTGGGTCTTTGGGCGCGCGCCACATCAACGAGGCCGTCGTCGCCCTGAAAGACGAGCTGCTCGCGCGCCCGAATCTGCACATCGTGCACATCACGGGCCCCAAGGAGCTGGATGCGGTGACCGAGGCGCTGGTGCTCACGGATGACGAGGCGCGCCGCTGGCACCTTCTGGGCTACCAGGATCGCATGGGGGAGACTTTGGCCGCGGCCGACGCCATCGTGTCGCGCGCCGGGGCCACCTCGCTTGCGGAGATTTCCGCGCTGGCCATTCCGGCCCTGCTCGTGCCCTATCCCTTCGCCACGGCGGACCATCAGACCACCAACGCCCGCGCGTGGGTGGAATCGGGCGCCGCGTTCATGATGCCCGACGACGAGCTGGGAAGCGACGAGTTCAAAGCCAAGCTCTTCGCGCTCATCGACGACGCGTCGGTGCGCGAGGGCATGGTCGCGGCGGCCCGGGCCCAGAAGACCGGCGAGGCGGCCGCCGCCTTGGCAGATGTTGTGGTCGGCGTCGCCACGGCGCGCTGATGCTTTACAATAGCGGGATTGCAACGAGGACGAAAGGCGAGGCGACGTGAATAGCGAACAAGAGCAGCTTCACTTTATCGGGGTCGGCGGCGTCGGCATGAGCGGCATCGCCCGGGTCGCCCACGACCAGGGCATGGCCGTGTCGGGCTCGGACATCAAGGAGAGCCGCTACACCAAGCAGCTGCGCGATGCGGGGGTCACCGTGTTCATCGGCCAGGACGGCGCGAACATCCCCGACGGCGACGTGACGGTGGTCGTCTCCACGGCCATCCTGGAGAACAACCCCGAGCTCATCGAGGCGCGCCGGCGCAACCTTCCCATCGTGCACCGCGCCCAGATGCTCGCTCGCCTCGGGCGCGATCTGGACACGCTGGCCGTGGCGGGCACCCATGGGAAGACGACGACCTCTTCCATGCTCGCCAGCACGCTGGACGCCATGGGCTACGATCCCACCTTCCTCATCGGCGGCATCGTGCGGGCCTACGGCACCAACGCCCATTCCGGGCGCGGCCGCTCCTACGTGGTGGAGGCCGACGAGTCCGACAAGTCCTTCACCTACCTCTCCCCGGCGGCGGCCATCGTCACGAACATCGAGGCGGATCATCTGGATCACTACGAGGGGCTCGACGAGATTTACGCCCAGTTCGCGGCCTTCCTTTCTGGAGTGCGCGAAGACGGCCCCATCGTCGTGTGCGGCGATGATCCGAAGTTGACGGAGGTGGCCCGCAGTACTGGCCGTACGGTGACCACCTATGGCTTTTTCGAGGATTGCGACGCCCGTATCCTGGCCACGGAGGCCCAGGGCGTGGGCACCCGCTTCACCCTGCGGCTGCCCGACGGGCGCGTGGTGGCCAGCCGCATCAAGCAGAACCCGGGGCTGCACAACGTCTCCAACGGCGCCGCGGTGCTGACGCTCATCTCGCTTCTGGGCCTCGATGTCGATCTGGCGGCCGAGAAGCTGCAGGAGTTCGCCGGCGTTCGCCGCCGCTTCGACCTAATCGGCGAGGCCGGCGGGGTCACGGTGGTGGACGACTACGCCCATCACCCCACGGAGATCGCCGCCACCATCAAAGCGGCCAAGGCGCTGGATTTCAACCGTGTGCACGTGCTGTTCCAGCCGCACCGCTACTCCCGCGTTGCCCTGTTCACCGACGTCATGCGCGACGAGTTCGGGAGCGCCTTCGACGAAGCGGACACCGTCACCTTCATGGACGTGTACTCCGCCGGCGAGGCGCCGGTGCCGGGCGTTACCGGCAAGACCTTCCTGAACGTGGTCACCGACCATGGGCACCCCCATGCCGTCTTCGTGCCGCGCCGTATCGACACGGTGCCCCATATGCTGGAAGTGGCCGAGCCCGGCGACCTCGTCATCACCATGGGCGCGGGAGACGTGACTGCCATCGCGCCGCAGCTCGTGGACGAACTGGGCCGCTAAGGGAGCCCCATGGCCCGTCACGCCTCGCCCGTACAATCGCTGCTTGTGGACGACCGCTTCGACGGCGACGTCTACGCCCACGAGCCCTTAAGTCGCCACACCACCTACCGCATCGGAGGCCCGGCGCGCTTCTTCGTGCGCGCGAATTCCGTGGGGGCGCTCACGGGGCTGGTGGACGTCTGCGCGGCCGAGGGCACGCCTTGGGTCGTGCTCGGCCGCGGCTCCAATGTGCTCGTGGCCGATGCGGGATTCGCCGGCGTGGCCATTGTGCTCGGCCGCGACTTCCGCACCCTGCGCTTCGATGATGACCGCTTTATCGTGGGCGCGGGCGCCTCGCTCTCTGCAGTGGTGCAGGAGGCCTTCAAGCGCGCTATCGGCGGTTTCGAGTTCGCCGTTGGTACTCCGGGTACCGTGGGCGGCGCCCTGCGCATGAACGCCGGCACGGCTGACGAGTGGATAGGCCAGCGCGTCGTCTCCGTCACCACCTACCGGCCCGGGCGCGGCCTGGCCCGACGACGCGGCGACGAGATCTCCTGGGGCTACCGCGCGAGTTCCTTTGCGGCGGACGAGGTGGTTCTGGAATGCGAGCTGGCCGCCGAGGCCGCCGATCCCTATCGGGTGCGCGACAAGATGGAGGGCAACCTCGCCCGGCGCAAGGGCTGCCAGCCGCTTTCCGAGCCCACCTGCGGCAGCGTGTTCAAGAACCCCGAGGGTGCCTCGGCCGGGCGCCTCATCGAGGGGGCGGGATGCAAGGGCGCGGAGGTGGGCGGTGCGAAAGTGTCCGAGCTGCACGGCAACTTCATAGTGAACCGCGGTGGCGCCACGGCCGCCGACGTGCGCGCGCTCATGGAACAGGTGCGCGCCGCCGTGCTCGCGAGCGCCGGCATCGAGCTTGTGCCCGAGGTGCGCATGCTGGGCTTCGACGAAGATTTCCCGAGTGCGCGCGGTGCCGACGAGGCATTTGGCGACGAGTGCGCGCGCGGTGCCGCTGGCGGCACGTCTGCTGGCACGGGCGCGAGCGTTGCCTCTACGGCGGCCTCCGCGCCTTCTATCGGCGAGCGCGGCACGCCTTCCGCTGACGCGGCCGCTGGCGAGACTGCTGGCGAGGCTGGCGCGCTTTCCACAGGCGAGGGGCGCGACGAGGACGGTCGCCGTGGCTAGGAGATCGAGCAACCGCAACGTCTCGGTTCCCCGGGGCTCCACCTCGCGGGGGAGTGCGCGCGGAGGCGTTTCGCGCAGCGCCTCGCCGTCGCGGCGCCCCGCGTCGGCCCCGATGCGCCCGGCTTCGTCCCGACCTGCCCTGTCCGTGCGCCCGACCTCGCGCGCACATTTCGGCTCGGCGGGCTCTTCGGCGTCCGGCCGCTCTGCCGGCGCCCGTGCCTCGGGCGCTCGCCCCGCTCCCCGCACGGTGACGACATCGGTGCGCTTGGGAGACTTGCCCGCGTCTCGTGGCGACCGCCGCGCGCCGGCGGTCCGAGCCATCGCTCGGCCGAAGCGGTCTGGCGCCTTCAAAGCCTTTATCGTGGCGCTCGTGCTGGCCTGCGTGCTGGGCATCACGTATGCGGCCCTCTATTTCAGCGGGGCCTTCGCCATCACGTCGGTGAAGGTCAACGGCGCCGACCACCTCACCAACGACGAGATGGCCATCCTCGCCGCCGTGCCTCAGGGTACGACGCTTCTGAACGTGGACACATCTTCCGTGGCCAACAGCGTCGACCGCGACGCCTGGGTCGCCGACGTGTCCGTGAACCGCATCTTCCCCGACACGCTGGAGATCAACGTCACCGAGCGCGAGATCGCCGCCATCGTGGAGGTGGCGGCCGACAACGCGAAGGTCACCCAGATGTGGGCCATCGCCTCCGACGGCATGTGGCTCATGGAGATTCCCGCCCGTGATTCCGAACTGGGCGCCACCATCTCGCCGCAGATCTACGAGGATGCCGACCGCGTCCTGCATATCACCGGCGTGCCCTTCGGTCTCACGCCCGAGGTGGGCACCTACTGCGCCGACGGCAACGTGAACAACGCCCTGGCCATCCTGGACGGACTTTCCACGGAACTTGCCGAGCAGGTAAAGACGGTGACGGCCACCGACGCCGCCTCCACGTGCCTGACCTTGGACAACGGCATCGAGATCGCCTTCGGCACCGCCGAGGATATCCGCGACAAGGAACGCATCGTCCTGCAGATCATGGCCGACAACCCCGGCAAAGTCTCCTACATCAACGTCCGCGTCCCCGACCGCCCCACCTGGCGCGCCGTCTAGGAGGTTTCGCTCGCCCTACGGGACGAACGTCCCTGCCGACGCTGCGCGCCCGACAGGCACCGGTTGGCTTCTCCCTGACTTCCTCGGGCGAAACCGTGAGCGGTCTTTCCCGTAGGGGGCGACCTTGGTCGCCCCTCCCGACCGCGTCTACCGAGCAGGTGTCGCGGTCTTCGGTCGGCGAACACCCCCGTTTTTGCAGCAAATCGCAAGTTGTAAGCGTCTAGGGGGTGCGGAGCTCTTTGAAATCCCCGCAGCCAATGCTCACGACCTGGGGTTTTGCAAATATGGAAACTTCTGCGGGCCTTCTCTCCCGCATCGAGACGCTTATAACTCAAGATTTGCTGCAGAAACGGGGAGGTTCGCCGACCGAGAGTTTTCCCAGGAAGCGAGAAAACGATGCGGTCGCTCGCTTCGGAGCCCTGCGAAGCACGGCGCGGTTGCCCGCTTTGCCGCCCTGCGAAGCGCGATGCGGTGGGTTTCTTGTCGTATTCGTGTATCTGCAGGCTCCTTTGGCGGTGATTTGCGTTGCAAACGAATGGGCATCGTGTACAATGTCCTGCATAAATGCCGCCTTTGGGCGGACCGCAGGGCGCGCCCGAGCAACGGCGCGCGGAAACGAGACAAACGCAGCAGTAAAACGCAACAGGTGTGGAGGACGAAATGCCGAACATTCCAGGCTCTGAACATTTGGCCGTCATCAAGGTCGTCGGTGTCGGCGGCGGCGGCACGAACGCCGTGAACCGCATGGTGGAGGCCGGCGTGCGCGGCGTGGAGTTCATCGCCGTGAACACTGACCGCCAGGCCCTTCTCATGTCCGATGCCGACAAGACGATCCACATCGGCGAGGAGCTGACCCGTGGTCTCGGCGCCGGCGCCAACCCCCAGGTGGGCTGTCAGGCCGCCGAGGAGAGCCGCGCGGAGATCCGCGAGGCTCTGGCCGAGGCCGACATGGTCTTCGTCACCGCTGGCGAGGGCGGCGGCACGGGCACCGGCGCGGCCCCCATCGTGGCCGAGATCGCCCGCGAGGAGATCGGCGCCCTTACCGTGGGCGTCGTCACCAAGCCCTTCTCCTTCGAGGGGCGCCTTCGCCGCAATCAGGCCGACCAGGGTATCGATCTGCTCTCCCAGAAGGTCGACACCCTCATCGTCATTCCCAACGACCGCCTGCTCGAGATCGTCGACAAGAAGACGTCCATGATCGACGCCTTCCGCATCTGCGACGACACGCTTCGCCAGGGTATCCAGGGCGTCACCGACCTCATCACCATCCCCGGCCTCATCAACCTCGACTTCGCGGACATCCGCACGGTCATGAAGGATGCCGGCACGGCCATGATGGGCATCGGCATCTCCACGGGCGAGAACCGCGCGCTGGACGCGGCCCAGCAGGCCACCTCTTCCAGCTTGCTGGAGTCCTCCATCGCCGGCGCCTCGCGTGTGCTGTTCTCCATCGCCGGCGGCCCGGATCTCACGCTGACCGAGGTCTCCGAGGCGGCCCGCACGGTGGAGGCCTGTGCCGACGAGAACGCCAACATCATCTACGGCCAGATCATCGACGAGGAGCTGAAGGACGCCGTGCGCATCACGGTCATCGCCACGGGCTTCAAGGTGGGCGCCTCTCAGTCCTCCATGGACTTCGCCCCCCGCAAGGACCTGTTCGCCTCCACCGAGCCGGCTTCCCAGCCGGTCCAGCAGGCGCCGGTCACCTTCTCGGCCCCCGCGCCCACGAGCCGTTTCACGGATGAGGACTACATCCCCGACTTCCTGAAGCGCGCCCGCTAGGGGAGAGGTCGACGTTCGAGTCCCATGGCACTTCCCAAGCCGACATTGCAGGCCCGCCCGTCAGCGGGCCTTTCCTTTTTAACCGATGAGCCTCTGTTCGTGGCCACCGGCGTGCGCCTGGGTTTCTCGCGCCGCCAGGGCGGGGTGAGCGAGCCTCCCTACGACGGTCTCAACTTGGGTGATCACGTGGAAGACGACCCGATGGCCGTGGCTGAGAACCGCGCGCTCCTCTTGGATGCCGCGGGCCTCGGGAGTACTCGGCTGCTGACGCTCAACCAGGTGCACGGCGATGTCGTGCTCGCCTTGGACGACGATGCGGCTGCCGCATGGGAGGAGGTGACGCGCGCCGGGGCCGCCGGCGCCGACGGCGTGGCCGTGGCCGTGCCGGACGTGACGGCGCTTTTGTGCTTCGCCGACTGTACCCCGGTTATCGTCGTGTCCCCGTCGGGGGCTTACGCCGTGGCCCATGCGGGTTGGCGCGGAGCGCTCGCCGGCATCCCCGCCAAGGCCGTTGAGGCGCTGGCGGCTCTCGACGCTCGTGCGGGGCGAGCCGCCGATCCTTCCGAGTACAACGCCTACATCGGCCCGCATATCGGCGCGGAGTGCTACGAGTGCGTCCCCGACCTCGTCGGCCGCTTCGCCGAGCGCTTCGGGCCCTCGTGCGCTCGCGGCGCCGATCATCTCGATTTGGAAGCCGCCGTGCGCGCCAGTCTCGCCGAGGCCGGTGTCGCGGAGGCGCGCATCGCGTCGTCGGGGGAGTGCACCGCCTGCCGCGACGACCTTTAC
>OLOZ01001498.1_pt1 | contig 15793 bp, 21 predicted proteins | sample 1673021 | NCBI WGS metagenome assembly OLOZ01 (sample SAMEA3136747, study PRJEB25190) | human gut metagenome | biome: human gut; feature: human-associated habitat; material: faeces | place: Austria | collected 2013
TAGCTGTATTTTTTCAAAGTGTTCTTGCTGATGCCACTGATAAATCGAGACGTCTGAATAACATATTGGTGATAAAGATACTTGTTGCTTTTTTATTTATTCTGACTTTATCAGTATTGGTGATCGGACACAGATCTTTGATGCTTACAATATTTTATACAGCTCTTATAGTCTTTCATACGGCGCTGCATCCTTTTATTAATTCTGTAAGTTTCACATTGGAAGAAAGCGGATATCATATAAGCTTTGGGATAGGCAGAAGTATGGGCTCTTTAAGCGCCGCAGTTTTGGGGCTTGTCATGGGATACTTTGTCACTGGTTTCGGAGTGGATGTGATACCTTTCTCCGGACTTGTGATACTGTTTTTGATGGAAGGCTTCGTTATAATGACTGATCGCTGTTATAAAAAGGTATGTAATGAAAATAATGTTTGGAATAAGCATACAAATATTAAAGATGAAGTAAATATCTCTGATAGAACCATAGATTTCAAAGAATTTATGACTGGCAATATTAGATTTGTCATTTTGAGCGCCGGTGTAGTTGCTTTATTTTTTGGAAATGTTATATTAGAAAATTTTACCATACAAATTTTAGAAAATATAGGAGGAGATACTAAACAGCTTGGAATAATTATTTTTGTTATGGCTATGCTTGAAATGCCTGCTATGTTATTTTTTGACAGGATAAGAGGTTTTTTTTCTTATACTTTCCTTTTGAAGCTGTCTGCTGTATTTTTTTCAGTGAAGATAATTATGATGTATATAGCAGATTCAATGATATTGATATATATTGCTCAGATAAACCAAATACTTGGATATGGACTAATGTTTCCTGCCATGGTGGGTTTTATAGATAATATAATGTCAAAAGAAGAAGCAGTTAGAGGGCAGGCTGTATTTACAACAGCCATAACTGCCGGAAATGTGCTTGGATGTATATTGGGAGGAAGGATACTTGATGTATCATCGGTAGAATCGCTTCTCCTTATAAGTTCTGCCATAACTGTAGCAGGAGCTGTTATTATATTTGCTGTAGTTGATAAGATAAGAATATATGAATTTAAAGAGGGATGAAGAATGAGTGAAAAGAAGGAACTGCAATATTTTAATATAGGGAAATCATACGGTGGAAATCAAAGATGGATGATGGATCCGTGGATGCATGTAGGTGGGTGTGCGGCACTGACTACGTGCGATGCTTTGATATACTTTTCTCTTTATAAAGAGAAACCACATCTTTGCCCTTATAAAGGGGATTCTATGACGAAACATCAATATAGAAAATTCGGTATGTCTGTGAGACCTTATCTTCAGCCCAGACAATCAGGAATAAAAGATATTGATACATATATACAAGGAGTAAAGATTTATCTTGAAGATATAGGAGAAGATACCATTACTGTTTCCGGGATAGAGGGAAGTGAACTTTATGAAACAGCAGAAGAAGCTATAAAAGAAAAGATAGATGTCGGAATTCCGGTGCCGTATCTAATGCTTAAGCACTATAATAAAAAGTTTGATTTTTTTGAATGGCACTGGTTTCTTGTTATAGGTTATGAGATACGTGAAGATGGGTTTTATATAAAGGCGGCTACTTACGGAAAAAGTTACTGGCTGTCTCTCAGAGAGCTTTGGGATACCGGTTTTGAAGAAAAGGGAGGGATTATACTCTTTAGTATTTTAAAGTAACAGGCAGATGCACGAAATAAATTTCTTGTCATATTATAAAAGATACTAATGTGAAAGGAGATTTTTGTTTTGAATTGTAACAACACATCTAATGAAAGATGTTCATTATATTGCGAAGATTCTGGGCGTCAGCCCGGAGGCTGCGGAGAAAACGGATGGGATTACAATAGATTTCCTGTGGGAATGACTTATACACCTATGCAGCCATGGGAAAATCTTTATGATTTGACTAATGGTCTAAGACGGGGAACTATTTTTCCGAGTCTTGATCTTTCTTTCAGTGGGGGTGATCGCAGATGACTTCCAAAAATGATTTGCTGAGACAGATACAGCAGTTTAATTTTGCAATGATTGAGCTTGCACTGTATCTTGATAATCAGCCGGACTGTCAGAATGCGCTGGCTATGTATGCTCGGGTACGAATGGAATATCTCAGAGTCAGAAAAGAGTATGAGGACAGGTATGGTCCTTTGAGTTATGATGGCATTGATACTGCAGGGAATGGCTGGTCATGGCTTGACGGGCCGTGGCCGTGGGAAGGAGAGGAATAGTTTATGTGGACGTATGAGAAAAGACTGGAGTATCCGGTTAATATAAAGAATCCAAACCCTGCCATGGCTAAATTTATCATAAGCCAGGTGGGAGGTCCTGACGGAGAACTTGCTGCATCGCAGCGCTATCTGTCGCAGCGGTATTCTATGCCTTATAATGAGGCAAAAGCTACACTGACTGATGTGGGAACTGAAGAACTGGCTCATCTGTGATGGAAATGATTACAGACGCAGTTTTATATCTATATGAAAGGGAGGGGAATACCAGTTACCTCCCGACTTTAAGTCTTTGGGGTCTATTCCATAGCTTAGGCAGTTCTTTTTAGTGATCCTCACGGGTGATTCTCTCGTGTAGTCTATCCGTTCGATTATGCTTTTCAGATAGTTGTTTTTCAGCTCTGCTGATACCTCCGGATTTTTAAGTGCGGCAAGCGAATCTGAGAATTTTATTATTTTCTCCTGATAGTTTTCTTTTTTAGGCATAGTGTCGTAAGCCTTTCGCAGTGATTTTCGTGTTTCGTTTTTTTCTTTCAGAAGTTTTTCATTCAGTCTGTCGAATACTGACTTGGGCATGGCTCTTTCGGTATACATTTCCCACTGCCTGACTTCTTTATCTTCGAGTTCTTTCAGCTTAACCGCAAGCTCTTTTACAAGCTTTTCATGAAGTATTATGTTTTCGCCGGAGTCTTTTTCAATAAGTATCTCAAACTCGCTGATACAGCTTGTCAGAACGTCACAGATACGTTCCATCATTTCATCGTATTTGACGGACCCTGTATTACAGTGGATCTGGCCGTCGCATAAAAGGCGAGGCTCCGATCTGAGAGTGCCGTCGGTATTTTTATATGTACGAAAAGACATGGATCTTCCGCATTTACAGTAGAGAAGTCCCGCAAGGGGATTTCTGACTTTTGTATTGGCTTTCGCCCTGTGGACTTTTCCGGTTCTTTCCTGAGCCTTCATGAATAAGCTGGTTGATACGATTCCTTTATGTTTTCCTTCGAATACTAAATGATTTTTTGACTTTGGTCTGGTCTTGATAACTTCCTGATCTGAGACGATTCTCTCTACTTTTCGCCAATTCCATTTTACTTTGCCTATGTAGTGTACATTGGAAAGCATATCCTTTAGTGTAGCAGAAGACCAGTAATCTCCTTTGGGCGGCTTTATCTTCAGGTCGTCTAAATATCTGCATATGCTGTCTCTACTCATGTTCTCATCGGCGTAGAGTCGAAATATCATGCGTACGATATCGGCTTCGCTTTTCTTCTCTTCAAGAGTAGGACATTTCTTTTTTCCTTCCGTTATAAAGATCTTGTTATAGCCGTAAGGCGGAACTGACCCCAGATAGTTGCCTTCCTGCACTGAAAGAAGCCTGCCTCTGGATTGTATCTTTTTAAAATATTCCAGATATTCATTTCCCCGCTTAAGTTCGCGTTCAAATGCATCACGGTCATAATCATCGGTAAGATCATATACCTTATATGGAGTAAGGACAAAGGTTCCTGTATAACGAAGCAGCTTTATAAGGCGGCCGGCATCTTCAAGGTCCCCACGGGACAGCCTTTGAACCTCCACAACAAGAACAGCTTTTATCTGAGGCGACTCTATTTCTTTTAAGAGTTTAAGCATTTCCGGTCTGCCGTCTATGGTTTCGGAAGAAGCGATTTCACGATAGATATTTTTTTCGGGAATTTTCCCTCCGAGATTTCTTTCAGAGTATTCCATGAGGAGTTTTTCATGTTTCTCAAGGACTTCCCCGACGGACATAAGAGGATCGTCAGAACGGGATTTTCTTAAGTATTCAATTACTTCATTGTTAGAAAACTGTATCATTTCACGGAACATATAATACATCCCTCCCATATAAAATATTTAAAAATGGGTATAAAAATACCCGGAATTTGATAAAACCGGGTCTGAATAATATTAGATTTGTATCATCTTTCAGCTTTACAAAATAAAATGCTTTTAGGCTGCGCCAATCCTTCTTGCAAAAGAAATGCTGTCAAGGGAAAAAGCTTCAAAGGTATACTTTACGTCAGATTGATATTTTTAGACATCTAAAATTCTATAATATTTTAATGCATCTCTCAAAAATTCCTCGTCAATATCCAGATAATCGGCCATATCCCATATTTCTGTATGACCGTCGGAAATAGCAAAATGTATGTATTCTATAGGAACTATTTTTTCATATGCCCATTTTCTGGCGAGCAGTTCCTGCTTTCGATTGCTGATGTTGTTTTGGTCAAGTATGTCTCCGCTGCTTGTTTCGTAGTGTCCTATTTCTTCTGCAAGTATGGAATACCTTTTGACTGACGGCATATTTTTATTTATCCATATACAGCCGTCGGCATATAAACCGTCATTTTTCATTGGCCGCTCTTCTATATACAGGTTATCATATTCTGCCATGAGCTGTTCATGTTTTGTCATGATGTCACCTCACATAATAACAATTATCTGTTCCTTTTCGATAAAACAAATTTTTTAAATTCTTCTATTTCATTGAGTTCCTCATCTGTCCAGTCTTCTTTGTCGTGATGGGCAGCAATAGTATGGACAGATATACTGTTTTCTGGAATATCGTCATCTGCCAGATAGTCCAGTGAGCAACCGAAATATGATGAGAGCTTTTTTAAGGTTGAAAGTTTTATGTTTTCAGTTCCCTTTTTATAGAATCCATCTATGGTAGTGTAAGGAACACCTGAATCTTTGGACAGCTGACTTTTGTTTATATTCTTGTCTTTCATCAGCTTATCTAATTTTGTGAGAAAACTCATCCTCAGAACTCCTTTCTATTGTTTTAAAGTAATTTTAACGTAAATTTATTCCCTTGTAAAGTAATAATTTTACCTTATATAAAAAAATACTACGATAAAAGGTAAAAAAATATTGACTAATACCCTGCATAGTAGTATAGTGTGGGAAAGAATTACCTTGTAAGGTAGAAAGGAGTTAAGCAATGTTAAAGAATCTTATAGCAGAAATGGCCAGGAAGGATATTTTATACAGAGATCTCGCTGGAGTAATAAACAGAGATGAAAAATCTATATCAAATAAAATTTCCTGTAGGACTGAATTCAACAGAAAGGAGATGTTAGAAATAAAGAGGACATTTTTTCCGGAATATTCTCTCGATTATCTTTTTGAACAGATAGAAGAACAGAATATCTGAGATTCTATAAGAATAGGACAAAATTACATCTTATATAAATTTTAAAGAGGTGATGAGATGTTTAAAAAGAATGTGAAAGAAGTGAAATACTCGAATGCTTATGTAAAAATACAAAGACCTGAGCTGACAGAGAAGGAAAGAGAGTATCGCACGAGGAGGTTTAAAAAAGCGGCTTTAGATCTCGTGAAAGGAGTAAAAGGGTTTCCGGGATAGATTTCCGGATATATAAAAGGAGGACAAGTCATGACAGTCAGGGCAGCGGCAGTGATTATCATTATTATTTGTACGTCAGTAATTTTAATTGAGTATATACAGCGGGGAGAATTCGCAGTTGGAACCGAGTGGCTGCTGCCGATAGTTGCGTGTATTGCAGTGCCTTTAAGAGAGGAAAATGATAGATAAGGAGAATATTCAAAGAATACGGGAAGCGGTCAAGGTAAGGGATGTTATGGAGTTTTACGGGATCAGGTTTAATAGATATGGATTTGCTAAATGCCCATTTCATCATGAAAAAACAGCAAGTATGTCTGTGAAAAATGAACATTATAAGTGTTTCGGATGTGGGGAATATGGAGATGTAATAGATTTTATGATGCGGTATCACAAAATCAGGTTCACAGAGGCTCTTACAAAGCTTGATAATGATTTTCATTTAAGAATAATGAAAAGAAGGCCGACATACAGGCAGCATAAGCAGCATGTAGAGAACCTGTGCATAGTAAAAGCAGAAATAAAATGGAAAAAGAGTATTTGCAGTGAGTATTCTACTATTTGTGAAGTGAGATCTGTCCTTTATGGGAGGCTGATGGCAGGTGAGATTTGGCTTAGAGAGATCGTAGAAAAGCTTGATATGCTGCTCGAGGATTTTTCAGGAGAGGAGGCAAGAGCGTGGGAAATAGCCATAAGAACGTAGAGGAATATACGAAAGAAGACTTTCTTAGCGGGGGAGCACCTTTTGAGAAAGTCTATAAATATATAGATGATCCTTTTGAATTGGAGATACAGATAGAAAAGATGTGTCATATAGCAAAAGACTTTGGGGTGAGAAATTTTAAGACACTGTTTAAAGGTTATTGCAAGAAGATGAAGCTGGCTCAGACAAGCTTGTATGTGGATAATGTGACGGATTTCGAAGGCCAGCCGCTGAACTTAGTCACAGGTATATGGCAAGCTGATGATTTGGGAATAACCAGAGAAGGGCCTTTAGGGTCGGAGATAACAGCATGTGTACATCCAATTCTTCCTGTAGAAAGACTGATAAATATTGATACAGGTATCGAGAAGTTGAAAATTGCTTACCGGAGAGGGAGCCGGTGGCGCAGTATTGTATCTGAAAGAAAACAGCTGGCCTCTTCATCAGCTATTATAGGAATAGCTGATTACGGAGTGGCAGTAACCTCAGAGACAGCCAAACATCTTGTGCAGTATATACATGATGTGGAAAATCTTAATTATGAAAATATTCCCGAATACAGTTCTGTATCTCGGCTTGGGTGGATTAGTTCCGATAAGTTTTCTCCATATGTGGATGATCTTATATTTGACGGGAATACAACTTTCCAGAGTTTTTATGACTCTGTGACTCAGAGTGGAGATGCTGACAGATGGATAAATTTTGTAAGGGAAATAAGAAAAGAAGATAATGTGCCTATTAAGATTGTACTGGCAGCATCATTTGCCTCGGTATTGGTGAAGCCATGCAACTGTCTTCCTTTTTTTCTTCATCTCTGGAACGGATCAGGGAATGGGAAGACAGTAGCGTTGATGCTGGCGGCATCAGTCTGGGCTAATCCTGCCATCGGGGAGTATATACATACATTCGATAGTACAGATGTGGGACAAGAGGTTTCAGCCGGCTTCGTAAATTCAATGCCATTAATACTGGATGAATTACAAATTCAGAAAGATAGAAAAGATTTTGACAAAATTGTTTACAGATTGTGTGAGGGAGTGGGAAGGGTAAGAGGTGCAAGGACAGGAGGTCTTCAAAAAAACTATACGTGGAAGAACTGTATAATTACTAATGGAGAGTCCCCGATAACTTCTTCTCATTCAGGGGCCGGAGCAGTAAACAGAATAATCGAGATAAATACAGAGGGAACTAATTTTTTTAAAGATGCCAGGTATGTAGCAGAGTTTATCCAGGATAATTATGGATATGCCGGGAAAATATTTGTTGAAAAACTTATGGATAAAGAAGTCATGAAGCTGGCAAAGTATACACAAAAAAATTTTTTTGAAAAACTGTCAGGAAAAGATATAACGGAAAAACAAGTTCTTGCCGCCAGCTTGATTTTGACGGCAGATGCGCTTACTGATTTGTTTATATTCAAAGATGGCAATGGTCTTACGTTGGATGAAATAACGAAGTTTTTATCTACTCACAGTGAAGTTTCTTCTAATATCAGAGCTTTGGAATGGATGATGGACTGGATTGCACAGAACAGCAAAAAGTTCAGTGGAAAAGACGATATTTCAGAAATCTGGGGAAAGATTAATTTTGATAAGGTGGCTGTAATAAGAGATGTATTTAATAAAGCCTGTATTGAAAATGGATATAATCCATCATCGTTTCTTTCATGGCTAAAACGAAACGGGAGAATAGAAACAGAAGGAAGAGGATATACGAAAAGAATAAGAATGAATGGGGTAAAATGTCAATGTGTCATATTAAAAACTGAAGGAGAAATATCACGGGGATTTTATTAGATGCATGAAGATGAATGGATCATGTGCTGACGGTTCGGACAGTGTGATATTGATAGATTGATTGTAACTCAAAGACTTTTAAAGGATATTGAGCCGTCCGATCTGAATAAAGGAGATCAGATAATACAGGCGTTACAAATATAATAGGAAGGAATATGTTTTATCAGAATATGTACAGAAAGTGTTCGGACGTTCGGATGTATCAGATAATATATAAACTGAAGTATATAGGGTGCCCGTACGCTGATTAAGGACAGGATACGGACATTAAGGAGTTGGAAATGAAAAGTATAAGAGAACGGATATATGAATATGAGTATAAAAAATTTATATTGAGTATAATCTTAAAATCACCGAAGGCTCTGGAGAGAGAATTGAAACGTTTGGCGAAACAGCTAAAAATATAATTATATATCAGAAAATTAATAAGGAAAGGAAGATAGAAGCGATGACAAAAGTACGTCTTAAGAGATTAAGAGCATTGATAAAAGAAGCAGAACATTTACAGGAAGAATTGAAAGCTGCACCATACATAACGGGAGATATTGTTACAGATTCAGTTAAGGATTACAGAACAGGATATCCGAGAAGGCTTAGTATAACGGGGTATGAAAGACATCCCAATTACAGTCTGAAAACAAAGATAGAAAGACGTCTTCTGCTTATCAAAAAGGAAGTAAGCCAGATGGATGAGTGGCTCAAAACAATCGAAGATCCGCAGATACGTGATATTTTAATTATGCAGTACCGGAATGGAAGGACTCAGGAACAGATTGCAGATGAACTGGGATACACAAGGGGAGGTATAGCTGCTAAGTTAAAAAGATTTTGGGATTCCCAAAGTGAAACACAAAAAACAAAATAGATGTTATATAATGATATCACGGAAAGATAGGTAAGGTCATATATGCATTTCCTATAATTAAAGTATATATTGAAAAACTCCCAATAGGGAGTTTTTTGATTGCAGGCATTGTTTTCAAAAATCCGGATTATGTACAGTATGCCTGGCAAGTCAGTCCGAAAAGACTATAAACTACGTAACGGAACGGGCGATGAACGGGCCGGGACAGAAAGGATGTAAATGAAAGAAGAGAGAAAAAGGAAAATTTTAATTCAGTTATTTGTTGAGGAAGACGGGGACGGTGACCATATTGGGAACGAAAACGGAAGCGTCAACAACAGAATGAGAAATGGATCTTTATCATTTGATGATTTCTTAAGACTTGAAGGTAATCAGTCAGAATTTGACAGGAGAATTCAAAAGGCTGTAAAAACTGCAGTCACGAATGCGCGCAGGAAATGGGAATCAGCCGGAAGTGATATTATCGCAAGCAAAGATCAGCCCATCAGAACAAAAGAAAAAGGGACTTTACGCAGAGGTGAAAACTTTGAGACAAGTTAAATGAGCTGAAAAAGCAGAGTGAATTGTCGGAATGGGAATGATTTTGCAAGTAAAATATCTTCTGAATAAAATGCTGATATTCAAAATGCAAAGATTCAAAGTTAATAATTTTTCTGATTTAGCAGTTAGGAAGGTGATATGGATGGATCCACAGAATGAGCTTTTTAAAGAACTGTTCACGAAATTAAAAGAAAAGGGGTATAAAGTATATGACGGAGCTTTTCCGTCCGATGATATTTCATATCCATTTGTACATATGGCAGATAGCCGCCAGGTAGATGGCGTAAATAAGTCTTCGATATTTGGAACGGTATATCAGACAATTCATGTGTGGCATGATAATTTCAGTGAGAGACAGTCTGTATCTGAAATATTGATAGGTATAAAGAATACAGCGGTCAATATTAAAAATACTGGAGATCTAAGCTGGTATTTAAGAAGCACAGAGCAGAGGGTACTGGCGCAGGATATAAAAGAACAGACAATTTTACATGGTGTGTTGGATTTAGAGTTTAGATTTAGTTAGGAGGAATTTTTATGGAAGCTATACAGGGTAAAAAGATAGTGTATCTCTACAGATTATTAAGCGAGGCGGCTACAGCAGATGGGGCAGCTTTGGCGTTTACAACAGAAAACGGAAGAACGAAAAGTAAGGAGGCTGAATCCACAGCTACAAAAGATGGTCCTGTCAGAACTCCGGGGATAGCAGAAGCAGAACTTACTGCTACAAGTATTCTTGCAAAGGGTGATACACTGATCGATAAATTAGAGAAAGCGCTGGATAATGATGAAACAGTTGAAATCTGGGAAGTAAACCTTATGGAAAAGGGAACTGAAAGTGATGAAGGAAAGTTTAAGGCAAAGTATTTCCAAGGATATCTTACAGAATTTGAAGTTGTATCCAATGCGGAAGAACACGTTGAAGTGTCATTAACATTTGGCGTTAATGGGAACGGAGTAGATGGGTACGCTACCGTAAGTGAACAGCAGCAGGAAATTGCAAACTATGTATTCGCAGATACACACAAAACGGGAGCATAAAGATAAGAAGTTTTGTACTTAATGTTTATTTATCCGGAGATGTCTTGCAAAGGCATTTCCGGGTTATTCAGGAGGATTTATTATATGTTTGAATTAACAATAAATGGAACGGTATATCAATTTAATTTTGGAATCGGATTTGTAAGAGATATAAACAAAAGGATACAGAAGCCAGTCGAAGGTGTTACAGGAGTAAAAGAAGATGTGGGACTGGCTTTTACTGTAGCTAAGATAATAGACGGAGATGTTATTGCTGTGGTAGATGCGTTGGAAGCAGCCAATAAAAGATATAGTCCGAGAATAACAAGAGATATTCTGGAAGGATATATTGATGATGAATCTACAGATATAGATGAATTATTTAATAAGGTGATGGATTTTTTAGAAAGAGCAAATGCTACCGGCAGACTTACGAAAAAGCTGACGGAGGCAATGAAGCAGGAGAACAAAGCGTAAAAGATTTTGAACAGATATATTGGGAAATAGCTTTAAATTGTTTTAGATATTTTGGTTTTAAGAATTTTGATGAAATAGATAACCTTACAATAGCTGAATATGAGTTGCTTATGAAAGCGGCGGAATTAAAGGAGGCAGATCTTGATTACAGAATTCATATGCAGGCATTTTTAAATGTACAGGCAGGTGCTAAGAAAAAAGTCGGAAAAAATAAAGAAAAACTTGTATTTTCAAGATTTGATAAATTCTATGACCGTCAGAAGGCGATAGATGAAATCATGTATCCGGGGAAAAAGAAAAGTAAGTTCTCAGGTATAGGTAAATTATTTAAGAAAGGGGGAGATTGAGATGGCTGAAAGTTATGATATTGTTGTTCAGTCTTCTGCAATGAATAAGATGTCTTCGGCACTTCAAACAGATCTTAGAGGATTATCATCGGGATTTTCTGATGTTGCTAAAAGTTCATCCGGCTCGTTAGGGAAAGTCTCGAATATGTTGGGAAATAACTCTGAGATTATATCCGAAGTAACTGGAAAGATATCAACAATGATAACCTATTTTAAGAGTATTAAAGCAGCGGCAGATATTTTTAAGGATATGGGAAATAGTGCAGAGAAAGCATCTGAAGGAACATTTTCTTTATCTAAAATAGATAGCATTTCGGGGATGATAAATTCTTTGTCATCATTGGCAGGAGCTCTGGAAGGTCTTGCTTCACTGGGTAAGAAAGCAATTGAACCTTTAATCACATTTGGCATTGTTGTGGCAGGTCTTGCTGTAGTTATGAGCAAAACAGGAGCACAACTCAGTGTGAATCAAGCAGGTTTGACAGCATTTTCTGAAGGAATTGCATTAATAGCGTCAGCTATGGCTCCGTTGGCTCAGACAGGGCTTGAAGGTGTTATTTCTATGGGAATGTTTGCAATTGTCATAGCAGGTCTTGTGGAGATATTTGCTACTTTTGGAGGTGCATTGAATAAAGCAGTAGTACCAATGCTGGCATTTGGAGCTACTATACTTGCTGTTGGCGTGGGATTGAATATGGCTACTCCGTTTATAATAGCTTTTGCTCTTCTGATACAACAATTAGGCAACACTATAGTACAGGTTGTATCAGCAATTACAGGAGCCATTGTCACTATAGCGGTTACTGTAGGGGGTGTATTAGTACAGGTCGTATCTGCTATTGCCGGTGCAGTTGCAACTATAGTAAATGTTATAGGTGGTACGTTGTGCAGTGTAATGGAGACTGCCGGAAGTGTTATCAGTACAGTAGCTGATTCTATAAGTGATGGATTTGTGAAGATTTGCGGAGGTGTAGCTGATGTTATAGATGCCATCAGCGGAGGATTTGTTTCCATACTTGAGGGTATTGCAGGCGTAATAGAGGCTATAGGAACTTCGGCAAAGAATGCAGGTAAAGGATTTAAGTCAGTAGCTGAAGGGATAAAAATCATCTCGGAACTGTCACTTTATGATATTGGTAAATCTCTTGGTGCAGTTGCGCTTGGAATGGGTGAAATGTCATCATCGGGAAAGAATCTTCCGCAGGTGGCAGAGGCTATGCAGATACTTATAACATCTATGATGATGGGCGTAACTACTGTATCAATGTTCTCGGCATCACTGCTTATGCTGTCGACTATGACAGAAGGAATAGTAAGTAGTGTGAATATGTTAAAAGATGCTTTTGCAAACTTTGTTATTATTCCGCCAAATGCCGAACCGTTTATAGTTACTTTTTCATTAATAATATCAAGTGCTCGGCAGCTTGTTCCGGCCCTTACATCTGCAGGATTAATGGCAGGAATGGGTCTGGCAATGGGATTGTCTATGGGAGCGATGCAAGCAAGAACAGTAATGGCAATAGTTTCTGTTTCAATTATTTCTTCACTGAGTGTATTGGCAGCAATGCTTTCTGTTATCGGGAGTACAGCAGGTATGGGGTTTGCCACAGCACTTCGGTCAGGCTTGAACAGTTCTGTTCTTACTGTGAGGCTGGCGGTGTCGCAAATAATATCATCTTTGATGTCAGTACAGGGAATATCTTATCTTGCAGGGTACAATATAGGAATGGGACTTGCAAACGGTATGAAAGCCACATTGCCGATTGTAAAAAATGTTGCAGCACAGCTTGCGAAAGCGGCGGCAGCTGCTATTGAAGCAAAGGCAAAAATATCGTCGCCATCTAAAGTTACTGCTAAATTAGGCGAATTCTTCGGACTTGGATGGGCTGTAGGAATAAAAGATACATTTAGTGATGTGAAAAAGGTTTCCGAAAGACTTATCAGTATACCGAATATAAGACAGCCGGAGTTGGCTATGGCCTATGGTGGATATGGCAGTACATTAGGGGATGATTATATTTTTGGAAATAGTGGTTCATACATCATAGAAGTTCCGGTAAATATAGACGGCAGACAAGTATCTAAGGTTACGGCTCCATATATACAAAGTGATTTGAATAAACTGGAATCAAGGAAAAACAGAAAAAGGGGGATAAGATAATGTATGAATTTAGAGATATAAATGAAAATATAACCCTTATCCCGATACCGACAGAGGCAATGCAGATTAACGGTGTTTATCTTGAGTCCGAAATAGAAGGATATAGGACTCTTTATGTCAAGGGAAGAGAGGCACTGTCTCCGGAATTTGAAACATTGGAAACAGGTACTCGGGATGGCTCTATAAGAAAGAACAAACGATTTCCGGAAAGGATTATCACTGTAGGCTATCAGCTTATTTCATCGGATTCTTTATCTTTTAGAGAAGCCTATAATAAAATGGGGATACTTTTAAATGTAAATGATGCGGAACTTATTTTCAACGATGAGCCGGATAAATATTTTATCGGTACGCCTACATATATAGAAGAAGTTCCTGAAGGAAGAAATGCAATAACCGGAGAAATAGAGATAACTTGTTTTGATCCTCTGAAGTATTCGGTGGTTGAGTATGAAGCAGAGGCTTCTATTGATGATCCGGGAAGTATTTTAGTGAATTATAATGGAACATACAATACTTTTCCTGTGTTGGAAGCTGATTTTTACAGTGAAGTAGAGACGGATGGAGATGAAACAATGCCGCTTACAGGAAAAGGCGATTGTGGATATGTAGCGTTTTTCAATGGAGACGAAAAGATTATACAGCTTGGTGATCCTGATGAAGAAGACGGAAGTATAATACAGGGAAAATCAGAAACTCTTGTGAATCAAACTTTTGACAGTGTTTCATCATGGGGGACAGCTGCGAAGAATTTATGGTCTCAAAATTCCGGCACAGTAATACCAGAAGACGTGGTACAGTCAGGTTCCTTAGGAATAAAAACATGTGATTATACTGTGGCATCAAGTCCTGCGGCAACTTCGGGAACTATATTGAGCAGTGCTAAAAGCAATGTAGGATCCCCGTATATTTATTACAGTGTTTCACTGAGAGCTTATGGAAGAACAACAAATGCAGTAACAGTAGATGCTGCGGTAACTGCTTCCCTTGCAACAAGCGCCTCGTATTTTGGGAAAGGATTAGGGCTGAGAGGTTCACTTTATGTGGGTGGATCGTGGCATAATGTTACTATTAAGAACACATCGTCAAACTGGAAGGGAAAGTCAGCGCATACTGTTAATATGAGATTCACTGTTACAGGGCTAAACAGTGCGGCAACTGCTCTTACAGGCATTCAGTTTAAAGTAGACAGAACAGACAGTCATGGTTCGTCGGGAACATTAAATGCAAGAGCGTGCAGCAATTTGAGAATAAGTACATACCAAGAAAGTGTTCCGGCTTCTTATTATCTTACTGCATCTGAATACGGAACTGCTTCAGGTAAATATCACGGGCCTACAATAAGACGAAAGGTATCTCCGTCGCTGGATTTTACTTTTACATATAAGCAGAGAATGAGTATAGGAACCGGAGGAAATGATACAAAACAGATGGGAGCTTTTCAGACGATATTGGCAGATTCTGAGGGAGGTATATTGGCAGGTGTGAGGATATTAAAGAATAAATCAGGGAAAACTGCAAACGTTCTTTTTTATGTAAATAATAAAAATGTATACAGCAGCGAGATAGATTTGTCATATACCAACAAATCTTTTGGAAAAGGTTCAGGAGGTGCATCCAGTATTGCCAAGGACGGAGCAAAAATTATATTTGATGTCGGGGGATGCAGGAAAGTTTTTACCGATGATATGATAAAAGATACTGCAGCAGAACAGATAGTTTTGGGGTTTGAACAGTATGGCACAGTGAATCCTCTTTCATATAATGGACTGTCATGGGTAAGATTCATTAGAAACAACAGGGATACTTGGAGTGATATACCTAACAAATTCAGTGCTAATGATATACTGGAAGCAGACTGCAAAAGCGGAGAGATTTATCTAAATGGAAACAGAGCTCCGCAGCTTGGAGCGCTGGGAAATGACTGGGAAAATTTTCATCTTAAACCTGGCATGAACCAAATAGGCATATCTTATTCAAATTGGGTGACTGATGATTACGCACCTGTGTTTAAGGTACGATATAGGGAGGCATTTTTATGATCATATATTTTGCAGACAGACATATGAATGTTTTGGGGCAGGCAAGTACAAGCCTGCCTTTTGGCTTTACTGTGTTTAATGATGAAAAAATAGAAGATACTGATACAGGAGTGGCATCTTTCAGCTGTTATATATCTTTTGAAGACAACAATAGGCTCAATGCAGAACACATGACAGAAGCGGGAAATTATCTGCTGCGAAAGCATGCA
>OLOZ01001516.1_pt1 | contig 15680 bp, 13 predicted proteins | sample 1673021 | NCBI WGS metagenome assembly OLOZ01 (sample SAMEA3136747, study PRJEB25190) | human gut metagenome | biome: human gut; feature: human-associated habitat; material: faeces | place: Austria | collected 2013
GCTGTATCAGTGATGTAGGTATCGATTTGGCTTGTGAAAGTATAATGGAGTTTAAATCTACTCTTCAGTCTTTAGGTATTACCGAACGAATCTATGTGTTTGCTACAGCTTCCCTTCGTAATGTCGTTAATACAGATGAAACTGTAGCAAAGATTTTTAAGGCAACGGGTTTTAATGTAGATGTGATCACAGGTGAGGAAGAAGCTATGCTTGGTTATGCAGGTATCCTGCAGGAACTTTCGGTTTCTTCCGGAGCTTTTATAGATATAGGAGGAGCCAGTACAGAGATAGTACTGTTTGAAAAGGGCAGGATATTATTATCTAAAAGTTACCGTATGGGATCACTCAAACTTTATAAAGATTGTGTAAAGCATATATTGCCGGGAAAACATTCTTTTAAAAGAATAAAGCATGCGATAAAACATGAAATAGATAAACAGCCTTTGGAGACTTCAGGCAAGTACAGTAAGCTCATCTGTACAGGGGGAACAGCTCGTTCTGTGCTTAAATTCGCCAGATATTTAGAAATTGTAGATCCGGGAAATAATACTATGACTTCGGAAGATCTTAAAAAAGTAGGAGATTTTCTGACAGGAGATAAAAGAAGTGCCGCTAATGCTATATTGAAGATAGATCCGGAACGTATTCATACTATAATACCGGGATATATGATACTTAGATATATTTCACGGAAACTGAAAACAAAAAAGCTGACTGTAAGCAGTTATGGTGTAAGGGAGGGGTATTTGTGTCAAAAAATCTTAAAACAAGAAAAAAATACAGTTATACGCAGAACAGAGAATTAAGTTGGTTACGTTTTAATCGAAGAGTTCTCGAAGAAGCGGCAGATAAAAATGTTCCAATTCTGGAGCGGCTTAAATTCGTGTCTATATTTTCTACTAATCTTGACGAATTTTTTATGATACGAGTAGGAAGTCTGTTTGATATAGCTTCAGTCAATCCTGATCATATTGATAATAAAAGCGGTATGACACCCGATCAACAGCTTGGCAGAATATATAGGGTTATGCCCGGACTTATAGAACGAAAAAGACGAATATATTCTTCGGTATGTTCTGAACTTGAGGCACAGGGGATAGAAGATGTTTCCTATGAAAATCTGACTGGTGAAGAAAAACGATTTGCGGAAAAGTATTTTGATAATGAGATACTTCCCATACTGTCGCCGCAAGTCATAGATAACAGACACCCCAAACCTCATTTTGAGAGTAAACATCTTTACATAGCGTCCCTTGTAAGAGATAAAAACGACAGAAAATCCATAGCGTTTGTTCCTGTTCCTCAGGTTCTTCCGCAAGTCGTCATGCTTAATGAAGAGGGAAGGTTTATACGGACGGAAAATATAATATTTCATCGAGCTCATGAACTGTATGGGAAATATAAACAAGAGGAAGCATGTATAATCTCTGTTACAAGAAATGCTGATGTCAGCTTTGACTCAGAGAAGTTCGAAGACACAGAGACAGATTTCAGAAGTTATGTGAAAAAGCTGCTTAAGAAAAGATCTACGTTAGCTATAGTGCGCCTTGAGATCGGACAGTCTATATCTGATGTTTTTGTGAAAGAGCTTCTTAAAATGATACAAGTGGAGAAACATCAAATATATGTAGATAAAACACCTCTCAATATGAAATATGTATTTGAATTGGAGAGCAAGCTTTCAGAGAAAATAAGCAAACGCATTTCATACGTTCCATATGTTCCCAAATGGCCGGCGGATCTTAATGAAAATATTTCCGTGATGGAACAGATAAGGCAAAAAGATAGGATGCTGTTTTTTCCGTTTGATTCAGTGGATCCATTTATAAAACTTCTTAATGAAGCTGCTGATGGAGATGATGTGATTTCTATTAAGATAACCATATATCGACTGGCTTCATCTTCCAAAATAGTTCGTGCTCTTTGCCGGGCAGCAGAAAACGGCAAAGAAGTCGTAGTTCTAATGGAGCTGAGAGCAAGATTTGATGAGGAAAATAATATTGCATGGTCTAAGATGCTGGAAGATGCGGGGTGTAAGGTTATATACGGTATAGATAATTATAAGTGTCACAGTAAAATATGTCTGATAACATCTCATAAGAGGGGTAGATATAGTTATATTACCCAGCTTGGTACAGGAAACTATAACGAAAAGACAAATGCCATGTATACAGATATAAGTATTATGACAGCAAATGATGAGATTGGACGGGATGGTACTGCATTTTTTAGGAACATGCTTACAGATAACCTGGAGGGAAATTACAGTCAGCTACTTGTGGCTCCAAAGGGAATAAAGCCTGCGCTTCTGGATTTGATCGATGAGGAGATGCAGAAAGGTACGGAAGGTTATATTTGCATGAAAGTCAATTCGGTAACAGACCGTGATGTGATAGATAAGCTTGCAGAGGCTTCGAGAGCAGGTGTGGATATACAGCTCATAGTCAGAGGTATCTGCTGTATCAGACCCGGTATAGCCGAAGAAACCGAAAACGTGTCTGTTACCAGTATAGTGGGAAGATTTCTGGAACATGCCCGAATATATTGTTTCGGAAAAGGAGATGCAGTTAAATTATATATCTCTTCTGCTGATCTGATGACCAGAAATCTCAAAAGACGTGTAGAGATAGCTACACCTGTATATGATGAGGATATAAAAAAACAGCTTCTTCATATTCTTTCAGTCCAGCTATCTGATAAGGCAAAAGCCAGCTTTCTGCAACCGGATGGTTCTTATATAAGAAAATGTGAAGGTGAACCTGAGCCGTTTGACAGTCAGCAGACATTTATGGACACAACGCTTCACAGGCAGGAACGTTCTGTTTCAAGAATGAAGAATATATTTGCCGGAATCGGCAGATTTTTCTCGAGACTTGGAGGCTGAATAATCGTAAAACAGAGCTGTCTGTGTTTTTCAGACAGCTCTGTTGTTTTATCCGTGAGGATTTTATTCATGTGATCCGCAGTTTCCGTGGCCGCAGTTTTTTCCATGTTGGTGATCGTGATCATGATGGCTGCACATAATATCAGGTTTATATGAGAGGTTGCCGTTAAGATAGTCTTTTACAGCTTGATCTGCGTTTCCGGAAACTCCGCCGAAAAGTTTTATTCCTGCTTCTGAAAGAGCTGTTTTTGCTCCTGCGCCTATGCCGCCGCAGATCAAAATGTCCACACCTTTACTTTTCAAAAAGCCTGAGAGAGCTCCATGGCCGTTTCCTTCTGTGCCTATTGTTTTGCTTTCTGTTATATCTTTTCCATCGATTTCATAGATTTTAAATGTTTCAGTATGGCCGAAATGTTGGAATATCTGACCGTTTTCATAGGTAACAGCGATTTTCATTATTTCACACTCCTTAATAATTATTGACATATGTCATTTATTGATTTGATTTTATCATTTTAAATATCATATGTCAATAATTTTAAAAATAATGGTAAAATTATCTTGACATAAGTCTCAAAAAGTAGTATTGTGGACTCATAAGGTACAATATATTAAAAACCTTAAACAAGAGGTTAAAATCAAGGAGGTATGAATATGAAATTTTATAAATGCGAACACTGTGGAAATATCATCACATTTGTAGAAAACAAAGGTGTTCCTGTAATGTGCTGTGGACAGAAGATGACAGAACTGGTTGCCGGCTCCACTGATGCAGCTCAGGAAAAGCATGTTCCGGTAGTTGAAAAAGATGGAGATAAAGTGAAGGTTACTGTAAGTTCAGTTGAACATCCTATGCTGGATGAACATTATATTCAGTGGGTATGTCTTGAAACTAAAAAAGGCAGCCAGATAAAATATCTTAAGCCGGGGGAAAAGCCTGAAGCTGAATTTGTACTTGACAATGATGAAATTGTTGCTGTATATGAGTACTGTAATCTTCACGGCCTTTGGAAGGCATAATTTTTCGGGAGAATAGATATGGCAGTTACATTAAATAAAGACAAAGAAGTAGTAAAAAAGATAAAAGAGGGTCTTGTCAAAAAACACGGATACTGTCCGTGCCGCGTTGAAATAAAGCCGGAGAACAAGTGTATATGCCAAGAATTCAAGGATCAGATAGAAGATCCGGATTTTGAAGGTTACTGTCATTGCATGCTTTACTACAAATCCAAGGATTAATCATTATTCTGTAATTGCTCCCAGACTATTGCTTTTTACCGATAACGATGGTAAGATTAAAAAGAAATAGTGCATTGAAAAATTTGCCTAATATATTTTAGGCAAATTTTTGTGGTGAAAATTACGTAAGAATAAGAGGAAAAGATGATGGAGAACAATGACAGACTCAACAATTCGGATCATATGGACAAAATGGGTAATATGCCTGTGGGCAAGTTGATATTCAACATGTCTTGGCCGGCAATACTGTCCATGTTCATACAGGCATTTTATAATGTAGTAGATAGTTTTTTTGTTTCGCTTATAAGCGAACAGGCTCTTGCTGCCGTTACATACATATTCCCTATACAAATGCTGATAATTTCAGTATCGGTGGGAACCGGAGTAGGTATAAATTCGCTTATTTCAAGAAGACTTGGAGCTCAGCGTTACGAAGAGGCAGATATGGCTGCCAGCCATGGATACAGACTTTCTTTTATTAATTGGATGTTTTTTGCTCTGATAGGGATATTCTTATCAAAGCCTATGATGAATCTTTTGTCTGATACACCGTATATAGTTGAAAACGGTATAAACTATATGTTCATAATAACGGTCGGTTCTCTGTTTTCTATTGTTCAGGTTACTACTGAAAAGATACTGCAGTCTACAGGCAATATGAAGATTCCGATGGTATGCGGAATCTTCGGTGCTGTGACAAATATAATAATGGATCCTATGCTTATATTCGGCATCGGACCGTTCCCTGAAATAGGCGTTACAGGTGCTGCCGTAGCTACTGTATTGGGACAGCTTGTGTCCATGTGTCTGGGACAGATATTCCTTTTCAAGAAAAAGCATGCTGTTCATGTAAAGCTTTTCGGATGGAAGATGCAGGGGAGGATTCTTAAAGATATATATGCTGTAGGTGCGCCTGCAATACTGATGCAGTCTATAATGTCTGTGATGCAGTTTGGTATGAATATAATACTTAGCGGTCTTACAGAGACGGCTGTTGCTGTAATGGGTGTATATGGAAGGCTGCAGTCATTCATATTTATGCCTGTGTTCGGGTTGAATCAAGGAGTGCTTCCTATAATGGGGTTCAACTATGGAGCAAGAAACAGAAAGCGGCTTATGGAAACCTTTAAAAAGGGATTTATGACGGCTTTTGTTATAATGGGGCTTGGTCTTCTGCTTTTTCAGACACTTCCGTATCAACTGCTTACTATATTTAATTCGACAGGGAGCCAGGAAATGTATGATATAGGAGTTCCTGCGTTAAGGACAATAAGCCTTTGCTTCCTTCCGGCTTCTTTTGGTATTATGTCATCTTCAATATTCCAAGCGATAGGGCATGGATTTATGAGTCTGTGGGGTTCACTTTTAAGACAGCTTGTAGGGATACTGCCTCTGGCATGGATATTCGCTTCCATAGCAGGATTGAAATTGGTATGGTATGCATTTCCTATAGCGGAGCTTATAGGTGTAGTTTACTTTGCTATCGCCTTGAAATATGTATATAAGAAGGATATAAGGCGTCTTGATATTATAAAGGAAGATTACGTAAATTAAAGATATCTTTTTAGGGATATAGTATGTTTATATCCTCACCGTCCTGGATTCTGAAATATGAGTCCATTTCGACAAGGTCACGGATGAGAGGATCGCGGAGAAGATGTTTCCATACTGTAAAATTGGCTTTCACAAAGTCATCATTCAATTTTATTTTTTCAGAGATTAGCGGGCAAGTGTATGGGAGCTGCCCGCTTTGATATATCATAAACAACTGTCCGTTTTCGTCCAGATGGGGAGTTAGCGGAAAAATACGACATTGCAAGGGGCGCATTTCTCTATGGCAAAAAGGTGCAGTTTTGCATTTGAGAAAATACACTTTGCCGTGCCAGCTTTCAGGGAATTCATAATCCTCGGCATATTCCCAGTTCCATTCCAGCCAGTCTTCACGGCCTGTGAAAAGTTTTTCTTCTCCGGGCAACAGATAAAGACCCAGAGACAAGTTTTCATCTATACTGGGCTGGCTTTCAGAGGATGTTTCATATTCGTATGTGCAGCAGATGCTTCCGCAGAGTTTGCCGCAGTTTCCGTTAATTGGAGAAAATCTATCCAATAATCGGTATATCGCTTTAAATGTGTCTTTTTTGATTGAACTTTTCATGAAATTATTATATCATAAGACAATATTAAATGAAGAAAACAAATTAAATTTACATATATATTATTAGTTATAGAAGGAAGGATTGTATATTATATGAGATTAGGTATAGATGTTGGTTCTACGACTGTGAAACTTGTGTTGCTTGATGACGGTGACAAGGTTATATACAGTAGATATGAGAGGCATATGTCGAATGTTTTTAAAACAGTTGTAGACTTGCTTAAAAATATGTATGAAACAGTAGGAAATATAAAACTCAGAACTGTTATTACAGGATCCGGAGGGTTGTCGTTATCCAATATTCTAAAGATTCCCTTTGAGCAAGAGGTAGTAACGTGCAGTGCGGCTGTCGAAACTCTCATTCCGGAAACAGATGTTGCTATAGAGCTGGGAGGAGAGGATGCTAAGATTACTTTTTATGGGCAGACTATAGAGCAGAGAATGAACGGCACATGTGCCGGAGGAACAGGAGCTTTCATAGATCAGATGGCTGCTTTGCTCAATACAGATGCATCGGGACTGAATGAAGCTGCTAAAAAACATACTATGATATATCCTATAGCTGCCAGATGCGGAGTATTCGCTAAAACAGATATACAGCCTTTGATAAATGAGGGAGCCCCTATAGAGGATTTGTCAGCATCTATTTTTCAGGCAGTGGTCAATCAGACTATCAGCGGTTTGGCGTGCGGACATACCATAAAAGGAAAAGTTGCCTTTTTAGGTGGACCGCTGTCATTTCTTTCAGAACTCAGGAAAAGATTTATTCAGACTCTGGAACTCAAAGAGGATGAGGTGATCTTTCCTGAGGATTCTAAATATTTTGTGGCTATAGGGGCAGCTATCAATTCGGCAAAGTATGAAGAAATAGAATTTAAGGAGATCATAAACAGAATAGAACATGCAGATCCCAGCGCTTTGTCTGATACTAAACATGTGGATCCACTGTTTGCTGATTCAGAAGACTATAGAAAGTTCCGGGACAGGCATCTTCAGGATAAGATAAAGCGTAAAGATATAAAAAAGGCTAAGGGCAAAGTTTTTCTCGGCATAGATGCGGGCTCCACTACTACGAAGGCTGCCCTTATAGATGATGAAAAAAATCTTCTGTATTCGTATTACAGAGGTAATGAAGGAAAGCCTCTGGAGGCTACTATGAATATGTTTAAGGAACTCTATTCATTGCTTCCTCCCAAGGCTTACATAGCCAACGTTACGGCGACCGGATATGGCGAAGGCCTGATAAAGGCCGCTTTTAAAGCTGATCTTGGTGAAATAGAGACTATGGCTCATTACAAAGCTGCCGAAGAGTTTCTGCCGGGAGTTGATTTTATCCTGGATATCGGAGGTCAGGATATGAAGTGTATGCGTATAAAGGATGGAGCTATATATAATATAATGCTCAATGAAGCTTGTTCGTCAGGGTGCGGCTCCTTTATAGAAACATATGCTAAATCTGTAAACATGGATGTACAGTCTTTTGCAACAGAGGCTCTGTTTGCGAAAGCTCCGGTAGATCTGGGAACGAGATGTACCGTATTTATGAATTCAAAAGTAAAGCAGGCTCAAAAAGAAGGCGCAACAATAGGAGATATTTCCGCAGGCTTGTCATATTCGGTAATTAAGAACGCGCTTTATAAAGTTATTAAGCTGAGAAATCCCGAAGAGGCTGGAAACAAGATAGTAGTTCAGGGGGGGACGTTCCTCAACGATGCTGTTCTTCGGGCTATAGAAAATGTTATGGGCAAGGAAATCGTAAGGCCTGATATAGCAGGACTTATGGGTGCTTACGGAGCAGCTCTTATTGCAAGAGAGAATTACGTTGAAGATACGGTATCTTCAGTAATAACGCCGGACGACATTGCTACATTTCATGTGACTACAAGCCATGTCAGATGCAAAGGCTGTGAAAACAACTGTCTGATGACTATAAACAAGTTCAGTGACGGGACCAAGTTCTTTACGGGAAACAGATGCGAGAGGGGCGAAGGAAAAACATTAAAAGAATCGAATAAGATCCCGAACCTTTATGAATATAAACTCAACAGACTCTTTAGATATGAGCCTCTGACTGTTGAAGAGTCAAAGCGGGGAGTTATAGGGATACCCCGTGTACTTAATATGTATGAAAATTATCCGTTCTGGTTTGTGCTCTTTACGAGACTGGGATTCAGCGTAATGCTTTCGCCGACTTCCAGCAAGGATATGTATGAAAAAGGAATGGAAACTATTTCATCGGATACGGCATGCTATCCGGCAAAACTGGTTCATGGACATATCAAGTGGCTCGTAGATCACGGTGCTAAATGGATATTTTATCCGAGTATTAATTATGAGCGGGTTGAAGATGATTCTGCGCCTAACCATTACAACTGTCCTATAGTAGCTACATATCCTGAGGTGATAGCCGGAAATATGGATGACATATTTGAAGAAAACGGAGTCACATTCTCTCATCCGTTCCTTCCTTATGATAATGATGAATATCTTGCCAGAGAGCTTTACAAGGTGCTGAGAAGAACAGGCGTGGGAAGGCTCGAGCTGATAGAAGCCATAAAGATGGCGAGAGCAGAAGATAAACGTGTAAAGGACGATATAAAGAAGCAGGGCGAGTATTCCCTTAAATATGCCGGAGACCATAAGAAAAAGGCAGTGGTTCTTGCGGGAAGACCTTACCATCTGGATCCTGAAATCAATCACGGCATAGACAAGATAATAAGTTCTTTTGATATGGTGGTGCTTACAGAAGATTCAGTAGCCCATCTGGGGAAATTGGAAAGACCTATAAGAGTTTTGGATCAGTGGATGTATCACTCAAGGCTTTATAAAGCAGCTACGTTTGTGGGAACTACCGATGATGTGGAGATTGTGCAGCTGAATTCATTCGGCTGTGGTCTTGATGCTGTAACAACAGATCAGGTAGAGGAAATTACAAAGAAGAATAATAAACTCTATACGGTATTGAAAATAGATGAGGGCACAAACATGGGAGCAGCTAAGATCAGAATAAGATCTCTTAAAGCTGCTATGGATGAGCGGGAGAAGAACGGCGTTACTCATGTAGATGATAAGAGCTCATATGAGCGCGTATATTTCACAAAGAAGATGAGAAAGGATTATACGATTCTTATTCCTGAAATGTCGCCTATACATTTTCAGTTCCTGGAAGCTGCAATAGGAAGCGCAGGATATAATGTGAAAAGGCTTCCCACTGTAGATAAGAATGCTGTAGATGAAGGCCTCAAATATATTAATAATGATGCTTGTTATCCTACCATCGTGACTCTCGGCCAGATAATTTCGTATTTAAAGTCAGGTGAAGTTGATCTTGATAAAGTGGGGATATTTATGAGTCAGACGGGCGGAGGATGCAGAGCCAGCAATTACGTGGCTCTTTTGCGTAAGGCTCTTAAAGATCTGGATATGGAACAGATACCTGTTATTTCCGTAAATATGGCAGGCCTTGAAAGCAATCCGGGGTTCAGTCTTTCCGTAAAGGTTATAAAAAGAGGTGTGATGGCACTTGTATATGGAGATCTTTTTATGAGGGTTCTGTATGCTACCAGACCATATGAAAAAGAACCGGGTTCGGCTAATGCTCTTTATGAAAAATGGGCAAGAGTTGCAAGAAGAAATGTGTATACAGGAAGCCTTGTGAAATTTAAAAAAATAGTGGCATCTATAGTCAGAGATTTTGATCAGCTCCCTCTTCTTGACATAAAAAAGCCTAAAGTAGGTGTTGTCGGTGAGATTCTCGTAAAGTATCATCCTAACGCTAATAATGATGTAGTAGATATAATCGAGAAGGAAGGCGGAGAAGCAGTAGTTCTTGATATGATAGACTTTTTCATGTATGGAATGCATAGTAAAGAGTTTAATTTCCGTAATCTTTCCGGTACATACGGTACTATGATGGGGAATAAGATCGCTATGGACGTTCTTGAGTATTTCAGAAAACCTATGAGAAAGGCTCTTGAAAATAGCAAGAGGTTCCATCAGCCTATGTATATAAAAGATATTGCAGATAAGGCAAAGGAAATAATCTCTTTGGGCAATCAGTGCGGTGAAGGATGGCTTCTTACGGGCGAGATGGTAGATCTGATTGATGACGGAGTGGAAAACATAATATGTATGCAGCCTTTTGCCTGCCTTCCTAATCATGTTACCGGAAAGGGAATGATGAAGGCCTTGAGAAAAAGGAATCCTATGGCTAATATAGCAGCTATAGATTATGATCCGGGAGCATCAGATGTAAATCAGCTCAACAGGATAAAACTCATGATGGCTACAGCTCATAAAAATCTTGAAAAGAAAGAGGCTGAAAAAGCAGCGAAAGAGCATATGGGTGAATCTGTAGTGCAGTAATCGGGCTGTCTTTTTCACCTTGAATTAAGCGTAATATAGGTGTATAATTTTCTTTGTTGAATAATTTTTAGGTTAGGAGGTGTCTCCATGGGAAGACACGGAACGATAGCAGGCAGAAAAGCGGCGCAGGATTCAAAACGTGCTGCGATGTTTACAAAATATGCGAGAGCGATAATAGTAGCGGCAAAAGCAGGCGGAGACCCGGATTATAATGCTACTTTAAGGGTAGCTATAGAAAAGGCCAAAGGGATCGGAATGCCCAATGACAATATTAAGAGAGCCATTAAGAAGGGAACAGGAGAGCTGGAAGGAGAAACTTACGAAGAACTTACCTTTGAAGGATATGGTGTAGGAGGAGTCGCAGTAATAGTGGAGACTCTCACTGATAACCGAAACAGGACAGCTTCCGCTGTAAGATCTACTTTTGACAAGCACGGCGGCAATTTGGGAACACCGGGATGTGTTTCATATATGTTTTCGAGAAAAGGTGTTATCATTATAGAGAAGACTGATGATGTAGATGAAGATGCGCTGATGGAGACAGCACTTGAAGCAGGAGCCGAAGACATAATAACTCACGATGATAGTTTTGAGATACAGACAGCTCCCGAAAACTATACTGATGTACATGGAGCTCTTACTGATGCGGGTTATGATATCATTGATTCTGATGTTGAATTCGTTCCGTCTATGGAAGCTGCTCCAAAAGATGAGAATGATCTGAAATCTCTTAAAAAAATGATAGATATTCTCGAAGACAATGATGATGTACAGAAGGTACACCATAACTGCAGTGTGGATTTTGAATCTATTGAATAGAATGAGTATTAAATTTAAAACTCCTTCATATGTTACAAACGTATGAAGGAGTTTTTGATTTAGCAGACAGAAGGCGGCTGTATTAATTGGGTTTCCGATTATATAAACGCTTTTTTATTTTTGGGATTTTGGCATCTTATTATTTTAAAAAATTTAAAATATATATTGACAAATAAAGAAAATAGTAATATATTGATATTGTCTTAAGCACATAGGACAATATGACAACAAGAACAAAAAATATAAAAATGAATAAAGAAAAGGAGGGAATTAGGTGTGAAATGGAAACTTGATGACAGCCGGCCCATATGGCCTCAGCTTAAAGAGCAGCTTATAATAGCTATAGTAGCGGGGGAATACAAGATGGGAGGAGCCTTTCCTACGGTGAGGGAATTGGCAGAATCTGCGGGAGTTAATCGCAACACTATGCAGAGAGCGCTGAGTGAGCTGGAGCATGATGGATTTGTTATAACGAACAGAACAGTAGGAAGGGTTGTAACGACAGATGAAGGGTTGGTGGCTAAAATGAAAGAATCAATAGCAAAACAGACCATAGAAAAATTTATAAGGGAAATGGAAGCTATTGGATACAGCGAAGATGATGTTGTAAAAATGATAAAAAAGAGAGGGGAAGAAGATAAATGAAAACAGGAACATTAATAGAATGTTTTGATGTAAGCAAAGCATTTGGAAGTAAGCTGGCTCTTAACAGAGTAAACCTCAATGTAGGCAGAGGAAAAGTCATAGGTCTTCTCGGTCCTAACGGAAGCGGAAAGACAACGTTCATAAAACTTATAAATGGACTTATAAGACCTACGAAAGGTGAGATATTGATTGATGGCAGAAAACCGGGAGTATATACAAAGTCGATAATAAGTTATCTTCCTGACAGACCGTATTTTGCAGACTGGATGACTGTTAAGGATGTTCTCAGTATGTTCAGTGAATTTTATCAGGATTTTGACAGAAACAAGGCGGAGAATATGTGCGCCGCAATGAATATACAACCTGAAGATAGGATAAAAACCATGTCCAAGGGAACAAGGGAAAAAGTTCAGCTTGTTTTAGTGATGAGCAGAAAAGTTCAGCTCTATTTGCTGGATGAGCCTATAGCGGGTGTGGATCCTGCTGCAAGAGACTATATCCTTACTACTATAATAAATAATTATAATGAGGATGGAACGGTTATAATTTCAACACATCTTATCTCTGATATAGAAAGAATTCTTGACGAGGTTATTTTTATAAAAGACGGTAAGATGGTAAGGCATGAATCTGTTGATGAAATCAAGGAGAAGGAAGGTAAATCCATAGATGATGTATTTAAGGATACATTCAGAATGGAGCCATTTATGGGGGTGAACAGAAATGACAGGTAGACTGATCAAATATGAGATAAGATCCAGTATAAAACTTATGGCAGTCATATGGGCTGCACTTATTGCAGCAAGTTTGCTTTTTAGTGTGAGTAGTAATTTGCTTGGACGTACGTTCGAAGGAGCGTCGCAGGGAGCAAATACACTGGTATCTATTGTCGGAACAATTACCGGTTTCATGTATATATCTATTTTTATTGCATTGGTGGCGGCGACAGTAATAATCGTCATACTGAGGTTTTATAAAGGGCTTTTGGGTGACGAGGGATATCTGATGCATACTTTGCCGGTGAAACCTTGGCAGCTTATAACATCAAAAGGTCTTGTGGCAGCGGGAGTGGTTCTTTTGAGTATAATAGTAGCTATGGTATCACTTGCAATACTTGCAGGGCTAAGCAGTTTGAGTGTGATTCCTGACATATTCAGTGGTATTGCGAAAGCATGGAAAGAAGATCCGAGATATATACTTATCATAGTAGAGGTTCTGGTAATAATGGTACTTTCACTGCTGAAAAGCATATATCAGGTATATGCATCTTTGGCAATAGGACAGTTAGCTGGGAAACATAGGATATTACTTTCCTTGGCAGCATATATAGGTCTTTCAACAGCTGTCACTGTGTTTTTCATAATACTGGGAATGATCGCAGGCAGTTTTGATATGGTTGATTTGCTGTCGTCATGGGACGGATCTGCAGGAAATATGTTCGGTCTGAGTCAGTTTGTTATAGCTGTGATGTTTGGTCTGACGGCTATACAGCTTGTCGCTTTTCATATCATTACCGAAAGGATATTATCTTTGAAGCTTAACCTTCAGTAGCTAATTTAAAGACATTCTGTTTTTTAGTTAACAGGATGTCTTTTGTTCTTGCCATTTAAAAACTCATGGCTGTATAATAAAAACGGAGGTTCAGTATATGTCAGAGTACATTCTTATAATAGAAGATGATTCAGCGCTTGCATCGGGTCTTTGCAGAGCACTGACGCTGAAAGAAAGGACTGTGGAAAATTGTAGCAAGATTATGGAAGCGCGGAGAATTACAGAAGAAAGATTGCCGGATATGATTATTTTAGATGTAAATCTTCCGGATGGAAGCGGTTATGATTTTCTTGCAGAATTCAGGGAAAAAAGTGATACTCCTGTAATACTTCTTACGGCTAATGATATGGAGGCTGATATTGTAGCAGGTCTTGAACTGGGAGCTGATGATTATATAACGAAACCTTTCAGCCTGGCTGTACTTCGCGCACGAGTAAATGCTCAGTTAAGAAAAAAACAGTGCCGGCAGCATCAGGCAGAAACATACATGGGAAAGTATAGATTTTATTTTGATAAAATGAAATTTTTCATAGGTGACAGAACGGTAGAGCTGAGTAAGACAGAGCAGAAACTTCTCAGGATACTTACAGATAATGAAGGAATAACTGTAAGTAGGAATGAGCTTGTGGATAGGATATGGACCGACGGTGCTGAATATGTTGATGAAAATGCTCTTTCGGTGACAGTAAAGAGACTGAGAGATAAACTGGAGGCTCATAAATATATTAAAACCGTTTACGGTGTGGGGTATATGTGGGTGAAGAATCATGAATGATTTCTGTCTGATAACATTGGCTGTCTGTGTTGTCATTTGCGGCTCAGTAATATTTTTTTTCATGAGAAAGCAGCGCACAATGACAGAAAGAATAGAGAGGATGCTGGAACAAGCTCTTAGTGGAGAATTTGCAGAAAGTAGCTTTGACGAGTCAGTATATTCATCTCTTGAAAATCAGTTTTCCAGATATCTTGCTTATTCAGAAATATCCATGAAAAACATATCTGCTGAAAAAGATAAAATAAAGACGTTGATTGCAGATATTTCACATCAGACTAAAACACCCATATCAAATATATTATTGTATTCTGATTTGATGAGTGAGGTAGAAATGTCCGATGAGGCATCGGAATATCTTGAAGCTATGCGTTTTCAAACCGAAAAGCTTAATTTTCTGATAGCTTCTCTGGTAAAGCTTTCAAGACTGGAAACAGGTATAGTAACTCTTAGACCTAAACCCGGAGACGTAAAAAAACTTGTAGAAAGTGTAGCGGCATCCTATTCCGAAAAGGCAGCGGCAAAAGGTCTTGTTTTGAATATAGATATCAACGCTTTTTCCGGACAATATACAGCTGTATTTGATGAAAAATGGACTGCAGAAGCCCTTGGAAATATTATAGATAACGCTGTCAAATATACGAAAAAGGGAAAGGTGAAACTCAGCTTAAAAAAATATGAATTATTTATTTCCGTGGAAATACGAGATAGCGGAGAGGGTGTCGATGAAGAAGAGATACCTAAAATCTTTTCAAGGTTTTATAGAGGAGAAAATACAGCAGGATATGAAGGCGTAGGTATAGGTCTTTATCTGGCGCGGGAAATAATATCAGGAGAAGGCGGCTATATAAAAGTTACGTCTGAAAAAGGAAAAGGTACCTGCTTTGCAGTGTTTCTTCCTTTGTAAAATGATATGCTGCCGATTGTTACAAAACCGTTAGAATTTATTATAACCCGGAAAGAATGTAGAAAGATTACTATGAGATAATCTGTATAAAAGAAAAAACTTTTTATACAGATTTTTTTTATGATCTGCCCGTATCTATGATACGGCGCGCAGATCAAACGCAGAAATCACAGGACTTTAGTCCGTGGTGATTTTTCAGTGAAATGTCTGCCCGTATCTATGATACGGCGCGCAGATCAAACGCAGAAATCACAGGACTTTAGTCCGTGGTGATTTTTCAGTGAAATGTCTGCCCGTATCTATGATACGGCGCGCAGATCAAACGCAGAAATCACAGGACTTT
>OLOZ01001525.1_pt1 | contig 15630 bp, 12 predicted proteins | sample 1673021 | NCBI WGS metagenome assembly OLOZ01 (sample SAMEA3136747, study PRJEB25190) | human gut metagenome | biome: human gut; feature: human-associated habitat; material: faeces | place: Austria | collected 2013
AAGACAGCGGCCTCTCACGCCGTTAACGTGGGTTCGATTCCCGCACGGGTCACCAGGAAGAGCACTTTAGCGTAAGCTAAGGTGCTTTTTTGTATGTCTAAAACCACTCGCTAGGCGAGTGGTTCGATAAAGATTATATCGATGAGTAATGAAACTCAAAGGGGCAATTCCAGACTGGGTTATTGGCGTATCGCCGGTAGTCCTGTATTAAAAGGTTCCATTGCAAACGAAAGACTCGCAGAAGCAGGATATTTTAGTATCCTCAGGCGCTACTACGAGTCCTTGCACTTGTGCGGTTGAACCGCTGTGTACCGGTCGGTACGCACGGTGGTGTGAGAGGGCGGCTCTTTAGTTAAGAGAGCCTCCTACGCGATTCTTTTAGGTGAAAAAGCAAACAAACAGAGCACTTCATTCAAATGCATATAGCGGCACAGAACAGATATAATAAAAGAAGCTATAAAAAGCAGGTATTCACGTGGAGGACGATATCGTTTCTACATGAACACCTGCTTTTTTATTTATTATTTACTGGTGGAATAAATAGTGGTAGCCAAGTATTCATCACTGACCAAACCATAAATCCCATTGTAATATACAACAACCCAGTCAGGCACATTGCTGCTATAGCCGCATTCCCATACGATGATACCGTAGGGGATATTATCCATTTTTTCATAATTTGTACCGGGACCTTTACGCATAACCAGCCCATGATCAGCAGTGGTGTAGGTACAAAGGCTATCAATTCGGCTAAGCGTTACATCTGGTGCAACGCATCCATCCGGCAGAATAATGTCGGCATTGTTTTCGGTGTAATCCTGTACTTGCAGTAAGCCCCAAAGGCCATTCTGTTTTGCCCATACGCAGCCATCGCGCGCGGGGGCTAAATCTTCATATTGCCCAGCGGGAATTATCTCATTGCCGTAAACATCCAGAACTAGCTTTTGTCCGGATTGATTTTTCACAACTACCATGCCAGATAAGTCTGCGTAAGGATATTCAACAGTTTCGTTCATGATGGACAAACTCATCTGCGGCTGATAAATGCAGGGGATTACTAAAGCACCGCTTTGGTCGCAATATCCCCAGTTACCGGCTGCATCCTTTACCGCGATTAAAGATTCACCGGCCATGCAGGCATCCTGGTAGTCGAAATCGGTTAAAATTGTACCGTTTTTATCCGCAACGGCAAAAGGTGCAGAATTGTCAACAAGATAACCGGCATATTCATCATCCCAAATGCCTTGCTGGATGCCAACCAAATCAGGAGCATACACCTGTTCGATGGGCGTGCCACTAAATGTATAGACACCAATAGCAGAACGGTAAATCTGGCTGTCACCTAAAATCCACTGGATGCCATACCCGCCGTGCCCGCCCAGCATGGTTATAAAAGGCATTTGTTGGGCAACCAGCTCCTGGTTAATCTGTTCTTCCAGGGCATTCAGCTTCTGGTAATCGTATGTATCATCTACCCCAATGGAGAGCTCCTGCTCACCATACAGGTACGGGATGCTTTCTGACAAATCTTCCAGAAAAGCATTACAGTTGGCAGCATTAAACAGGCTCCAGCGTTCGCCCTTGCGCACAGCGTACAGATTTCGGGCAGCGGCGTAACCGGCAGTGTGGGTTTCGCGGGAGAAGAGAGGAATCATCTCGTCAAAATCATATTGCGGTGGTAACTTCCAGTTGGCATTGCTAGTGGATGGTATAGCTGTGGCAACAGGTTCACTGGTCGGGGAAAGAGCAGCGGAGGAAGCAGGTTTATTTTCTGGCGCTGCAGCACAAGCGGTAAGCATTATTGCGGTGATAACACTGGCGGAAAATGAGAATAACTTCCTTTTCATGGCTTTTCACTCCTTGCGTAAATGATTTTTCGGTAAGATGAAGAAGTAATATAAGAAAGTGAATTCATAAACCCTATAATATCTTATTTTATCAAAAATATCTGCTAATGGGAATAGCTAACAATTCTACATGGATAAATTTGGATAGTATGACAAAGATTGCAGAACTGGAGTGAAAGTCCGAATTATGGGATGAGTGATCTGCTATAATAGAAAAAAGCAAAACAGAAGGGAGTTTGATTATGCACCAGGAGAAAAAGATGCTGGCTCATATCAGTGAAGACGGAACCCGCGTCCAAACGGTAGCGGACCATTTGCAGGGAACGGCAGTCCTATGTGGGCAATTTGCAGCAGCCTTTGATGCCCAGCAACAGGGAACTTGGCTTGGGTTACTGCATGATATTGGTAAATATAGTACAAAGTTTCAAAAGCGCCTGCAAGGTGGAGAGAAAGTGGATCACTCAACGGCTGGTGCACAGGTGGCTGCCCGATATGGTCAAATCCCACTGGCTTTTGCTATTGCGGGACACCATAGCGGTCTGCCGGATGGAGGAGGCCGAAGCGATACCGCGCAGGATGCGACAATGTTTGGGCGATTGAAAAAGAGCGTTGAACCCTATACCCAATGGACGAATGAGATTAAACTGCCGTCCATACCGCCCCAGCCGGAAATGATGAAGGAAAATCGTTTTACACAGGCATTTTATACCCGGATGTTGTATTCCTGCCTGGTCGATGCGGACTATCTGGATACGGAAAACTTTATGAGCAGCCCTAAACCGCGCGGACAAGGCCAGACAATGGATGAACTGCTGAAAAGGTTGAACCAATATACCGCAAAATGGAGCCATCCCCAGGGAAACTTGAATCAGCGCCGCAGTTCAATTTTGAGTGCCTGTACAACGGCAGGGCAAACAGGGCGGCGCGGCCTTTATTCCCTGACCGTTCCTACAGGCGGGGGAAAAACGGTAGCGTCATTGGCATTTGCGCTTTCGCTAGCTGTAAAGAACCATATGGACCGGGTTATTTATGTGATCCCTTATACATCCATTATTGACCAGACCGCGGATGTGTTTTCGGAAATATTAGGAGCAGAAAATGTTTTGGAACACCATTCAGGGGTGGACTACTCTGCCAAGGAAGATGATGAGCCGGCAGCCTACCGCAAAGCATTGGCGGCGGAAAACTGGGATGCTCCGGTGGTGGTTACCACATCCGTGCAATTCTTTGAATCACTTTACGGCAACCATGCGTCACAATGCCGTAAATTACATAACATTGCAAATAGCGTGGTCATTTTTGACGAAGCACAAAACCTGCCGGTTCCTTATTTGCGCCCTTGCGTTGCGGCAATCGCGCAGCTGGTACAGCATTACCGCGCAGCAGCGGTGCTTTGCACGGCCACACAACCAGCTTTGCAGCCCTTGTTTGATGAACTGGCGCCTGGGCTGCAGATGACGGAACTTTGCCCACATCCCAAAGAGCAATATCAGGCATTCCGGCGTACAACGCTAAAAATGCGCGGAGAGTTGGAACAAAGCCAGCTTGGCGCAGAACTGGCAGCGCAGGAACAAGTGCTGTGTATTGTAAACCGGAGAAAAACAGCACAGGAATTATACAATAACCTGCCCAAAGAGGGCAGCTACTGCCTGACAACATTGCTATACCCAGCCCATCGCAAACAGTTATTGCAGGAAATCCGGGAACGCTTAAAAGATGGGCTGCCCTGCCGTGTGATATCAACTTCTTTGATCGAAGCGGGTGTTGATGTGGATTTCCCGGCTGTATACCGCGAGGAAGCAGGTTTGGATTCCATTTTGCAGGCGGCGGGGCGCTGCAATCGAGAGGGAAGACGCCCGGCGGAGCAGAGCTTGGTACAGATTTTCACATTGGAAGGGCAGCATGTACCGCGCATGCTGGAACAGAATGTATCCGCAACGCAAAGCGTCCTGAAAAAATATGCAGATCTGGCATCTCTGGAAGCAATCGAAACATACTTTCTGTTTTACCGTACCTTAAAAGGAGATAAAAGACTGGATGAACAGCAAATTCTGCAAGGGTTCGAGCAGGATATGGAAGGGCGCATTTTCCCCTTTGCAACAGCGGCAGAGAGGTTCCGCTTAATTGAAACACCTGCCGTGACCGTATACATTCCCCAAGGGAAAGGGGAACATTTGCTTGCACGATTGCGTGCAGGAGAGGTAAGCAAAACTTTGTTCCGTCAACTGGGGCAATATGGTGTTCCGGTTTACCCGGATCATCTGAAAACGCTGGAGAATGCCGGGGCGGTTTGCCAAATCAGTGAAGGCATATGGGAATTAACGGACGGAAGCTTTTACGATAACAACACGGGCCTTGCTATGGAAGCTGAAACGGGAGCAGCCTGGTTTGCATAAAGCAAAAACGGCAGGGAGCCTGCCCTGCCGTTCTTGTGCGCTAAAGTAAAATCAACTATTTCTATCCACGGCATAAGCTGCCGACGCAACTTATTATAAAAGAAAACCGGATGAAAAGCAAACAAAAAGTATACATGATAAAAGGATTGACATTTGGTGCCAAGTAGCGTATATTGAAACTATAGCAAAATATAAATTAAAAACAACTGAAAATAGAAATGCAAAGGAGTTGATGCAGATGATCCAGCTGGAAGTATGGGGGAATTATGCTTTGCTCTCGAGGCCTGAGCTAAAAGTCGAAAGGGTTTCATATGAAGTCCTCACCCCTTCCGCGGCACGCGGTATAGTGGAAGCAATCTATTACCACCCTGGCTTACGGTGGAAAATCCGGAAAATCTATGTTATGAACCCAATCCGCTTTACCAACATCCGTCGGAACGAAGTAAAAAGCAAAATTCTTTGTTCCGATGTACGCAGCGCGATGCAGGGAACAGGGAAAGAGCTTTACCTTGCCACGCCCCAGCAGATCGTTCAGCGTGCAGCCATGGTGTTGCAGGACGTTCATTATGTGATTGAGGCAGAATTTGAGATGACTGACCGTGCGGCACCGAGCGACAATCCGGGAAAGTTCCAGGATATTGTTACCCGGCGCATGTCCAGGGGCCAGTGTTTTCATACTCCTTATTTTGGGTGCCGTGAATTTCCTGCCGCATTCCGCGCATGGCCCGGCGGGCCAATCCCGACCATTGAGGAAACACGGGATTTGGGATTCATGCTATATGACTTTGACTACACTGACCCGCAGAACATAACCCCGATGTATTTCCATGCAAAATTGGAACATGGTGTGTTGAATGTGGCAGACTGCGAGGTGTACCGATGATTTTACAGGCTTTGGTACAATACTATGAAGATTTGCTGGCCAATGGCAAAATCACGCGCCCCGGTTGGACAAGCGCAAAAGTCAGTTGGGCTTTGGAACTGGATGAAAACGGCCAACTGATGGCATTGCACCCCTTGCAGCAAGAGGAAAAGCGCGGTAAAAAAACAGTGCTTGCTCCATGTCAGCTGCAAGTTCCGGAACAGGTTAAACGTTCTAGTGGTGTGGCAGCCAATTTTTTGTGTGATAACAGTGCTTACATGCTCGGCATTGACGGAAAAGGCAAACCGGAGCGTGCAATGCAGTGCTTTGCCGCTGCAAAGGAGCTGCATCTTGCCATTTTACAAAATGTTCCCGGTCAGGCGGCACAGGCAGTGCGGAACTTTTTTATAAACTGGGACCCCAAGGCGGCGGAGCAGAATCCAGCGCTGGAACAAAGTCTCAAGGAACTTTACAAGGGTGGCAATCTGGTATTTCTGATTCGGGAAAACTATGTTCAGGACGATCCGGAAATACAGGAAGCCTGGCAGCGGCAGTGTGATAAGAACACGGATGCACCGGAAATCCGATGCCTGGTTACAGGGCAAAAGGCACCGCTTGCCCGCCTGCACCCGGCGATTAAAGGCGTGACCGGGGCACAGTCTTCCGGCGCATCGATTGTTTCTTTTAATGCGGACGCTTTTTGCTCATACGGACATGAACAGGGGGGCAATGCGCCGGTTGGCAGTTATGCGGCCTTTGCCTATGCACAGGCATTAAACTATCTGCTGGCAGACAGGGAACATGTTCAGCGCGTGGGCGATACCACCATTGTCTGCTGGGCAGCAGGTGGTGAGACCGCCTACCAGCAGGTAGCAATGGATGCATTGTTTGCCATGGATGCGCCTGTCAGCGAAAGCGATGTGCGAAATGCAATGGACAAGCTGGTCCATGGACAGAGTGTAGAGTGGCAGAACGTGACACTTGACCCACAAAGGCACTTTTATGTGCTTGGCTTGGCCCCTAATGCGGCGCGCCTCTCGGTTCGCTTTTTCTGGCAGGATACATTTCAAACGCTGCTTGATAATGTGCAGAAGCATTATGACCGCTTAGAGATTGTGCGCCCCGCTTATGATAAATTCCCGCGGCTGGGGGTGTATTGGCTGCTGCAGGAAACCGTCAACACCAATTCCCGCAACCCATCGGCAGCACCGCAGCTGGCAGGCGATGTCTTGCGTGCAATCCTGAATAATACAAGGTACCCGGCAACCCTGCTGGATGGCGTTATGATGCGTATCCGCGCAGAGCAAAAAGTAACACGCGGCCGTGCCGCTATTATAAAAGCATACTACCTGCGTAATGAAGATCCCCGTTGCCCAAAGGAGGTATTAACTGTGGAAAATAACAAGGAAACAAATTATCAACCGTATGTTATGGGTCAGCTTTTTGCTGTGCTGGAAGCAATCCAGATGGCGGTAAACCCGGATATCAATACAACCATCAAGGACAGGTATTTTAATGCAGCGGCTTCCACGCCGGCCACTGTGTTCCCAACAATTCTGATGCTGGCGCAAAAGCATATGCAAAAAATGAGCAAGCCACAAAAGATTTATTACGATAAGCAGATCGCTGCGCTGGCGGGCGGAAAACTGGAAGGAAGCTTTCCCGCACGGCTGACCTTGCCGGAACAAGGCGCTTTTATCCTTGGCTATTACCATCAGACACAGGAACGCTATACAAAGAAAGTGGAGGAATAACAATGGCACAGGCAATCAAAAACCGGTATGATTTTGTAATTCTGTTTGACGTTGAAAATGGAAATCCGAACGGCGATCCGGATGCAGGCAACATGCCGCGCGTTGACCCGGAAACGGGATATGGCATTGTTACAGATGTCTGCTTGAAGCGTAAGATTCGCAACTATGTCGAAGTGGCCAAAGAAGATGAAGCAGGATACCAGATTTACATTAAAGATCAGGTTCCCCTGAACCGCAGCGACAAAAAAGCATTGGAATATCTGGGCGTTGAAGGAGATTCCAAGGAGGCACTGAAAGCTGCCAAGAAAGATGACCCGGAACTGGACCGCAAAATCCGGGATTTTATGTGCCAAAATTTCTATGATATCCGTACCTTTGGCGCTGTTATGACAACTTTCGTAAAAGGCGCACTGAATTGCGGGCAGGTACGCGGCCCTGTTCAGTTGAGCTTTGCACGCTCGGTAGACCCTGTTCTCCCGCAGGAAGTGACCATTACCCGTATTGCCATTACGACCGAAGCGGATGCAGAGCGAAAAGACACTGAGATGGGCCGCAAGTATGTGATACCGTATGGTTTGTACCGTGCAGAGGGTTACATTTCTGCCAACCTTGCCCGCAAAACTACAGGATTCTCAGAGGATGACCTGCAGCTGCTGTGGCAGGCAATCCTGAATATGTTTGAAAATGACCACAGTGCAGCCCGCGGCAAAATGGCAGTTCGGGAACTGATCGTGTTCAAGCATGATTCGGAGCTGGGCAATGCGCCGTCCTATAAACTGTTTGATGCAGTGCATGTCACGCGTGCCGAAGGGGTAGCCTTCCCGCGCAGTTACCATGACTATGTGGTAACGGTGGATGAAAATCTTCCCGCAGGGGTAACGTGCGAGAGGCTGTCGTAATGGCTTCCCCAGATGATTACCTGCTGATGTCCGGTATCCAGCATTTTAGCTTTTGCCGCCGTCAGTGGGCGCTCATACACCTGGAACAACAATGGTTCGAAAACCAACGCACCGCCGAAGGCCGCCTGCAGCATACCCGCTGCCATGATGTTACCCTGACAGAAAAACGCGGCGATTTGTTGATCGCCCGCGGTATGAGGGTCGTCAGCCACCGCTTAAAACTGACCGGCGACTGCGATGTGGTAGAGTTTCACAAGGATCCAAACGGCGTGTCATTGCAGGGCCGCCGCGGCCTGTGGCAGCCCATACCCGTGGAATATAAGCATGGCCGCAGCAAGGTAAACGATGCCGACCGTTTGCAGCTCTGCGCACAGGCCATGGCGCTGGAAGAAATGCTGGTGTGCGAGGTGCCGGAAGGGGAAATCTTTTATGAAGAAACCCGGCAGCGGGAACATGTTTCCATGACACCGGAACTGCGCAGCACCGCGCAGACCATGGCGGATGAGATGAACCGCCTGTTTGCGCGCGGCTATACCCCAAAAAGCAAACCCGGCAAGCATTGCAATGCCTGCTCACTGAAAGAGCTTTGCCTGCCGGCGCTGTATCAGCAGGCAGACCCGGCGGCGTATCTGCGGGAGCATATTGAGGAGGGCGCGCCATGAGAAAGCTGCTCAACACCCTGTTTGTCATCAATGAGGACGCTTACCTGATATTGGATGGCGAAAACCTTGTTGTTACCCGCAATAAACAGGAAACCCACCGCTATGCCCTGCATACGCTGGAAGGCATCGTCTGCTTTACTTACGCAGGTGCCAGCCCCGCTTTGATGGGAGCTTGTGCCCGGCGGGGCATTGACCTTTGCTTTTTTGACCCGTATGGCAGATTTCAGGCCCGCACCGTGGGGGAAGAACGCGGCAATGTGCTGCTGCGTCAGACGCAGTACCGCGTGTCGGATGACATGGCCCAGAGCTGTCGCTATGCCTGGAGCTTTATCCTTGGTAAAGTGTATAACGCACGCTGGGTGCTGGAACGCGCAACCCGCGATCATCCCCAGCGTGTCCCGGTCGAAAAACTGAAACGCACCTCCACCCAGCTGGCCGCCGCGCTGCCGCTGATACAGACCAGCGATGATCCGGAACAGCTGCGCGGCCTGGAAGGCGAGGCAGCCCAGCGCTACTTTGACTGCCTGAATGACCTGATTCTGCAGCAAAAGCAGGATTTTGTGTTTGAGGGCCGCAGCCGCCGTCCACCGCTGGACAATGTGAATGCGCTGCTTTCGTTTGCCTACAGCATGCTGGCGCGGGAGTGTGCATCCGCCTTGACCGCTGTGGGCCTGGACCCTTATGTTGGCTTTATGCACCGCCCGCGCCCCGGCCGCAAAAGTCTGGCACTTGACCTGATGGAAGAACTGCGGGCGGTTTATGCAGACCGGCTGGTCATCAGCTGCATCAATCAAAAGATCATCACGGCAAAACACCTGCAAAAACAGGAAAATGGTGCCGTACTGCTGACGGATGATGGCCGCAAAGCTTTCCTGACCGCATGGCAGAACAAAAAGAAGGAAGAGATCACCCATCCGTTTTTGAAAGAAAAACTGCCCTGGGGGCTGGTGCCTTATGTTCAGGCGCTTTTGCTGGCCCGTGCTCTGCGCGGCGACCTGGAAGTGTACCCACCGTTTTTCTGGAAGTGAGGTGCCGTTATGTTGGTGCTTGTAACCTATGATGTCAACACCGAAACAGCCGCCGGTCGTCGCAGGCTGCGCAAAGTAGCAAAAGTCTGTGTAGACTACGGCCAGCGGGTGCAAAACTCCGTATTTGAGTGCCTGCTGGATGCCGCGCAATACACGATGTTCAAAGCAAAATTGACCGAACTGATCGATTCGGAATCGGACAGCCTGCGCTTTTATCAACTGGGAAACCATTACAAAAGCAAAGTCGAGCATGTGGGTCTGCACCCGGATTTTGATCAGGATGGAATCTTGTTTGCTTAGTGCGAGGGGAAGGCAATCATAAAATTCCCGCTTCCTTCGCACCAGAAAATATGGAAAAAACAGGGGCAGAAAGGGTAAAATACAGCCTTGCCTGTCAGCATGAAGATGCAATCCCCATAAAATTTGTTCCATATGCGCAAAAGTGCCCCACTGTTTTGTGCACTTTTGCTGTCGCTCTCCGCAAGGAGAGCGTGGATAGAAATACTAATTTCTGCCCGGCAAGTTTGTTTGGTTTGCCGGTCGCTCTCCGCAAGGAGAGCGTGGATAGAAATATTCTATCGACTATATTATTGATTATGCTAATGATGGTCGCTCTCCGCAAGGAGAGCGTGGATAGAAATTTTCCGCCTGTCAAAAAAAATAGGCCGCCTGTGGGTGTCGCTCTCCGCAAGGAGAGCGTGGATAGAAATACAACCGCTTTGGCCGTCCTATTGATGTACAGTGTCGCTCTCCGCAAGGAGAGCGTGGATAGAAATAAGAGGGATCAACTGCAAAGCGGCCGAAACGGCCGTCGCTCTCCGCAAGGAGAGCGTGGATAGAAATGACACAATGCAGATTGTAGTTGTCATAGTGCACGCCGTCGCTCTCCGCAAGGAGAGCGTGGATAGAAATTATATTATCAAGATAACAAGAACCGCCCCGCGGCGGTCGCTCTCCGCAAGGAGAGCGTGGATAGAAATTCTTCCACCTACCCCAAAAAAATAGGCCGTCTGTTGTCGCTCTCCGCAAGGAGAGCGTGGATAGAAATTCTGTATTATGGGGATGACCTGACGTTTGCGGATGGGTCGCTCTCCGCAAGGAGAGCGTGGATAGAAATTGCCGGGTCGGATTGGGTTCGTGAATTTCCCAAACTGTCGCTCTCCGCAAGGAGAGCGTGGATAGAAATGTGAATCCAATGGTAAGTCTTAACGCTTGCCGCCGTCGCTCTCCGCAAGGAGAGCGTGGATAGAAATAATAGTCTCGAATCGAAACAGATTGACCCTTCCGTGGTCGCTCTCCGCAAGGAGAGCGTGGATAGAAATATCCGAAGTTGAAAACGGTTTTGCGGGTGTTCTCGTCGCTCTCCGCAAGGAGAGCGTGGATAGAAATGCGCCATGCGCTGGCGGTGTCGGCGGGTCAAGGGGAGTCGCTCTCCGCAAGGAGAGCGTGGATAGAAATGCAAAACTACCCATATGGGAAACGTAACGGAATTGGTCGCTCTCCGCAAGGAGAGCGTGGATAGAAATACAAAAACAAAGTCGGTTACAAACTGCGACAATGTCGCTCTCCGCAAGGAGAGCGTGGATAGAAATCATTGTCTGCGGAGCAACATTCACATACAGGCGGGGTCGCTCTCCGCAAGGAGAGCGTGGATAGAAATGTCATCAATGAGAAACCCGTCACGGATCAGGACGGTCGCTCTCCGCAAGGAGAGCGTGGATAGAAATATTGGTGGGTTGAAGGTGATAGCTTTTTCTACTAGTCGCTCTCCGCAAGGAGAGCGTGGATAGAAATGCCAATCCCGGCTCCACTACTTTGACCTTTCCCGGGTCGCTCTCCGCAAGGAGAGCGTGGATAGAAATAACGCAGTGCAAATTATAATTGTCATAATGTACGCGTCGCTCTCCGCAAGGAGAGCGTGGATAGAAATGCGTAAGATTACTATTACTGTTGATGATGTTACCCGTCGCTCTCCGCAAGGAGAGCGTGGATAGAAATATCTTTATAACTTTAAGATGTTCGCATGCATCGGGTCGCTCTCCGCAAGGAGAGCGTGGATAGAAATTCATGTTGTGCTTGTTGTCCCAGCTGGGTGTTGGGTCGCTCTCCGCAAGGAGAGCGTGGATAGAAATGATGTTCTGGCTGTTTCTGCCGTCTTGCAGTTGATTGTCGCTCTCCGCAAGGAGAGCGTGGATAGAAATCTATCAGCTTTGGCAGTTTGGCCGGGCCTTCTGGTCGCTCTCCGCAAGGAGAGCGTGGATAGAAATTAGACACAAGTGTGCTAGCTTCTGAATTAGTGTGTCGCTCTCCGCAAGGAGAGCGTGGATAGAAATCTTTGTGCCGTTTGATGTAATCAGACCTGCGATTGGTCGCTCTCCGCAAGGAGAGCGTGGATAGAAATATCGGACCGCTAATATTCAGCGTCCAACCGCGAAGTCGCTCTCCGCAAGGAGAGCGTGGATAGAAATTTTTGTGATGTATCATTAAATTATAAGGAGGTGCGTCGCTCTCCGCAAGGAGAGCGTGGATAGAAATATCTTGCGCTGATACGGTATCTCGTTAACACTTGTCGCTCTCCGCAAGGAGAGCGTGGATAGAAATATGACATGTCTGCCGCTTGGAACCGTTTCACGCAGTCGCTCTCCGCAAGGAGAGCGTGGATAGAAATCTATTGATTCTCTTGGTTCTCGTATCTATGATATGTCGCTCTCCGCAAGGAGAGCGTGGATAGAAATGTTAGTCTATCTTGCTTTGATTCGGTATCTTATCAAGTCGCTCTCCGCAAGGAGAGCGTGGATAGAAATGTATTAAAGTCAGCATACTATTCACCCCCGCCGGTCGCTCTCCGCAAGGAGAGCGTGGATAGAAATACTGACCCTATTAACCTTTCAGACATCCCCCCCAAGTCGCTCTCCGCAAGGAGAGCGTGGATAGAAATGCCTATGGTCGGCGGATCACTCGCAAGATTACTCGTCGCTCTCCGCAAGGAGAGCGTGGATAGAAATATTATGACTACTTGGAATATTGAAAAAACTGTGAGTCGCTCTCCGCAAGGAGAGCGTGGATAGAAATAATGATGATTTTTCAGTCGATACCGGTGAACTTGTGTCGCTCTCCGCAAGGAGAGCGTGGATAGAAATACAAGACGCGTTCTGATTATGTTTCTCAAGTCAATGTCGCTCTCCGCAAGGAGAGCGTGGATAGAAATGTTTAGGCGCTAAGGCAGAAAAGACCCAATATCAGTCGCTCTCCGCAAGGAGAGCGTGGATAGAAATGGCGGCATGAGGACGGCACGCTGCGGCTGGATACCGTCGCTCTCCGCAAGGAGAGCGTGGATAGAAATGGCGGCATGAGGACGGCACGCTGCGGCTGGATACCGTCGCTCTCCGCAAGGAGAGCGTGGATAGAAATTGAAATAACATGTGCGTTAGGAAGTGGAATATTGTCGCTCTCCGCAAGGAGAGCGTGGATAGAAATACTGACCCTATTAACCTTTCAGACATCCCCCCCAAGTCGCTCTCCGCAAGGAGAGCGTGGATAGAAATGCCTATGGTCGGCGGATCACTCGCAAGATTACTCGTCGCTCTCCGCAAGGAGAGCGTGGATAGAAATCCTCTTGAGTAGGCATCTCGGGAGCGTTCCAAAGTCGCTCTCCGCAAGGAGAGCGTGGATAGAAATTGCTAATCCGGGAAGCACTGAACTTACCTTTCCGTCGCTCTCCGCAAGGAGAGCGTGGATAGAAATATTATGACTACTTGGAATATTGAAAAAACTGTGAGTCGCTCTCCGCAAGGAGAGCGTGGATAGAAATGGCAGAATTATGAATGTTTCGAATGGATTAAAGCGGTCGCTCTCCGCAAGGAGAGCGTGGATAGAAATGTGGATACCACAACCAGCTGCGGCGCGCCCGTGCGGTCGCTCTCCGCAAGGAGAGCGTGGATAGAAATTTTCAAATTGTATCTCGGTGGCGAGCAGAACAAGGTCGCTCTCCGCAAGGAGAGCGTGGATAGAAATCATAGGCTACAGCAGCGTCATGCTCAATACGGCACCCGTCGCTCTCCGCAAGGAGAGCGTGGATAGAAATGTCTGTAGTCATTTGAGAAAGCAATTTCATTTTTGTCGCTCTCCGCAAGGAGAGCGTGGATAGAAATTTCGGGCCTTTGGCCCTCAGCGGCCCTCGCGCGCAGTCGCTCTCCGCAAGGAGAGCGTGGATAGAAATTCAATGTATACGGATATGCCGCTTGCTATGCAGATGTCGCTCTCCGCAAGGAGAGCGTGGATAGAAATATGGCCTTCTTGATCTTGTACTTTTTGTCCTTGGTGTCGCTCTCCGCAAGGAGAGCGTGGATAGAAATTGCCGTGATGGAACCACTGCCGCCGTTTCCGGCAGGGTCGCTCTCCGCAAGGAGAGCGTGGATAGAAATGCGGCCTGGACTGGGGTCTTGCGCGACATGCACCACGCGTCGCTCTCCGCAAGGAGAGCGTGGATAGAAATCGGGATGCTGGCGGCACAGAATCCATATACAATGAGTCGCTCTCCGCAAGGAGAGCGTGGATAGAAATAAATAGGCCCAAAAACCAGAGAGAAAAACAGGAAGGTCGCTCTCCGCAAGGAGAGCGTGGATAGAAATATCAAACAACGCGCCTATAAACTCGGTCATTCCGTCGCTCTCCGCAAGGAGAGCGTGGATAGAAATAATCAAATAGAGATAGGCACAGCCATAGCCACCGGTCGCTCTCCGCAAGGAGAGCGTGGATAGAAATTTCATATCATTAACCGCTTGCTGCAAGCGTATCAAAGTCGCTCTCCGCAAGGAGAGCGTGGATAGAAATGGCTATGTGGGTGTACTGGTTGTGCTGTGGGCGCTCGTCGCTCTCCGCAAGGAGAGCGTGGATAGAAATATTGGCGGCAGGCCGTAAGGCTGTAGAAAAAGGGTCGCTCTCCGCAAGGAGAGCGTGGATAGAAATTTTGCACATTGAGTATTGCGTAATATGTATTAGGTCGCTCTCAGCAAGGAGAGCGTGGATAGAAATAGAATTCAAGGCGAGTAGTCTATGTTCCGCAGCCGTCGCTCTCCGCAAGGAGAGCGTGGATAGAAATGCTTCGGTTCTGGAATGTCTAACGGGTAACCAGTAGTCGCTCTCCGCAAGGAGAGCGTGGATAGAAATGGCATCGCATCCGTTGCCTGCATCACCGTTATCTGCGTCGCTCTCCGCAAGGAGAGCGTGGATAGAAATATTTCTCAACCGATGCGCGGCAAGACCGACGAAGGTCGCTCTCCGCAAGGAGAGCATGGAATGTTTCTCTTTCTGACTGTTCAGGGCGGTTTTGTTCATGCGGATATCCGCTTTAATTTTAAAAATTGCTATAGTAAAAAACTCTCGCATAAAATAATATAAAAATATTATATTATCTACTTGACAAGGTACCCCGGCGGGGTATATAGTGAATATACCCCGCCGGGGTACCTAGCATGTGATGGGAGGGTAACATAATGCAGGAAAACGAAAAGAAGGAACCGTGTTGCTGCTGTGCACACAAAACAAAGCATCGCAGTGAAGAAGAGTATAAAAGCCTGGTCCACAGACTGAACCGGATCGAAGGGCAGATTCGGGGCATCCGTGGGATGGTGGAAAACGAAGTGTATTGTCCGGATATTCTGGTGCAGTCGGCGGCGGTAACGGCGGCGATGAACGCGTTCAACCGTGAGCTGCTGGCAAACCATATCCGCACCTGTGTGGCGGATGATATCCGTGCCGGGAATGACGAAGTTGTGGATGAGCTGCTGAAAACGCTGCAGAAACTGATGAAATAAGCATTGCCTGCACAAAATAGCAGAAGCAGAACATGAAATAAATGCACGAGTGTTTGAGCCAGCAAAAATGCCATGCCAGTGCCCAGTACGATTGTTTTTCTGTTCACAAACATCGGTAAAAGTTTGTGTAACATTACCAGAGCCATGAATAAATGCCAGTCATTCCCTGTGAGAGGGTGTGGATAGAAATGCCGCATCGGCCTTGGTTGCCCCCAAAGTATCGCTCTCCGCAAGGAGAGTGTGGATAGAAATGGTAACCTCAATAATACGTCGAATTGCAGGCTAGCCGCTCACCAAAAGGGGAGTGAGGATAGGGCAACACCGCACAATTCCCGCCTTGCGGCTTAAGCACCGCTCCGGCAGCTG
>OLOZ01001529.1_pt1 | contig 15616 bp, 9 predicted proteins | sample 1673021 | NCBI WGS metagenome assembly OLOZ01 (sample SAMEA3136747, study PRJEB25190) | human gut metagenome | biome: human gut; feature: human-associated habitat; material: faeces | place: Austria | collected 2013
CGAGCGCGTGACGGTGCTGACCCAGAAGAACCAGTACGCGGGGGTTGCCAGGAACAACGGCAAGGCCATCGCCCAGGGCGAGTACCTCGTCTTTTGGGACTCCGACGATTACTTCGACCCCCGGTTCCTCGAGAAGATGTACGGGCAGATAGAAAAGGACGAGGCCGATATAGCGGTTTGCGGGGGGAAGCGGTTTTACCAGGATACGGGAGTCGAAGTGCCCGCAGTCGACTACCTCGACCCGGCGCGCATTCCCTTGAAGGCACCCTTCAACCGCGAGACCAATCCCGACTACATTCTGAATTTCACCTGCGAGGCGCCTTGGAACAAGATGTACCGCAAGAGCTTCATCGACGGGCTCGGCCTCGATTTCCAGCCGAAGAAGAACGGCAACGACGTGTACTTCGTGGCTGCGGCGCTCTGCCTCGCCGATCGCATCACGGTGGTGAGGGAACCGTTGGTCGTCTATCGCAAGGAACGCAGCGACAGTCTTGTGGGAACGCTCTCGACCCGGCCGTTCGATCCACTTCTTTCCTGGGTCGACGTGCGGGACGAGCTAATGAGCCGCGGCGCCTACCCCGACAAGTGCTTTCAGAACAAAGTGCTGGGCATCGCCGTCTATTGCCTGGACAACGTCAGCACTTGGAAGGCCTATTGCGAGTGGCATGACTATCTTATGGGCGGAGGCTTGGAGGCGCTCGGCATCCACTTGAACCCGCGCGAGTTCTATCAGGTTCCCTGGCGTTATGATTTCCTTAAATCGCTGCTAGAAATGAGCGAGGGAGATTTTCTCGCCTTTTGGAACCATTGGAACTACAGTGACGCCTGCGCTCAGAAGGCGAAGGGCGACGCATTGCGCAACGAGCTGCGCTGCACTCAGCGGGAAGCAAGTGTGTCGAGGATCCTCGTCGAGCGGTTACGCCGTGCAATTGCGCAAACACCCTGGATTTACAAAGCGGCTCGGAAAACGCGAGATCTATCGCGTAAAATAGGGAACCGTGACTAGTTGAACGCCTTATGACTGCTATGCGGTACAACGAAGGAGATATGCAATGAACATCGCCGTTGCCGGCACCGGCTACGTGGGGCTTTCCCTGGCCGTCCTGCTGTCCCAGCGCAACCATGTGACCGCCGTGGACGTCGTCCCCGGGAAGGTCGACCTCATCAACCGGGGCCTGTCGCCCATCGCGGATGTGGAGATCGAGGACTACCTCGCGAACCACGAGCTGGACCTCACCGCCACCCTCGACGGCGCGGAGGCCTACCGGCAGGCGGAGCTCGTCGTCATCGCCACGCCCACCAACTACGACTCCGACAAGAACTTCTTCGACACGAGCCTCGTGGAGCAGGTGGTCGAGCTGGTGCTCGAGGTGAACCCGGGGGCCGTCATGGTCGTCAAGTCCACGGTGCCCGTGGGCTACACCAAGCAGCTCACCGAGCGCTACCCAAAGGGCAAGTTCCTCTTCAGCCCCGAGTTCCTCCGCGAAGGGCACGCGCTCTACGACAACCTGCACCCCTCCCGCATCATCGTCGGCGTGCCGAGCGAGTCGCCCTGCGCCGAAGAGCTGACGAGCGCCGCCGAGACCTTCGCGGGGCTGCTCGCCGAGGGGTCGCTGGACGAAGAGACGCCGGTGCTCGTCATGCGCGCCACCGAGGCCGAGGCGGTGAAGCTGTTCGCCAACACCTACCTGGCCCTGCGCGTCGCCTACTTCAACGAGCTGGACACCTACGCCTGCGTGCGCGGCCTGGACGCCTCCCAGATCATCGAGGGCGTGGGGCTCGACCCCCGCATCGGCGGCCACTACAACAACCCGTCGTTCGGCTACGGCGGCTACTGCCTGCCCAAGGACACCAAGCAGCTGCTCGCCAACTACGACGAGGTGCCCCAGAACCTCATCGAGGCCATCGTGGAGGCCAACCGCACCCGCAAGGACTACATCGCCGATGCGGTGCTCGACCGCGTGACGCGGCTCGTGTACCAGGGCGTCGCGCAGCCCAAGGTGGGCGTCTACCGCCTCACCATGAAGACGGGCTCGGACAACTTCCGCGCCAGTTCCATCCAGGGCATCATGAAGCGCATCAAGTCCCGCGGCGTGCCTGTGGTGGTGTTCGAACCGACGTTGGATGCCGAGGAGTTCTACGGCAGCGAGGTCACCCACGACCTGGACGCCTTCAAGCGCGACTGCGACGTCATCCTCGCCAACCGCTGGAGCGAGGACTTGGCCGACGTGGAGGACAAGGTGTTCACGCGCGATCTGTTCAAGCGCGACTAGTTTTTTTCGGAGGATAAGGTCGATGTCGTCATTGAAGGATTTGCCAAGCGCTTTACTGTCTCCCATGGTATCGGTGGTCATACCTGTCTTCAATGCCGAGCGCTACCTTGGCGAATGCGTTAAAAGTCTCCAGGCGCAGACGATGCGTGATTTCGAAATTATCGCCGTCGACAACGGATCAACAGACGCCTCGGTCGCGATATTGCACGACATGGCCCAAGAGGATCCGCGCATCTCGGTGCTCTCCAGCGAGGGCAATGCGGGAGTTGCCCGCAATGTCGGCATGGAAAAAGCGCAGGGGAAGTACTTGCTCTTCCTTGACGCTGATGACTTCTTCGCCCCCGAGTTGCTTCAAGACACCGTTGCCGCAGCGGAAAACAAACAAGCGCAGCTTGTGCTGTTCGGTGGGAGGCGCTTTGACGATGCCAGGCAAGAGACGCTGGAGAAATACGATTTTCTTCGGAAGAGCCTTCTTCCGAAGAAGGAAGTGTTCTCGGCGCGCGACTGCGGTATCGATTTCTTCCGGATCACAACGCCTGCTCCTTGGTCGAAGCTCTTTCTTCGATCGTTTATCGAGGGAAAAGGATTGAGATTCCAATCCCTGCAGAATTCCAACGATGTGTTCTTTACGATGGCGGCCATGGCGATGGCCGATCGCATTGTGGCGGTGAAAGAGGATCTCATTCGCTATCGTGTCAACATACAGGGAAGTTTGCAGGGGTCGAAGTCGCGAAACCCCCTCTGTTTCGTGGAAGCGCTCTCCGCATTGGGGGAATATCTGCGGTCCTCCGATCGCTACGACGTGCTGAAGCCGACTTATCAGCAGCAGGTGCTCAGCACGGTCAAATACAACCTGGAGACTTCCACGACGGGGGCGGCGCGTTTGGAGATCCTCGATGCCATTGAAAAGACCGGGCTCGTTCGACAGAATTGGCATCAGCTCGCTGAAGGGGATCCAGAGAAAAGCTACGCTGCGTACCTCTACATCTTCGTTTCCGCGGCTCTCGCGCAGCGTCGCCGAGAAAGAGCTATGAAGTGCGCTCTGCCGCCTTCGTCTCGTCTCGTTGTCGCGCCGCGCGACGGGAAGGCGTCGGTTACGGTGTCGGTGGTCATTCCTGTTTACAACACGGCTGAGTACATTTCCCAGACAATCGCCTGCGTGCTGAGCCAGACGCTGAATGATCTCGAAGTTATCTGCATCGACGACGGATCCAACGATGGTACGCTTGAAATACTCCTTGAAGAAGCGGAAAAGGATCCCCGCATGTCGGTGTTCGCTCAAGAGAACAGCGGGCAGTCTGCCTCGCGCAACGTCGGCATAACGGCGGCCCGGGGCAAGTACCTCTATTTTATCGACAGTGACGACCTTCTGGACGAGGGGGCGCTTGAACTCTGCTGCCAGGCGGCGGAGCGCGACGGTCTCGACTTGTTTCTCTTCGACGCGATCTCTTTCTACGAGTCCGAGAAGTTGCATAATGAGCATGCTTCGTATGACACGTACTATACCCGTGCGCGCGACTACGAGGAAGTGATGGATGGCCCTTGCATGATGGCTGCTATGGCGAAGGCGGGGGACTATCTTCCCTCTCCTTGCCTTTACATCGCAAAGGCCGATTTCGTTCGCGGGATTGACGCCTCGTTCATCCCGGGGATCTTTCACGAGGACAATGCCTACACTTATGACCTCATGATCAAGGCCTCTCGTGTTTCTCACCGCAAGCTGCCCTTGTATCGTCGGCGCATCCGCGAGAACTCTACCATGACGAGCAAAGTGACGTTCTCCCATTGCTATGGGTACTATGCCTGCGGCAAGCAGATGCTGAAGACGGCTTGCGAGCTTTCAGGGAAGCTTGATGACGAAACCTACGCCTCTGCTCTTCGCATCGCCTATGGGGCATTTGCCAGCGCGCAAACTCGCTACAATAACCTGGCTAAAGGCGAGGAGGGTGGCGTTATGGGCATGACGGCTGTCGAGCGCGCCTCCTTTGACACGCTTGTAGGAAAGGACTCTTCGGGTGCGAAGGTGCACAAAGAACTTAGCAAGGTTAAGGACTCGCGTCCCTACAAACTGGGCTGGAAGTTGACTAAGCCCTATCGCGATTTGAAGAAGAAGATCAAGGGCTAGCCATGGCAGGCGCCCTGCGGAGGGGGTGCCCGACCGTTAATCAACAATCTTGTAGAGCCTCATATCGCCGTCAGCTAGCACTACTTCAAACCCAGGGGTGTCGTCAGTTATGTTGTTCAGTCCGTCCCAGCTCTGGGGGGCGCCCTCGTGATATTCGCTCATCCATATACCGTCCTCCCATGGGACGCCTTGGTCTAGTAGGAGCACGTACTGCGCTCCGATGGCCTTTACAGCGTTCTGAACGTTCTCGTTGCTGGCAATTTCGTTCATCTCCTTACGGATGGTTTCGCTGTCCTTGGTCAAGCCGCTGACACTGTTGCTCCGGTAATAAGTATTCAGACCGTCCAGTCCGTAGGCGAACGCGCTGCCGTCGTTAGGCTGGTTGATGACGAGGGAGTCTTCGGGGATGGTGGCGAGCACCTTGTCCACGAACTGCTGCTCCTCTGCGCTATATACTTGCTCGGTGCCCATGTCGTAGGAGTCTTTTAGCCAGTTGCGCAAGTGCCCGTAGGCGGTCTGATGGCTACCGCCGTCGCGCTGCGGTTCCTTGTAATTCGGGAAAAACGTCCAGCAGGTGAAGACTATAAGGACGATCGTGGCGCTTGCGATAAGGCATCTGGTGCTGGAAGCGCTCTTGCCATCGCCCTCTTTCAAGCTCCCCAGAAGCTTTGTGACGAGTGCGATGATGGCGGCAAGCCCTGCACTGGCTAGGGGGACGAGGAATTGGGCAGCGCAGGCGGCGAGTCTCCAGGGATCGTTGTACCATACGCCCGTTATGAAGGCTTTCGGGTAGCCGAGCATGAAGCGAGAGATAAAGTACGCAAACATCATGAACGCTGCCAAAGCCACAAGCCAACTACGGCGGCAGGCAACAAGCACCACGGCCCCAACGAGGCAGGCGATAAGAAGCGCCCACTGGGGAAGCGAAGCGAAGAACGAGAGAGAGAGTGTGCTGAATGCGCTGCTCGATACGCCGAGGCTTGCGTCGCCTACATTGTCGTAAGCAATGATGCCTTGCAGGAAGGGGAGGCTGGTCACTGCTGTCCAGACGGCGACAGCTAGGATGGTGTAGACCGCATAGAAGAGGACGGTGAAGCGCTTGCTATGACGCAGCCTGGGTGAAAGCTTTGCTGAAATTGCTTCCCGAAGGGGCGCAGCCCCAAAAAATGCCAGAAAGACGAGCACGGTGAACAAGTTGTTCGGTTGGCTGAGGGCGAGAGCAATGAAGGAGGCCAAACCGAAAGGTACGGCAAAAGCCACGCCTTGGCGAAGGCCGCCGAATTGACCCTTGACGAGCAAGGTGATAGCTGCCAATACGGCCGGAAGCAGCGCATTCGCCAGCATATTGGGATACAGCGGCCCCTTGATGAGAAATGCCCAGGGGAATGCCGTAAACGCCACAGCGACGAATGCTCCCGAAACGAGCACGAGTTTTTGGTTCGGAAATAGAACTCGAAGAAACGCGAAGGTGGAAAGGGGGCAAATGACGCCCGCCACAACGGCGTTTGCCGCGTTGGCGGCCACGGCGACTTCGCAGTCGAGTGCAGAGACTAGGATAGCGGCCAGGTCGTGCCATGCAGAGGGATAGAAGGCAGCATACTGCCAAGAGGCTCCGTCAAGCCCGGTTCCCATGAAGCTGTTCACAGTTAGCGAGGACCATGTACCGGAGTCGACAAACGAGCGAATGTTATTGTAGTGGGTCATGTTGTCGTGCTTCGGATGGAACGAGGCCGCTCCATCGAGGCTCTTGACGAAAACATACGCGCAGACAACGAGGCCTACAAAAAGGTAGAGCGCGACAATCCACCAGATTTGCTTGTCGACAGCCTGTCTGTCCGATTTGCCGAAGGGAACTCCTCGGTCGTGCAGAGCAACAACAAGCCATATCGCGAAGAAAAGAACCACGGTTGGAGCGAGGAGGTTGCCCCACGAGCATCTGATCCCCAGGGTGCCGTAAACCACGGGGAGAATGGCATAAGCCGCTACGCTGGGTATAGGAGCGCATGCCAACGCGAAGGGCCCATCTAGGCGCAAAGCGCGACAGAAGAAGAATCCCGGTAGATACAAAATGCCCACGAGTAGAGCAGAGCAGAGCAAAAAATCAAACCACATGTCAATCGCTTTCAGCTGTCGAATATGTCATCTCCCATTGTAGATGATGGAAAATGCACCTTATTGCTGACAGTGGTATCAATGTCCGAACTACAGAGGATTGGGGATAAAGCAGATCCGATGGGGGGATCGGTCACGGCTCTGCTATGGGCGACGCGAGTCGGCCCTGCTCGGCGTCCGCTTCGTTCTATCCAGGGATGTAGCGCATGCTCGTGTCCATGATGGTCCTGTGGCGGTCGCTCTGGGTGGAGGTGCCGGCAGGGTGCTTCACTATGAAGTAGAGGGTCCCCGGCACCTATTACGAGCGGTTCTTTCGGGGCGATCACTATTGGCGGCCCTGGGGGCGCTGAGCGCCTACAACCATGATCCCTTCGAGCTCGCCTACGTTTTTGCGATCGTCGAGCTATCCAAGGGGATACGGCGGAGAACGGCAACGAGCACGCGCTTTACGCGCGCACAGATGTGCAAAACAAGCATTGGAGCTTCTATGACCTGTTCCACGGCTCGTTCACGACGGTGAAGGGAGCGGGGGAGGGCCGACACCGTGCTCTTCGTCGGCGATCCGGGCAATTTCAGCACCTTCTGCGAGAGGAATCCGCAGTTCTTCGAGTGACGGTGATAATCTAATGGCTTGCAGACTTTTACGAGGTTTGAGGAGTTTACTCGTGGTCTTTTCCAGCACGATATTCCTGTTCGCGTTCTTGCCGCTGTTTCTGGCGGTGTACTTCGCCATGCCGTGGCGGCCGGCGAAGAACGTGGTCCTGCTCCTGTTCTCGCTTTTGTTCTACGCCTGGGGCGAGCCGGTGTACGTGTGGCTCATGGTGGCCTCCATCTGCTTTAACTGGCTGTTCGCCTTCATCATAGGCAAGTGCGGCGAGGGCAAGACGGCGCCGAAGCGGTTCTGGCTCGTGGCGGCGCTCGCGGCCAACCTGCTCGTGCTCGGGTTCTACAAGTACCAGGGCTTTCTGGCCGAGAACATCAACCGCGCCATCGGCGAGGAGTTCATCGCCGAGTTGAACCTGGCGCTGCCTATCGGCATCTCGTTCTTCACCCTGCAGGCCATCACCTACGTGGTGGATGTCTACCGCGGCGAGGTGAAGGTGCAGAAGAATCCGCTGTACCTCGGCATGTACATAGTCATGTTCCCGCAGCTGGTGGCCGGCCCCATCGTGCGCTACGCCGACATCGAGCACGAGATCGACCATCGCCGCGCGACGCTGGAGGGCTTTGCCCAGGGCCTGCGGCTGTTCTGTGTGGGCTTGGGCAAGAAGGTGCTGCTCGCCAACACCGCCGGCGTGCTGGCCGACTCGCTGCTGCCCCGCGAGGCGGCCGAGATCGGCTTCATCGGCTGCTTCTCGGGCGTGGCCGCCTACACCTTCCAGATTTACTTCGACTTCTCCGGCTACTCGGACATGGCCATCGGCCTCGGCAAGATGATGGGCTTCGAGTACCCGCGCAACTTCAACTACCCCTACACGTCGAGGTCGGCCACGGAGTTCTGGCGCCGCTGGCACATGTCGCTCGGCGGCTTCTTCCGGGACTACGTGTACATCCCGCTCGGCGGCAACCGCGTCAGCACGCCACGCTTCGTGCTGAACACCATGATCGTGTGGGGCCTGACGGGCATCTGGCACGGCGCCGCGTGGAACTTCCTTCTGTGGGGCCTGTACTGGGGCGTGCTGATTCTGCTGGAGAAGTTCTTCGTCATGAAGGTGCTCGACCGGCTGCCGCGGTTCGTGAGCCATATCTGGTGCATCGTGCTGTTCTTCTTCGGGTGGCTCCTGTTCGCCGTGACGGGGCTCTCGAACGTGGGGGAGTGGTTCTGTGCCATGTTCGGCGCCTACGGGTGGCTTGGCACCTCCACGCTGTGGGAGCTGCAGTCCTGGAGCTACGTGAGTCTCGTGCCCGTCTTCATCGTGGGGTCGCTGCCCTGGGCGCCGTGGCTGCGCAAGAAGATCCAGGCCTGGGCCGAGGGCGACCCGCACCGCGCCATCGTCGCCGCCCCGCAGAAGGGCAACACCGCCGTGCCGCCCTGCCAGGTGGTCTGTGAGGGCCCCGTGCCCGCCGGCCGCGCCCGCGCCGTGACCGCCGTGAACGTGCTCGCCGACGTGGCCCTTCTGGCCGTCTTCGTCCTGAGCTGCATGTCGGTGGTCTCCAGCTCGTACAACCCGTTTATTTACTTCCAGTTTTAGTATGCCGGAATAAAAAGCGGATCCGAATATTATCGGATCCGCTTCCTGAAAGAGCAGTGTAGGTGTAGCTACTCTGCCGTTAATACTAGGGCTTCGTCTAGGCTCTCTTCTATGAGGCTGCTCTTGAATTTGGATCCCTTGATGCGCTGGACGCAGCTTTTCAACTCGTCTCGAGTTGCATCGCTTCCAAGTTTGTTGCAAACGAAGCACGAGGTGGTGAGCAGCTCGAGGTCTCGAGGCGATCTCGAGCAGAATCGAGTGAATACGTTATCGATTGTCTGCTGATTGCGAATTCGGCCGTCGGCTTCATGAAGCTCTTTTGCGCCTTCGGCAGTAACACCGAGAAGGAACGATTGGTTTGAGCGAGTGTAATCGACTTGCTTTATTGATGAGAGCTCGCGAAGGTCGTCGTCGAGAGCCTTTGAGAATGGACCATAGAGATGAATCTGGTAAGAGTAGCCAAGATCGATGTGGCCAACTGTTTCAATAAGGTAGACGAGCTTCTGAAATTTTTTCTTTCCGAGATCTTCGACGTGATACTGTTTTCCGAGTGAGGCAATGTAGAGCAACTCAATGTTGGCGGACATGGGGTCTCCCTTCAAGCATGATTCATTATAGATGGTTGCTTAGTTCCAATTCAACCATTTCTCGGTATTCAGAAGAAACGTAAAGGCGATGCATTGTAATCTCATTGTCTCTGAGGCTGTCAAGAAGGATCGACTCATCGAGAAGTGAGGAAGGTTCGAGGCTTCCTTCTCTGATAACCGGAATGCCTCGTTCGTCTTCGATATCGGGCGATATCTTATGTACGGCCTTCTTTGGAGAATCTGAAAAGTAGTAGTCGCTTAGATTGTCCGCATTGATGGAAGGTTGTTTCATAAGTAAGTCTTTTGTTATGCTTCCTATCATGTCGTACAGTCTTTTACCGTCTGGTCCAGTATGCGTGTGAGATGAGTAAAAGCAATGCATCGTTTCACGTTGCAGGAACGGATTTGCAATTGAGTCTTCTTCTCCGGCTGCTAGCTCATTTATAACTCGTGCGTCATCCCAAGCTAGATAATCTTGAATATCCATGGGAAAAATGCCATTCGGTAGAATGTTTCTCATTGCGCCAATCAGTCTCATATCGAGTAGTCTGCGCGTCTTGTGAAAATAGACCTGAATAAACATGAAATAACGGGCAAGGATAAACTCTTCGACAGCCTGTACGCCATCGGAGTCTATTGCCAATTTTAGCTGCTCGTTGTCTTTTCCTCGATAGACGGTGAAAGAGTCAACAAGTCTGTCGAGATCGAAATTGCCGTAATTCACGCCGCAGTAGTGCGAATCGCGGAGGAGGTAGTCCATCTTGTCGCAATCAAGCTCGCTGTCCATGAGAGACTTGAGAAAAGGAAAAACTGGTTGGTAAAGTGCGCTTCCAATATCATCACCAGTGTAAGCAAGCCAGATTGCTTCCGGGCTGATTTGGAATTGGGTTCCGTGCTCTCTCTGAAAATCGGCGTTGACGACATCGATGGCTGCTGCCATTTCGTCGCTAAACAGAATATCGTGGGTGTAGTCTTCATGCTTTCGCCCGTTGGCAAATAAGTCTTCAGATGCGTGAGAGAAGGGAGGATGCCCCAGATCGTGGGTAAGTCCGACCAGTCGAAGCAGTTGGCGGTAATAAGCCCTTCTCGCTGGGTCGCCTCCAAAGAGATCGGGATTTTTCGCGAGAACGGAATCGAAGACGCGCGATGTGAGATGCATCACTCCCAGCGAATGACCAAATCTGGTGTGCTCGGCGCCGTGATACACGAGGTATGTAGTTGCAAGTTGTTTGATCCTACGTAGACGCTGGAAAGCCGCAGTGTCCACAACGGCGCACTCGCTTTCCGTGACATCGATAAACCCATGAACAGGATCTCTGAAATGTAGCATTCCAACACTCCTCTCTTTAGGAAGATTTTAAGAACAAATGTACTCATATGTCAAGTATAAGAAATGCTCATAATTTGCTAGTTGGTCGATGATTGACTCGTGGAGATTTTCGAAGGGGATGTCTATGGTCCCTCGAGATCATCGAGGAACGGCTGCGTGAGTGCGGTTTGTTGCTCGCCGGAAAGGCTGATGCGGCATTGGACGTAAGCGGCAATCTAGAAGTTTTCTTTCAAATTGAAGCCTCCTGTGCCGCCATGCTAGTTGGCAACCTTGTTGCGCGGCTGGTGCTAGGAGGAGAGGAAGGCACTTTGCATTGCCTGTGGAGAGGGGGTTTGCTCTCACTGCGGTTGCTGGAGGGGGAGCAGCAAGACGAGATCGATGCGATCATGACGGCGCCACCGAAGACTTACCGGCGTCGAGTGAAATTGTCGTGGATGGCCACCGGCTGGCAGAGGGTCGGCTCCTCCTGGTACTGGCTCGACGCCTCCGGCGCCATGGGGATCGGCTGGCTCCAGCAGAGCGCCAGGTGGTACTACCTGAAGGCCTCCGGCGCTATGGCCGTCGGCTGGCAGAAAGTCGGCTCCGCCTGGTACTGGTTCGACGGCTCCGGTGCCATGGCGAGCTCCCGGTGGGTGGGAGACTACTACCTGGGCGCCTCCGGCGCCATGGTGACGAGCCAGTGGGTGGGGGCCTACTACGTCGGCGCCGACGGCAAGTGGGTTCCCGGCTACGGCCGGGCGCCCGTCACCCCGGCCTCGGACTTCGAGTATAAAGTTGGCGATTTTGATCCAAGGGAGTTCTCATCTGGATCCGCCAATTACTATCCTTACGTTGAGCTTCCGGGCTATGGCGTCTATATAACTGGTTATAAGGGGTCATCGCAAACGGTGCGTTTGCCGCAGGAGACCGATGGCGTACCTGTTGTTTATGCTGATCTCGCTCACACGGGTGATGGGAATACTGTCGAAGATATCACCCAGATAGACGTTAGGCTTTGCAATAATTTAAAATGAATCGAATGGTTTTCCGCCGACTCGGTGCTGTTTGGAGACGCTCGTTCGATACAGGTCATTTGCGCCCAGGACTGCCCTATGGCAAGTTTAGACATGTCTGCCTTGTCTGATCTCCGGGTGTTCTATACGCACGGCTCTTTCCCATCCTCCTCTTCCAGCATAGACGCCACGAATCTACGCTACTTTGGCTCAACAGCAGGTAGGCTAGGGTCGTTGAACCTTTCGGGGGCAACGCATCTTGAGGTGCTTGAGCCGGGATTGCTTGGCGGGGATCTAACGAATGATACGTTGAATCTGACAGGATGCATATCGTTGTCGAAAGTGAACTTGAGCAACAATGTTCTCACCAGCTTCGACCCCAGCCAGTTCCCCAGCTTGAGCGTCCTTTTGCTGGCTGGTAATCCGATCAGGGACACGGCAGCGCTTAAAGTGTGGGGTGCGCAAGACGGACATGAGTTGTTCCTGTAAGCTTCTCGTGGTGTTCGGTTCTACGCCTTGTTTCATGCGGACATGTTAGGTCGCAGGCCTCAGAGCTATCTGCATAGCTCTGAGGCCCGTCTTGTAGAGTGCGATGCGATCGTCACACGCGATGGAGCCAGTCATTGCCTAGTGGCTCCCGATTTGGCCTATAATAGGCTCGAGTGATGATGTTGGCTTGGAGAAGGGAGGCCGCGGTGAGCAATCGGTTGTGGACAGGTTTTTTCGGAAAGCTGTGGCTGAAAATTTCGTTGATTGCATTGCTGCCATTCGGCTTCGCTGCGTTGGCAGATCCCTGTGACATCGCTTTTGCCGATGACGAAATGTCGAAACCAGCTATTGTTCTTGATGATTCGAAGTTGGTCGCGAATGATGAGGGCCTTCAATCTGAGGGGGATATGGTAGTTGTGTCCGCGACTAACGACCATGCTGAAAACGCAACGGAGAATTGGGAGCCGCTTGGAACATGCGAGTGGAAGCTGGAAAATGGGGTGCTTGTCATACGTCCTGCGAAAGATTCCGCCGAGGGAGAGTTGCCGTCATTGGGCATAGTGGAGGAAGTTTACAAAAACTCATCCGGTGTAATTATTTCTGTGGCGTATAGAAATCAGTGGCCGTGGTCATGCTACGGTTCAGCGATTACAAAGGCGCAGCTTCAGGGGGCGCTGAACGCAGGAAATAGCGTCCAGGGTCTTTTTCAGGGGTTACGCCAATGTAAGATTATCGAAGGACTGGATGGTCTTAACGTCAGCAAAACGGTGAATATGTCGCAAATGTTCAGTGACTGCCAGACTTTGACTGCGTTAGATTTGTCGCACCTCGACACAAAGAACGTGCAGGACATGTCGTCAATGTTCGAGGGGTGCAGGAATCTTCGTGATTTGTGCTTAGGGGAATTCGATACGTCTTGTGTCGTGAACATGTCTTCCATGTTCAGCTCTTGCTCTGCGCTTTACGGATTGAATTTGTCTCGTCTCGATACTTCGAAAGTGACCGATATGTCCGGTATGTTGATTGGGTGCGATTTGCGGGGCATCGATTGCATGCATCTAAATACTGGAAGCGTCGTAAACATGTCATCGATGATGGCTGGCTGCAAGGCGGATAAGATAAAACCATTGTTCGACACGCGCAAGGTTGAGAGTATGCGTGCGATGTTTACTGGTTGTACAGCGCGAGAGATTGATGTTTCCTCTTTTGACACGTCAAATGTGAAAGACATGTCTTTAATGTTTGCGGCTTGCACATTCATAAAATCGCTTGATCTCTCTAGGTTCTGCACTTCGAAAGTGACGAATATGTCCCATATGTTTGGATGGAGTGAGGGTTATGATGCGGCACCCGAGAATTTAGAAGAACTCAACCTGTGCAATTTCGACACGTCGGGAGTGAGCGATGCTGATGGGATGTTTAGCTATGCCGATAAGCTGAGCAGAATCTCGATCGGTTCAAAATTCACCCTCCAGTCTCTTTTCCCCGATAGCGTGTGGCGTAATACCTCCGGCGTTGGGTTCAGGCCAAATGCGCTTCCTCGCAATACGAAAAACACATACGCAGCAGAACCGGGTACTTTGACACATGAGGGAGTTTGGTTCTATTCTGATGGGAAATGGCGGTATCGTCTGCCATCTGGACATTATTCATATGGGTGGCAAAATATTTATAATAGCTGGCATTACTTCAATGCTGAGGGGACTATGCAAGCAGGATGGTTAAAGCTTGATGATAAGTGGTACTACCTTGCTCCCGATTCAGGGATCATGGTCACAAATTGGAACAAAATTGGAAATAGCTGGTACTATTTCGCATCCTCGGGGAGCATGCTCACAGGCTGGCAGAAGGTCGGCAACACCTGGTACTATCTCGACAGCTCCGGCGCCATGGCCACCGGCTGGCTCAAGACGGGCGGCAGCTGGTACTACCTGAGCGGCTCCGGCGCCATGAGGACGGGATGGCTCCAGATCGGCGGGAAATGGTACTACCTCAACGGCTCGGGCGCCATGGCCGCAGGCTGGCAGAAGGTCGGCGGGACGTGGTACCACTTCGACGGATCCGGCGTCATGAGCAAGGACTGCTGGGTCGGCAACTACTACCTGACAAGCAGCGGGGCCATGGCGACAAATGCGTGGGTGGGGAGGTATCACGTAGGTGCGAGTGGCAAGTGGGATATGACTCGCTAGTACTCCCGAAGTGGATGGGATAAATTAGTCTGGGCGCCGCAATTATGCGGCGCCCTTTCTGGTGAATGCAGAGATGTTCTAAGGCCCGTTCACTCGATGTCTTCATATCGGGGTGCTAAGCATCGGGGCAAGACACCTGACGTGGACAGCGTCTAGCGGCTCTTGTGGAGAACTTTTGTGGTATTCTTTACGAGTCTGGAACCTAACGAAGTTCGAGATAAGGAGCGTGAGGCTTGATGGTTCAAGAAGCAGCTTACGAGAAGAGGAGGGCGACGGGCGGCCGATTCGCGGTTGTGCTCGCGGCGGCTCTTGCGCTTTGTCTCGCGGCGGTGATGGGCGGCTATGCGACGCCGGCCTATGCCGCCTCGAAGACGGTATCCACTCCCACCCCAGAGCAGATTACTGATCGCTTCATTGATCTGGGGTTGGACAACATCGGCGCGGTAGCGTACACCGAGACGCCGAGTGTGGTTGCGCCCTACAAGCTCGGTTCTCCGTCGTCGGCGACCCAGCAGAAGGGCATCAACATGCTGAACTGGATTCGCTTTGTTGCCGGCGTTCCGTCAAACGTCGCGCTTGACGCGAGCTATGCAGAGCAGGCTCAGGGTGCATCGTTGGTCAACGCGATTAACAACGAACTTTCCCATAGCCCCGCTAAGCCGGCGGCCATGAGCGACGAGATGTACCAGCTCTGCAGTAATGGCGCGAGCCACTGCAACATTGTCAGCGGTTACGGCACTCCCGCCCATTCCATACTGCTGTATGTCGACGATAGTGATAGCGGCAACATCAGCCGTGTTGGCCACAGGCGCTGGTGCCTCAACCCCGTTATGGGCAAAACGGGCTTCGGCGTCGTCAATTCCTACGGGGCCATGTACGCGTTCGATAGCAGCAACACCAGTGGCTACGGCTACGACATGGTTCTATGGCCGGCCGCGAATATGCCTACAGAGATTTTCGACGGTTCCCAGGCATGGAGCATCGGGACGAGAACCGACCTTCTGGGCGACAACATTAAAGTGACCCTGAAGCGTCTGAACGATGGTCGGGTTTGGAATTTCTCGAACGGCGCGAGCAATGGCGATTTCTATATTGACACCGATTACTACTATGATTCTAGCTACGCGGACTACGAAAACGAGTTCGCCAGCTATGGCGACGCGATTATCTTCCGTCCTGATGGCATCGAGGACTACGGCGACGGCGAAAAATTCCAGGTGACCGTTGCGGGAAGCAACGCCTCGAAGACCTACACGGTGCAGTTCTTCCAGGCGCCTTGCTGTATCGATCAGGACCACATTCATACCCGTCTCATCCCTTGCCATCA